>SXGU01077444.1_pt1 | contig 11996 bp, 11 predicted proteins | sample 3174531 | NCBI WGS metagenome assembly SXGU01 (sample SAMN11356863, study PRJNA531348) | freshwater metagenome | isolation source: freshwater sample F1-140 | place: China: Fuxian Lake, Yuxi | collected 2017-12-25
GAGGGGCCGGGGGTGAGGGTTGGGCATCAGGTGTGCGAAACCGCAAGCGAGCGGCGACAAGGCTCGCGTGCAGTTTCGCGCACAGGATCCCATGAAACTTCTTGACTTCCCAGCCCCCCCGATATACACGTACATTCCCTGAGTTTTTCAGTGATCACTGTTTCCACGATCGAGGAGTGACCATCATGTTCAAGCGTGCGTTCTGTTTCTGCATTCTCGCCCTGGCCCTTGCCTTGACAGGCGGGTTCATCGACGGCGGCGACAAGAAGGGCAAAGACAAGAAGGATGATCCCAAGTACAACAATCCGACCTTCGTTCCCACCGCCGACGAAGTCATCGAGAAGATGTTCGAGATGGGCAAGATCAACAAGAAAGACCTCATCTTCGACCTCGGCTGCGGCGACAATCGCATCTGCTTCATGGCCGCCAAGAAGTTCGGCTGCCGTGGTGTCGGCATCGAGACCAATCCCGTCCGCATTCGCGAAGCGATGGACATGTTCGACAAGTTCAACAAGGACGACGCGATCGTCTTCGGCCCCGTCAAGCTTCCGCTCGTCGAAACGCGCCACGGCGACGCGCTGGCGATGAAGGACATCGGCGATGCCACGGTGGTCGTCATGTACATGTTCCCGGAGTTCATGGAATTGTGGCTCCCGATTGCCAAGGCAAAGCTCAAACCCGGCACGCGCATCCTGTCCCACGATTATGCCTGGGATTACGAGAGTGACAAGACGAAATGGGCGCCGGTTTCGACGGCCATCGTCAAAAGCTCCTCGCGAGACAACCATAAGGTCCTCATGTGGGTCGTGCCCGAAAAGAAATCGACCAAGGCTGCCAAGTAGCCGCGTTGGTATTTCTCCCCTCTCCCAGAAGGAGAGGGGAGGATGAATTCAGGAGTCGCTCATGAAACTGCTGCGAACGCTGCTGATTCTTGGAGCGCTGCCGTTCTTGGCTGTCGCCCAGGCGCAGCAGGGCAAGGTCGAGTGCAAGATCGTCTACGTGCCGAGCGAGCAGGTCGTCGTTGAGAAGATGCTGCAGATGGCGAAAGTCAAGAAAGACGACATGGTCTTCGACCTCGGCTGCGGCGACGGGCGCATCGTCGTCACCGCCGCCAAGAAGTACGGCTGCAAGGGGATCGGCGTCGATATCGATCCGGCCCGCATCAAGGACTCGCTCGAGACGATGCGCAAGGCCGGCGTCACCAAGGAGCAAGTCGATATCCGCCAGGGAGACGCGCTGAAGGTGAAGGACCTCGAAAATGCCAGCGTCGTCATGCTCTACATGTTGCCGGAGTTCATGGAAAAGCTCGAGCCGCAAATCAAATCACGCCTGAAGCCCGGCACGCGCATCGTCGCACACGATTATCCGTTCCCGAACATGGAGCCGGACCAGGTCGTCGAGTTCGACGTCGGCGGCAGCCGGCCGAAATTTCTGTATATGTGGACCATTCCCCAACCGAAAAAGAAGAAGTGACCGCGTTTCCCGTTAGTCGTTCGCGCGGCGCCTTGCGAGCGCTAAACGAATCCAGCTTGGGCCTCCATTCATGCCCGTTGATGCCGTCCCGCAAGATGTCCGTTCACGCCGGCGCCTGTACGGCGTCCTGATCTTCGTCGGCCTGATTTCGATTCCTTGGATCATTCAATTCATCGTCCAGCTTCGCCGCGAAATCTACGTCCCGACCGAGGACGCCGTCATCGCGAAGATGTTCGAGCTGGCCAAGGTCACCAAGGACGACGTCGTCTTCGACCTCGGCTGCGGCGACGGACGTATCATCATCGAGGCCGCCAAGAAGTTCGGTTGCCAGGGCGTCGGCGTCGAGTTCAATCCCACGCGCATCGCGGAGGCGCGCGTGCTTCTGGCGAAGAGCGGCGTCAACAAGGACCTCGTGGACATCCGCCTGGGGGACGCCTTCAAGGTTCCGGACCTGGAGCGGGCAACTGTCGTGACGCTCTACGTGCTGCCCGCGTTCATGGCCGAACTGGAGCCGCAGATCAAGACGCGCTTGAAGCCCGGCACACGCGTGGTCGCCCACGACTATTGGTTCCCGAACATCGAGCGCGACCAGTTCGTCGAGGTGGACGTGGGTGGACCGCGGCCGAAGTACCTGTATATGTGGACGGTGCGCGAGGCGAAGAAGAAGTGAGCGAATCGCGCCGGTCCGAAGACGCTTGCGGCCCTCAATGCGGCGCCCAGGAGAGCGAAACCATGACTTTGCCCATTTCCGTCCGCGTCGGCTTTCTCGTGCTCCTGTGCATGCTGTTCATCGGCGGCTATTTGCTGCTCACGCCGCCGCTGCCTCAGCCGCTCGCATATCACGACTTCGCGGACCAGCGGCCTCTCTTGGGTATGCCGCACATGCTCAACGTGGCGAGCAATTTGCCGTTCCTTGTCGTCGGCGTCTGGGGCATGATCTTCCTGGCGCGCCCGGAATCCCGACGCGCCGGCATCTTCCTCGAAACGCAAGAGCGCTGGGCGTACGGGCTCTATTTTCTCGGCCTGGCGCTGACCGGCATCGGCTCGGGTTACTATCATGCCAATCCGAACAACGACACGCTCGTCTGGGATCGCATGGCCCTGGCGATGACGTTCATGGCTCTATTCACGGCGATCCTTGCCGAACGGCTGTGCTGGGAGTTGTCCGTCTGGCTCGTCGGGCCGATGGTCGCGCTGGGGCTAGGCAGCGTGCTCTACTGGCACGTGACCGACGATCTGCGTTTCTACTTTGTCGTGCAGTTCTTCCCGTTGATCGCACTGCCGCTGCTGTTTCTGTTTTTCACGCCGCGCTACACGGGCACCGCCGACATGCTCGCTTCACTGGGGTGTTACGGCCTCGCCAAGGTCCTGGAGATTCTAGACGCCGACGTCTACGCGCGCGGCGGCCTGGTCAGCGGCCACACGCTCAAGCATCTGGTCGCGGGGTTAAGCGCGTACTTCGTCCTGTTCATGCTGCAGCGCCGCCGCGCCAGTTTCTAGCTGTTTGTAAATGCGAAAATTCGGAAAAGGTAACCGTTCCACCCTCTCCCCTGTAATCAGGGGAGACGGTGGGGAAACGGATACAGCGTTTTTTCCGAGGCCTGCCTCAAGCGTGCTTACTGATTCTCATCTCGTATCGGCGTTGCGATCAGCCGGATAGGCCATGGTGATGTCCGCGACGGGCATGGCACCGTTTGGTTCGGACGCGACATTGAGCAGAAGGGTTTTCTCAGTGGATCGGTCGGCTTGTTCGTGCTCGGCCCACCATGCCGCGGCGTCGTCAAACGTCCAGGCGGGGATGCCCGCGCAGGCTTCGAGTGCGCGCAGCAATTCGGCGGCGTCTTTCGGGCGATCCGCCGGCGCCTTGGCCAGACAGCGCAGCAGCAAGGCTTCCAACTCCGCAGGGACCGGTATGCCGCTGCGTGCCGACGGCGGTTCGGGAGCCGCCTTGGTGTGCTTCATGCAAATCTCCATGATGGAGTCGCCCGTGAACACCGGCGCGCCGGTGAGCAAGTAATAGCCCACGGCGGCGACGGCGTAGACGTCCGTGCCGGCGTCGACCTGATCGGGTTGACTAATGGCCTCCGGCGACATATAGAGTGGCGTCCCGGCGATGGCGTTCGGATTCGTTAGGTTGGCGTTTTCGACGCCTGCCAGCGCCTTCACCAGACCAAAGTCGAGCACCTTCACGAAATCATACAAGCCGCCGCGACGGGTGAGGAAGATGTTCGCCGGCTTGATGTCGCGATGCACCAGGCCGCTGGCGTGGGCCTCACTCAACGCTCCGCACACTTGCTTGAGAAGGAACACCATGCGTGCCGCAGGCAGCGGACCGTGGCGTTTGACGAGATCGTCCAGGTTCAACCCTTCCAGATATTCCATCACGTAGTACAAGATGCCGTCTGGAGTGCGCCCAAAGTCGAAAACCGCGACGGTGTTCGGGTGCGTCAATGCGCTGGTGAGTTGGACCTCACGCTCGAATCGGGTCACGGCGGCGTCCGAAATCTTGTCCCCATTGAGCAGCTTGACCGCCGTCGGCCGGCGCAGCATCGCGTGCCGGGCCTTGTAGACCGTGCCCATGCCGCCGGTGCCGAGCTTCTCCGCCAGCGTGTATTGGCCGAGTTGCTTGGCGGCGAGAGTCGCTTTTTGCAAGGCGCGTTGTTGCCGGGAGATATACAGCATGGCCAGGAAGATGCCGATGGCGCTTGCAACGAGCAGCGCCATCATGACCCGGAATGCCCGGCGCAGGATGTAGACGGGCCGAAACGCTTCCGCGACATCCACCTCGGTGGCGACGCCGAAGTCGTATTCGTCCAGCCAGCGCCAGGCCCCCACGTTCGGGACGCCGCGGTAATCGCGATAGCCGTCGGCATCGTGACCGGCCTTGCCCTGCACTGCGTCGGCCGACATGCGCGTTAACGGTTGATCGCCCCTGCGCAGCGTGGGGCGTTCGCCGCGACTCATATCCACCTGGGGATCGCGGACCTCGAGAGTGAGAATCGACCGAACGTCGGGTTGATCGGCCAGCAAACCAAACTGTTTCAGATCGTCATCGAATCGGCTCTGGCTCAACATCAGGCCGTTCTTGTCGAAGGCATAGGTCTCGCCCGATTCCCCAAAGCGGACCACCTGCAGGATACGCGTAAACTGATCCTCCGGCCTGATGCGCAGCCCCAGCGAAGCGATCGGCTTGCCTGCGTCGTCGCGCAGGACCGCCACGGCAAACATTGTAGGTAGGTTGGCACGGATTTCCCCATTCTCGTCGGCCAGGAGGAGCGGGCTGCGAAATGGCCTGGACACCATACTCACTTCGGCAAGCGCCCGGTCGAAGATCTGTTTGCGATAGCCCGCCAGTACATTGCCGATCGGCGCATCCTGATCGGCCGCCAGCACGATCCCGTCCGGGGAGACAATGAAGTAGCCGACATACCCGCACAGGGCAAGGCGGCCTTTCAGACGTTGCCGCAATAACTCCTGGGACTTGGCCTGAATCAGGTCCCGTTCGGCTTTCTTGGCGCCGGCGGCGATGGTGAGGAGTTCCGTCACGAGCGGCCGAAGCTGTTCGTCAGCGGCGAAGAGCTGGGCGTTGATTCGTTGCTCGCCCATCCAGACGTGTAGTGCGCTCACGCTGGCATCGACTATGACGTTCAATTCGGCGACGCGCTGCGCGCGCATCGCATTTTCCACGGACCGATGGACCCACCAGCCCGGCCCGCCGACCAACATTGCCGCGATGATTGGCCACGCCCAGAGCTGGCGGCGCAAGAATCGACCGGTGCCCTGCAGCGCCGATGCGCTCAGGAAAACACGCGACAACACTCCGGAAACGCGGCCGACAGCCGACTTTGAAATCTGCCCGCTCTTGGAGCGGGCCTGCACCGTTTGTGGATCTTGCATGGTCGACCTCGGCCAATGGCTGACGAACGCGGCTACTTCTTCTCATCCGGCGGCGCCTCGACGCGCACCAGCGAAAATTGTTGGCTGCGCTCGGGGCTATAGTGCACCAGCATGGTGGTCACGTCCTTCGTGAGATTGGCGAGACCGACCTCGTACACCGGCGTCTTGCGCTCGCCGACGGTCCAGGCGGCGCGCTGCGTCTTCTTGTCCGCGGAACCATAGACCAGGGCGGTCGTGTCGGTAACCGCGTCGTAGTAGTTGCCGCGAATCACGCCTTGCTTGTTGATGCTCAACTGAAAGATGTAATTGGACCTGGTTTCCTCCCCCTGGACCATGGCAAAGACGCCGAGCGGAAGCCACTCTTCGTCCTTGCTCACCTTGGCCGCGAAGCCCGCGTCCGTGAGCGTACTGGCTTGCTGGACGTATTCCTGGGTAGACGCGATTTTCGTTCCGTCCACGTAAACGCTGTTGTCCTGGTAGACGACATTCTCACCATAGTTGTAATAGACTGGTTGCACGGGATAGCCGTAGCCAACGCATGCGGGCCAAACGGGGGCGCGCCAGACGGCGCCGGCGGTCCAGCCAGCGGCGTACCAAGCACCGGGGTTGCGGCCATACCAACCGGAACGGTAGCAAGGATAGCCGGCGACTCCCTGGCGTACAAAGTCGCCCTGGGTGCGCATGGCCGTTGTGGAATGATAATATGTGCCGTGTCCGTCGACGACGGTGCTTCGCCCGGCGACCGCACCATAGGGACCAACGGCAGCACCAGCGTGCGTGCCGCCGACCGCAACACCACCGGGGCCGCTGGCCGCGCCGACCCGGGTGCTGCCGGCAACGGCGCCTTGAGGTCCGACGGCGACACCGCCCTGGTATTTGGTGGCGAAGGAATTACCGCCTGGGCCGGTACCCACCGTGGCGCCGGATTTGCCCGCGACAGCATTACCGCCGGGCCCGACGGCCGCCCCACTCGTGCCGACGTGGGTGGCCGAGTTGCCGCCCGCCCCGGTGACCTGGACGCCGCCGACGTGTTTGGCGCCGGAGGTGCCGCCGCCCGTGGTCCCGCCGACGGTGGCGCCTCGATAGTCGACCGTGGCCCCCCCCTTGGTGGTGTAGGAGGCGCTTCCCTTGGAAGCCTGTCCCGTGCCGCCACCCGCGCCGACGATGGGCGTCGTCGTATGCGAGGCCGTGCCGGTGCCGGCGCCGTACGTGTGGACGGCCGCCCCACTGGCGCCGCCGCCGACGCCAACGCGGCCCCGGCCGCCTTGAGTTTCCGAATCATAGACGAACATCGACACGCCTAACACAAACGCCAGCACAGTCCATTTTTTCATATCCGCACCAAGTGTGTTTGTTGTGTATTGGAAAAGGTTGTAGTACGTGTGTCCTAACGCGGCCGAGCCGCAACCGGGTAACGGAGAACCGAGGACTGACAACCGAGAATGAAAACGCGAGCATTGTTTATTTCGCACATTTTCGGTCCTCGGTTCTCCGTCTCCCGGTTTCCCGGTTGGATTCACGACTTAACTTCTCTGCACGTTGCGAAGAAGTTGATAGGTAAGAATCTAACGATCTTCAGGATGAAGCGACCCATTCGCTAATGGCCGGCTGATCACTGAGGGCTGACCGCCAACGGCGATTTCAGTTCTTCGCCTTGACGCGTGTCACGCGCACGGGACCGATGTCCGGTGCATTCGCATCGCCGATCGTGCGCCGAACGGATTGGAATGTAAAGGCGTTCTCGTCCAGAGGCACGATGATGTTGGTCGCGGTGACAATCACGCCGCTGTGCAGAACGGCCGCCGAATCGAGCACCCATTTATTGCCGTCGCGGCTCCAGTTCGCTTCGCCGAAGCCGCCGTCGGGATCGAAGGTCCACGAACGCAATTGGCCCGTTGAAGCGTCCTTGCCTATCATTTGAAAGCCCTTGATGGACTTCGCGTTGTTCTTGATCGTGATATCCATGCGGATGAAAGATTTATTCCCCCACCATTCATATTTGGTGACGACTTCGGTACCGTCGCGCTGGGCGGACCAGGTGCCGATCAGCCAGTCGAGATCGCGGACCGACGCGCCGTCGCCGGGCCATTCGCGAACGACGGCCATGAGCCATTTGCCGTTATCGCGCACGTGCAACACGCTGTACTTGCTGCTGATGGCCGGGTCCTTGCCGACGCGCACCTTGAAATGTCCCTCCTCGATCGCGGAGTCGCGCGAGGGGAAGCGGATGCTGTCGATTTCCATCTCCACCTTGACGGCGTCCTTCTTCTTGGCGAACAACTTGACGTATTCTTTCTCGATGGCGTCCCGGCCGCGAAAGACGGTTCCGTCGTCGGCAGTGTATTCGCCATTTTCAGTCCAATGGGCAGCCAGCGCCTTGGCGTCGGCTTTTTCGTACGCCACGGCAAAACTGCGCGTCGCCTTGACGATGGCCTCGCGATCGGCGTCTTGCCCCTTGGCCGGCTGCGCCGCCGCGACAGAGCTGCGGTCCTGAGCTTGCGCTTCGTGCCCGGATCGTTGGCAGAGGCCGAACGTGCCGAGCAGCAGCCCGAGCGCGGTGAGGGGAAGGACGATGCGTTTCCGGTGGCTGAACATGGTTTCTCCAATCGTAACAGTGCGTCAATAAAATTACCAGTTGGCGGGTAATCCCAAGCCGACCGTGCGGGACGCGGACGGCCGCGTTCGCCCGGTTCCTCTCGAAATGGTACGCGAATGATGTACCACATTCGTCCGACGAGACATGCCATCACGCCAACAACCAAGAGCATCTATCGAGACAGTTCGTGTCGTTGCAGGGGCCGAGGTTGCATTTCGCCATCAACCTTGAAGTGATTCTTACTTTGCCTGCCTGTCATTAGCAAGGATAATTGAGGGAATATTCAATACGTCGCACCTGCATCACCAACAATCCGGTGTTGCACTCAAGCCGACGCCGGTCAGGGTTTCGGTCGCCATGGTTCCGTCGGTGATGCGCATGATGCCGGGGTGGCTCTTCTCCCACGGCTGGTTGGCAGTCGGGCAATACTGTCGGCCGTTCGATTCGATGGCCGCGACGCCGGGGACGTGTGCCGCCAATCCCGCCGAGTGAATGAGCGAGGCGCCGACGCACGTCAGATCTTGCACGCAGAGGAACATGCCATACTTCTGCGCCGCGGCCGCCATCAGGAGCGATTGCGATTGCCCCTTGCACGCTTTCAAGGCGGCGCCGGTGTAGCCCATTTCGCGCGCGACCAGGATGCTCTCCAGATCGAGCAGCGATTCGTCGATGACGACCGGACGAATCTTCGACGCCTCGTGCATGACGTTGTGCCGATTCGCTTTCAAATCGCGCGCCGTCGGCTGTTCGATGTACTGGATGCGCTCGAATCCGGCAGGGCGTTTTTCCTTCACCAGGCGCAAGAAATCGAGCAGATATTGCACGTGCGGGCACTTCTCGTTGAAATCGAGCGAGTAGTGCCACGTCTTGACGCCGCGCGCTGCCTGCGTCTCGGCCGCGACGCGCTCGACGCCGACGACGCGCTCGACATCCCAGTTCAGGTTGTCGCCGTTGAGCTTGATCTTCAGATGCGTCAGCCCGTCGGCGCGGATCCATTCGCTCAAAGTCTCCGGCATGCCGTCGTTGACACGCTTGGTGACGTCTTTTTCTTCAAGCGGATCGAGAGCGCCGACGAGATGATACAACGGCAATTTGGCCTTCGGCGTCTTGCTGACGTAACGGTCGAGCGATTCGCCCTTGAAATCGGCGCCGAGGTAGTGGCCGACATCGTGATTCATAAAGTCGGGGCCGTAGGTGTGATAACAGTTCAGGCCGTGCACCTTGCCAAACGCATCGTGCAAGGCCGCATCGAACGGGCTGGCACAAACGAGCGTGCAAAGGTGCGGGATCGGCTCGGCAAGTTTGCATTCGACGCCGACCGCCTTGGCTGCCCTGGCGTATTCGTGCTCCAGCGCCCACGTCAGATCAATCGGATGCCCTGTGTCGGTGCATGCGCGCGTGATCTTGGCGACCTGATCGACAACGCCTTTCATCGCGTCAAGGGTTTGTTGATAACTCAGCGTTTTCGACGGAAATGACCAGACGTTGCCGAGCGGCATCGACCCGAAACCCCGCGCCGTCTTGCCTGCCACGGTCCGAACCGCAATGTGCACGTTGACGATCGTGACGCGATCGAGCGCGACGCCGCCGAACTTGATCGGCGTGCGGTAGTGGTGATCTTCGTACGCGTAGGATACCTCGTCGATGCGAATGTTAGTAGGTTTCACGGCCGCATCTCGCTGACCAAAGAAAAAGTAAAAAGGCAAAGGGAAAAAGTAATCACATACTTTTGCCCTTTGCCTTTTTATTTTTTCTTCGCTCTTTAGACCACGCGATACACGGGCAGAACGCAGATGCCTTCAAAGTAGGACTTACCCGAGTCGGAGTTGTAGGTGAAGCCCTGGCGTTCGAGCATCTCAAGGAAGTAAAACTGATCGTAAACGGTCGTGCGCCGGTTGATGCACCAGTTGACGTAGGTCAGGTAGAGATCGAGTGCCGGATACCGTGCGTTTTCCGCCACCAGACAACACGATTTGACGAAACGGCGCATTGGTTTGACCTGTTTGTTCTTCACGAAGACCTCCAACCTTAGCCGCGCGTGGTTTTTCCTTCGGACGAGGGCCGGGCGCTCGCGGATGACTCGCGAGTTCAAACCGCAAGCGGCTTGATTGTGCCCCTATCCACTATCTAAGTGATCTTAACGAGTCACACCGACGAAGTTGAGTCATTTCAGACGATTTTTACGGAATGAGAGTCCGGTTGTAGCAGTCGGAAGGGTTGCGAAAATTACAGAAGCGCAGCAGAATCGTCATCCACGGCATGCACGTTAGCATGGGAAGATCGGACAGTAAAAAATACAAGACGAGGGCGGACACGATCCGCCCTCCCGCGTTTCGGCAGGCAGGGTTGGGTCGAATCAACGGGCTCAAGTGATCCACCCAACATTTGTTTAGGGCGCCCCATTTTTTTTTCCTCGGTGAGCGCTTCCATGAGCTCAGCCATGACCTCGTTCTTTTTGAGGAGCTTGGCTTCGAGCTTGTGGATTTTCTCGTCCTTGGCGTTGTCAACGGCTTTGGCGACGCGGCCGTTCTCGAAGAGCTCTTTCTGCCAGCGGTAGAAGAGGGTGGGCGCGATGCCGAGATCATCGCAGATGGTGGAGACGGGGACGCCTTCGAGCAGATGCCGCTTGAGGGCGACGATTCTCTCGTGAGGCCCGACGTGACGACGTTCGCTGTTCATGATGGAACCTCCGTTCAGGTTAGACTAACCCGAACGGAGCGATTTTCCAGATTCGCCTGAGGCAATACACTCGACGATGCAGCCGTGAAGCCGGCCATCTTGCGCGATATGCTGCCGCGGCTGGAGCGTTTTCTCGAACCGTTCGGGGCGTTGTTGGCAACCACCGAACAACGCACGCATGTCCATGAGTATGTCACCGGCCTGGTCTCGGACCTCAAGCGCAAGAACGCGGAGTCGATCGCCTACCATCACGACCAAGATCGACAGCCGCTGCAAAAGTTCATCGGCCAGGCGCCGTGGGAACATTCGCCGCTGCTGATGGAGTTGGCGCGCCAAGTCGGCGCCGAGATCGGCGAAGCGGATGGCGTGATCGTTTTCGATCCCTCCGGCTTTGCGAAAAAAGGCACCGAGTCGGTCGGCGTGAAACGACAATGGTGCGGCCGGCTCGGCAAGATCGAGAACTGCCAGGTCGGCGTCTACATGGGCTACGTGTCGCGCATCGAACACGCCCTCGTCAATGAGCGTCTGTATTTGCCGAAGAAGGAGTGGGCCGACAAGAACAGACGCCGCAAGAAAGTCGGCGTGCCGGAGGACGTTTGCTTCAAGACGCGGCACGAGTTGGCCCTGGACATGCTCCGCGAACAGGGCGCGTTGTTGCCGCACGCTTGGATCGCGGGCGACGACGAGATGGGCCGATCCAGTAAATTCCGCGGCGAACTGCGTGTGCTCGCCGAGCGTTATCTTCTGGCGGTGCCGTCGAACACGCTGGTGCGAGACTGCGAAACGACGCCGCCAACGTACCGCGGGCGTGGTCAACCGCCGAAAGTTCCGTTCACGCGCGTGAATCGCTGGGCATCGGCGTTGCCGGCCAGCGCGTGGCAGACCATCGAGGTGCGCCCCGGCGACAAAGGGCCGCTGGTGTTGCAGATGGTCAAGCGCCGCGTGCAGGCCAAAACCGAAGGGGGCGGTGTCGGGCCGGAGGAGATTCTGGTGGTGACGCGCGAGCAGCAAGCGGACGGGAGCTGCAAGCACGACTACTACCTCTCCAACGCGGCCGCCGAAACCGCGCTGGCGGAGTTTGCTCGCGTGGCCAAGGCGGCGCACCAGATCGAGGCCAGCCTGAAGCGCGCCAAGAGCGAGGCGGGGCTGGCTGAGTATCAGGTGCGAACGTGGGAAGGTTGGCATCATCACCAAACGCTGTCGCTGTTGGCCACGTGGTTCCTGACGCAGGAAACGCGGCGGGGAAAAAAAATGGACAGCGGCGATCACGCTACCGCAGAGTCGCTGGGCCATCGCCCTGTTGCTGCGTAGGTACTTGGGCTGCGACAAACCCGCACGGATTCGCCGCACC
>SXGU01329836.1_pt1 | contig 11996 bp, 13 predicted proteins | sample 3174531 | NCBI WGS metagenome assembly SXGU01 (sample SAMN11356863, study PRJNA531348) | freshwater metagenome | isolation source: freshwater sample F1-140 | place: China: Fuxian Lake, Yuxi | collected 2017-12-25
CAGGTTGGCAAAACTTAGCACCCAGGCGCTGGAAGGAGTCTTAACGCTTGGGTGACACGCTTTTACAGTGAGTTACCTGCCTCTGAAGATCAACGCCATAACCACGGAGCAAATGTCGCCCAAGTGCTGAAATGGGAATTGTGTCCAGCATGAGGATTGATCATGCGGGATGCTCGGTGAAATCTCGAGCGTCCATATCCTGAGTAAGCAAAGAGTGATCGAATTGATCCGAGTGGCCCTCGTTAAATGCGAAGTGCGCTTCTCGTTCCATAACGCCCCGCCCATTTCTGGGGCGCCTCCAATTCCGGGTTCGGATTTCGAAATCCTCTCCGCCCTCCAGTCTCGCGCAATCGAACCAGAGAAATTTAGCGCTGTGGTCTGCACTGCTCCGCCACTTCCAAATTTCTAAATGGGCTCACCTCTCTTACGAGGTGCCTCTGAACCCCGCGCCACGCGGGGTTTTCTGCTTTTGGCCCCTGATGAAGATTCCCGCCAAAACCCCAAAAAAGGGGTCTCTGAGGCCATTTTTCTCTGAATCTCATGACTTTAGCCAAAAAAGTCATGGGTCCTGGAGGTCCGTAGAGACCTTGAGGTTGGCGATAAATCGATCGAATACCTGCTGAATACTGCCAAGGTATTGGAATCGCATGCCTCAAATGCGGGGTCCTAATGCTTTCAGTTTCAGGTTTTTCGCTTCAGCCTCATGCAGTAATTCGTCCCAACTGTCAGGGGGATAGCCGCTTTCAAGCATTTTTCGAAACACTCGGTAAGCATCTTCGTTGCTGTCATAGGCGCGCTTGGTATCTTCGTTATTGACCCATGCCAACACGATAATTTTGCTTTCATCGTGGTAACGAAAGAAGAGTCGATATTGCTGAAAGAATTTGGCCCTGAACCAATGCCTGTGGCTTTCGCCTAGTGTGCTGCCTTGGCGATATTCCGGCCGACTGGGATCCTGCGGGATGATATCGAATGCCAGTTTGGTAATGGCGGCGAGGCGTTTGCTGGCATTTTTCTTTGCACACCCGATTGAGTCTTTATAATTTCAAGGCTTCCACCTGTCGCGAAAGCGCTTCTAGTTCGGCCAGGAACAAGGGGTGGGCAAAGATCGCCCAGCCGTGAATGATCAGCGGAGATGGGTTTGTCATTCATCGTCAACCGGTAGAGCCTCATCGAAGTCGACTAAATCGGTGTCTACCAGAGACTGCAGATGATGGATAAAGCTGGCATCGATTGCCCTCAGTCGTTCCGGGTGTTGGCGCATGTCATTGGCCAGAAAATCCAGAAAGCTCGCGAGTGCTGGGTCATCATCTCTGGAGGGAGGGCAGCGAGTAAGCACGACCTCACCCGAGGGACGAATGGAATAGTGAATTTTGTCCCGTTTTCCAAGGTGTAGTGCTCGACGTACCGTTTCTGGCACCGTGGTCTGGTAGCGGTCAGTCAGTGTGGATTCGGCTTCGAGGATGAGTTGCATAATGTTGACATATGTAAGGACCACTCTTTCATGGTAGTAGTTGCTAGGACGAAGGTCAATGCAATCGCATTACCTTGGGCATGCGGCACATCGGTGGCCAACCCCCTCATCCTTACCCACGGTTACCCAGGAGTTGAGAGATTCCTTTGCAGTCGAAAACCCGACTCCACCACCATAAATCAAAGGGTTAGACGCGAGTCTGGCCCTTTTCCTTTCCTACCGTAGCCGAATTGTAGCCACGGGACGGACTTTCCCGGTCAGGTTCTGCGCGTAAGCGGAGAGATGTTCTCCCGACAAGCTGGGATGAGATTCAGATTAGCTTTTGCCAGTATTTGAATTTTGCATGGCCGACGACTTAGGCGAGACGTAGTTTCAGTTCAAGCGCTGGCTCGGATAGGTACCGGCATGGCGTCCCTGGCAGCCATGTTTTTGCTCGATTTCGGTCAACGCCGCCACGGCATGCAGCTGCCCGTGAACGATGCGGAGGATGCCGGGAAAGAAGGTTTCCACCCGATCCAGCGCATTGCGCATCAGTATCAGGGTTGGCTCCTCCGGCAGTTGGCCATCGTTGACCAGCTGGCTGACGACAAAGCGCACCCCGCCATCATCCAGATCCATTTCGAAATGTCCCATGGGAACATGCCAATTCACCCGGGTCAGATACTCCATTACTTGCAACCGGTTTGCTTCCGGAATTTTGTTGGGAAGATAGAGAAAGATGGTGATTTCCCGGGGATCCTCGTCGGTTTCGATCACGAAACCGATGCGTCCGCTCTCCAGCCGAATCCGGCTATGCAGGATGTCTTCTCCGGTTTTTTCCTGGATACATTGATAGCCATGTTCGGACAGCAGGTCCTGAACCAGTGCAGTGAGATTGTTCATATCGAGGCGCTCCTGTTTCGGGTAACGATAGAGGGTTTTCCACATTCTGAAATAGTTATGGTGAAGGTCACGTTTTCTGGCCAGGTTCTCCTGAGCGGTGCCGAAGGGCATTAACGGGTAGTTTTTTGAGAGGCCCTTGAATGGGGAAAATGATCGTCCCCCGGCGCGAAGTGGCCGAGGAGGTAACGGAAGCCAGAATAGCCCGAGGCGATGACAGAGTAGGTCGCGTGTGATCGTGAAGACGGTCAGTGCGATGTTGCTCCGGCGGCGGTCATGCGTTCGGCTCATGCGAGCGCCCGGGTGGTTGATATTGCCGGTAAACCAGCAAAAGACTAGATTCAGTTCTGTTTCAACATCTCAGGAACCGGGTCATACGCTATACCTCTCAAGTGAAACCGATCAGCTATCTCAAGGCCCACGCGGCGGAGGTATTGAGTCGCCTTGCCGAGCAGCGTGAGCCATTGGTGATCACCCAGAACGGTGAAGCCAAGGCGGTGTTACAGGATGTGGCTTCGTTCGAGGAGACCCAGGAAACGCTGGCCTTGCTGAAAATCCTGGCGCTGGGCAATCAGGACATCGCCTCCGGCCAGATCAGGCCGGTAACTGAAGTCGCCGCCCGGTTACAGACCCGGCGCACTGCCGCCTGATGGTGACGGACAGGCGTAATTCTTACGAAATCCACGAATCGCCGATGCCGCCTCCACCCTATGGTCAAACCGATGGCTGCCTCTAGGGAATGTGATCACCTCGGCCTGATTGATCATCATTCGATGCGTTTCCGCACTATCCAGGAGTTCGTCACCTTCGTCCAAAAGGACCAGCAGAGGGACTTTTGACGATACCACCTTATATTCCTGGTAATTGGCGACATCGTCTGCGGTTAAAGTGAAGTGTTGACCGGTCTTGTAATTGGTGCAGGTGCCAATTCTGGATTGTAGGGTGACCCATGGAGTCAGGGCAGGATTAATCAGAACGGCGATGCCGTTAAACCATGCCGCGCAACGCCAGGCCCAGAAGCCCCCGAGCGAGGTACCCAAAAACATAGGAGGCACGCCTGCATCGTCCTTTTCCAGACCGTCAGGAATGGCTTCTCGAAAAAAAGCCGCAGCCAGTGTGGGGCTGAAGGGATAATTCAAACCGACCACCATTTCTTCCGGGAAGAGTCCGGTCAAGAAGGCCGTATTTTCATTGGGGGTGGCACTCGCAAAGCCGTGCGTGACAAAGATCACTGTCGTCTCCAGGTTGGTTGATGGGCATGCGGCGCATATCCAGGGCGAAAGGAGGCGCCCAAGGACAGAGTATCTCAACCGCTCGACAAAATAGGTCGCCAGCACATTGAGATGATCCCACCGGACAGCGACCTAATCTGACCGCCCGATCACTACACTGCCCGACCTTTCATCCACCCAAAAGGTCATCATGAAACTACGAGAAGTTTTGTCCACCCGGCGGCCCACCTTCGATCAAAAGAGCTGGTTACCCGAGATCATGGAATGGATGCCGGCGGAGGCGCGGGAGTGGGTCGATGAGCGCGAAGAAACCGTCGCCCTGGTGCATGAGATACCCGGTAGTTCGGTTCCCACTCTGTTCGCCTGCCACCTGGATACCGTGCACACCCATTCCGGCTATCAGCAGGTGAGAGCCCTGCGCGGCCGATCCGGTGCACTGCATACACCCGACGGGGAATGTCTCGGCGCGGATGACGGTGCCGGGATCTGGCTCATGCTGGAAATGATCGCAGCTCATGTTCCCGGAACCTATGTCTTTCATGTCGGTGAGGAGCGAGGCTGTCAGGGCTCGCGCTGGCTGGCCGCGCATCATCATGACTGGCTGGCCCAATTTCAGCGGGCTATCGGCTTTGATCGCCCCGGCACCACGGATGTGGTGAGCCACTTCGCAGGTACGCGGGGATGCAGTCCAGCGTTTGTTATGGACTTGAGCTGCCAGCTATCGGCGCATCTAACCGGTGGTTATGAACTGGCCCCCTGCCGCACCGGCGGGTTGACCGATGTTCGTCACTACATCGACCTCATTCCCGAATGTACCAACATCAGTGTGGGCTATCACCAGCAACATCGACGCGAGGAATGGCTGGATGTGACCTATCTCACGGCCTTGCGATGGGCGGTGCTTGAAGTGTTTGGGGATGAACTCATGGGTGACCCGGAAGGTATGGCATGAGACTGTGGACTATCTTGACGGAAGCCGCCTGGCAAAGCCTCAACCAGCGTGGTTACCTGATCTGCGATGACGAAGCGCTCGGCGATGAGTATTTTCTGGCCGCCTATCGCTGGATGATGCAGCAAATGCAGGAGCGCCTGGAGCCAGCAGAGACGGCGGTCAAGCTCCCGCTCTGGGCCTGGTATCAGTATTCGGGACGGCGGAAAAAACCGATCGCACGGAAGCACCATCTCCCCAAACGTCAACAGGGCTATCGGCTTGAATGTCATGTGCCGGATGAGCAGGTCCTGCTATCGGACTTTACGCTCTGGCATCAGGTGCTGAATAACTGGTATCTGCCGACGAATGAAGCGGACGATGATGCATTTGAGCAGGAGTTTGATGCTATTCCTGAGGACGCAATCGATCGGTTGGCGCAGAGACAACAGGTCATCGAGGCCAGTTGGCAGCGGGTCTTCGATCTCGATTGGTACAGCGACTACATCTGCACTCCACGAAACCAGCAGGCGATTCAGGCCTGTTTCTGGCGCCTGGAACTGAGTCAGGTGAGGCGGAGTGACCCGTTTATTTCTCGATAGATGACTCTCCAGGGTACTTCGGATAGTGCCTCCGCGATTGTCTTGCCCCCCCTGACTGGATGGTTCGATTGGCGATTTATTGAAAGGGGCGAGCGCCGTTGGTCATTCCTGATCGAAGATCGAATCTCCGGGGCAGACGAGATGTTTCTGCATGACGAGATCAGTTCCTGATTGCGGCCAACCTGTTCGCACAGTATTCAAGCCATCCGTGTCTTGAACAATCAGACCGCCAAACATGAAAAGGACAATCATTGATGGATTCACAACGAGAACGACGCCATCCAGAGCATTTCGATAAACCCCGGCTTTTGGTCACGGTACTGGAGAAGTTCGCATTGGACCCAAAGGGGATACACGGATTGGCCCACTGGAGCAGGGTTCGATACCACGGGTTAAGAATCGGGAAGGAGAGAGACGCTGACCTGCTTGTCGTGGAGTTGTTCGCCTTCTTGCACGACTCCTGCCGTCAGGATGATTATGCCGACCCCGAACATGGTCAACGTGCAGCCGAATATGCCACACAGCTTCATGGTGATCATTTTTCAATCAGTGATCGCCAACTGGACCAACTCATCAGTGCGCTTGAAGGACACAGCGGAGGGATCGTGCATAAGGATCCTACGATCCAAACGTGTTGGGACGCCGATCGTCTGGATTTAGTGAGGCTGAACATAAGCCCGAGATCACAATATCTCTCCGCTACGGCGCTCAATCATGTCGACCGGGCCTGGGCGTTGGTAGCCAATCGCGATCGAAGTGTTTTTTTCTACAGTTAAGCAACCATCAGGATGGGTGCCTGTTAATCAGACTCTCTCCCTCACGAAGATTGTAGATCTCCAACATAGGCATGATGGCCGACATCATGATCGCTGAACATTGCTCCATTTGCTGCAATCGCTTGGGGGTTACGCATGCCTCCATGAGGCAAGCAGCAAAGCCACATCGAACCGCCCCTGTTGAGAGTTCCAGTTCCTCCCTGAATCCGTCACGTATAAACCTAAATTCCTCTGTTCACCCCGATTGAGGGGCTTATTCGGATGTTCCCGGGCACTTGGGCACGACGTTCACGGGCGGCATGATCGAGTGCCCGTCCCCGTGGCGGCCAGGGTGTGAGCCGCATCATGCCGTGGAAAAAATCGTTCGAGGCCGTGAACGAGAAGGGAAGGCAGCCTGGTCAGTGTTTCACGGTAAGGTCGTAATGCGCGTGCATGGGATCATCCGCTTGTAGAGGTCGCGAAAGGATTGCTCACAAGCAGGCGCTGCTCGATGATTTGTCCATCCTGCAAATCCTCCGTGTACAGACATTCACAGCCTGCCAGCAGCGCGGACGAGACAATTAGCGCGTCATAAAACGAAAAACCGTACCGCTCAGCCAGCGCCAGGGCCGAATCATGGGTTGGGAGGCTCAGCGGCTCAACCGGGATCATGGCGCGAATGGTCGTCAGAAAATCCCGGATGTCCGGATAAGACAGCCTCAACTTGCGGGAAGCCACCGAGGTGAACTCATTCAGCACCTGTACGCTGATTACACCTCCCCGGGCAAGGCACTGCTCGGCCCGATCAGCCTTGGTCTCGTCGGCTGACATCAGGTACAGCAGCACATTGGTATCGAAGAACGCCTTAGTCCCGCTCATGAGCGGCCAGCCGATCAAACTTGAAATCAGCCGGAAGACGCCCGCGAAACTGCCTCAATCGGCTCAACAGTTCGGCCGCCCCCGGCTTTTTCCCGATCTCGAAGGCGTGCGTCCCGGCAATCTGGATGTCGATGTCATCGCCCTCTTTCAGTGCCAGGGCCTCGACGACACTGGCCGGTAACCGGATCGCCAGACTGTTGCCCCATTTTGCGACCTGCATGATGACCTCCTGCATGGAATGGATATACACAAGTTGGCTGTATATCACGAATGAGCAATGGGTTGCACGCGCGTCGAGCCTGGCCCCGAGAAGGCTTCGTGAACGGCGCAGGCTGTCCTGATGTAGGCCGGGTTCGGGTGGATGCGCTGCGCTTATTCACCCTACGCAACTGCCCGACCTTTCACACACCCAAAAGGTCATCATGGAACCGCTCATGATTCAAGCTGATTGATTAATGCTAGCCTCGCCGCGCTGCCTGCAAATAAGGTCTTGCGCGGCATCTGAAGAGAAAAAAGGGAATCCTTCATCCCGCGTAACGAGAAAGCCTTCTCTCCATTTGCCAGTAGCGTCATCCCATTTCGGCAGGAGGAATCGTAGCCTGCCACCGGCAATGGATTTAATGGATTTAAGTGCCGGGAAGCTAAAGTGGGCGGAATACCTGGACTCATCAGCGGTCGGGTAGACGAGACCGATCAGTTTCATCTCTTCCGTTTTGTGCGGTAAAGCCAGCCAGTGGTATGCATAAGCGAACATCTGGTAAAGGTCGCCATCGGACGGGGTTTGCCCATCGGACGGTGCTTTCCATTTGGCATCCAGTATGGCGACGCATTCCTTTCCATCATAGATGCGCATGTCCGGTTGCATGTCCTTCTTACCCACTGTGGGCTCTTCGTAGAGCGTTTTGATGTTGTCCGGAGCAGAAACTTGGTCGTAAATTCTGAATCGTGAGCTGCTCGCCAACGTTTCGCCAGACCAGCGGACAACATAGCGCTCGAACACATCATTCATGCGAACGAAGCGGCCAAACATGGGTTGACGTCCTGCAACCGGGGTAGCGGAAAGGGATCGTAAAATCCACTCGCACGTGGGGCGTATTTCCAGGTACTGGGTCATCAGGCGACCGGTTTGCCACAAGGCGAAATCGCGTGAGATATCGGCGGAAACCGGCACTTCATGCAGCCACTCCGCCAGATGAGCCGCACGGCGGCGCGTGGCGGGGACCTGCGTATGGGCACGCACCGCAAGAATCGCCGACTTGATCAGCCGGTTTTCGGGACGGTTGGGCGAAAACTCCTCAAAACGACAGAAAAAGCGATGGGGCGCGTGCGCGTTCTGCCGCAGGTTCTCCTGAATCGACAGCCGCCCCCGGACGGTCAGCAGATTGTCCTCATGCTCAACGTATTGAGCGCGGATGCCACGTGCCAGCAATTGGTCAACCTGCTCAAGAAAACGCTGGATCAGCCACTCGTGCAAAGGCATTCTGGCATCGTCCGCCTTATTGGCCTTCTCTTCCTCGCGCAGGTTGAGGTCACAGGCGTATTCCCACATGCGCCGCAAACCGGCCCGATCATCCTTCTCATTCCTGTGCCTAATCTTGGGGAGCACCTCGATGGCGACCGGAGGCAGGTCGTCTGACTGCTGCCATTGAAGGGTTGCCGAGCCCACCAAATGCCGCAGGGCCAGACCGCCGTTGCGTGTCGGACGAGCCAGATAGACCCTATTGTCTTCGTCTCGCTCGTCATCCAAAGCGTCTTCGTTTTCCGCATCCTCGGATACAGGGACAACTGATGCCGTCGGCAGCTGCGTGCTGGGCAGCTTCAGTTCAGTGAGTGCCTCGATAATCCGCTTTGCCACCCGCATGGACTGCTCTTCAGGAAAATCTGCAACGAACCCATGTGCCGTGTGGTTCTGTATAACCTGAGTCCGTATCTCCTCGGCGCTGTAGCTCTTCCCTTCATGCAGAATGAGCCGAATCATTGGGGCACGAACGGGTTGTACATGTCAGCGTCCCGGAGGGCTTCGGCGTCAATCACGCCTTTGTCATTGATGAAGGAGCGATTACCTACCGACAGGAGTTTTTTGAGCTCAGCGGGCCGGTCATGAAAATACTCCTGCAACTGCGGAATGACCTTGCGGCGCATGACCTCGGCGATGTCATTGATATTTTGGGCCGACATGAAATAGGCGTGACCGATGCAGTGATCCCGGGTGTCCTCCTTCTCGATTTGCTGGTTGAGCTTGCCCAGGAAAGCGGGAAGATCGATGCCGTCAACCTTACGTAAAAGCTCGGGGCGTGGTGGCAGTTCCACAAAATCGAAGCGGCGCCGTAAAGCCGCATCCAGACCAATCAGCGAGCGGTCAGCGGTATTCATGGTGCCGATGATGTGCAGATTGGGTGGCAGGATGAACCGCTTTTTGGTGTAGGGCAGGGTGGCGAAGACGGGTTGCGAGCCGGGTGTTATCTCGCGGCAGGCCCGCTTGCTGTCTTCGACCAGCGTGATCAGCTCGCCAAAGATGCGGGCGACATTGCCGCGATTGATTTCATCGATGATGAGGACATAGCTGGGGATGGATTTCGGCTTATCACCGTGTGACTTTTCACCCGCAAGGTAATTCGTGACTCTTGTCATCTGCTCGCTGGAAAGCTCGAAGGCGGTTTCATCGCCAGTCAACCAGGAAAAAATAGCCCGATAGGCGATGCGCTTGAGAATGCCGGGCTCGATCTTGTAATGCACCGAGCCTGTTTTCTCGTCCAACTCAGCTTTGAGTCCTTCAACAAAGTCCTCGTAAGCATAGTTCTGGTGGAAGGTGGTGAACTCCACCTGGCCACTATGGATGTGGCCCTGTAACGCTGTGTGCCAGTTTTCGTATTCCTCATTGGTTACTGCCGCAGGCACTGTCCCATTCATGATGCTTTGGGCATAAGAAAGGTAGCTGGCGTGGGCTGGGTCAGGTGCGACAATCGAGAGGGCCAGGCTTGTCAGTGCATGGGTTTTGCCGGTACCGGGAGGGCCGTATAATATAATGTTAGTGAGATTCATCGGAGTGCTCTGTGTAGCTGTATAACCTGCCTTATGTGTACGGTTCTCAACTGTGCTTGTGTTGGTTTGTTCGCTTAAAAGTTGATCAACTAAAGCTCTCTGTTGACGGTCTCCAATTTGATGTAATGTTGGTATCGCAAAGTTTTTTGAATCGTCAGGAAGCGTAACGCCATCATTATTAATATACCTCCATTCAACTGTGCGGCGAGTCGGATATTTTTTGTTGTCATCTTCTATGTAATATGGGTCTCCGGTGACTACGCCAATGCCAATAATTGTCGTTTGCCCTCTGTTTGCGATGATGGTATCGCCGATTTTTATTTCATGGATAAATTTCCAGACATTGCTGTTGCCATCTGTAGGTTTCTCGCCATACGCAAGACCAATTTCTTCTCTCCTTCTATCGTACTCAGCGCGTGTCGCATTCAGCATGTTCCCAAGATTTGACCATCCAATCCCAATATAACCGGAATCCCTTTGTGTATCCCAGTTATCGGCTTGCTCACCTGGCGCAAATTTCCAGTAGGTCATGATGTTACTCCATATAGTCTTGTCATTAGTTTGAGTTTGTCGCCAATCTCCTGCCTCAATTGGCTGGGCGCCAGTACCTCCATATATGGCCCATAACTCAAAATCCACCACCGCAGGCGTTCCGTGTTGTTGACCGTGGCGGTGAAGGCCATCCGGCCATCGGGCAGGGTGTGGGTGGTTTGGTTGGCCGACAGCGGAGATTCCTGCAAGTGGACGGCTGAAACCGGATCCATCGCCAGTGTCACCGTGATCCTGTCCGGGATTTCATCCCGGCGCGCTTCGTTGGCCTTGAGTTCCCGCAAGGGATAATCGAAATAGGTTTTCACATACCGGTCGAGATCAAACCCCGGTGGCCGCCCGGCGGCTTCGTCACTGAGGGTGGCTTCCAGCATGCGGTGGAGCGGCAACTGGCGGACGTTATCCTTGCCGTCGATCTGGCTGACGGCATAGATGACCCCATCGCGGAACACCAGACCGAGCAGGCTGAGCGTGTAATGGCTGACTTCGCCATTCCGCATCCGATAGGTCGCCCGCATTTTCCGGTCATGGAACAGGGCATCGTAGGCGGCATCCAGGATAGCCGCCTCAATGTCCGGGTGCTGGAGCTGGATGGCGTTCTGGATGATGCGAATTTTTTCCGGCCAGCGCGAGTAATGGCGGTCACCCAGGTCCTTCAGCGTTGTTTCTGCCTGTTTGAAATGGGGCTCCAGCGCTCTCAGCGTGGCCTTTGGCAGGATGGGCGACAGGTAATCCCTGGCCAGCCGGAACATCAGCGCCGTTTTGGCGTCGAGTTTGGGAATGTCGATTACGGTGTCTTTTTCCCAGAACCAGAGATTCCCGCCCGGCTGCTCCCGGTAATCCAGCGAGGGGAAGATGGTCATCATCTGCATCAGATTCCGCTCGATGGTGCGTTTGTGCACGTCATAGAGGGGATCGGCTTCAGCCAGTTTCTTTCTGAGCTGCTGTGCAGAGATGCCGTTGGGCTCTCTCGGGATGAGTTGCAGCATTACCCACTGGCGCAGAATGGCGTCTTTGGGTTCGTTGCGATTGGATTTTCTCTCCGTTGCCATCCGCGTGCTTCCTCCTGGGTGACCCTGGGTCACGCCCTGTCAAGAACGAATCGAGAACTTCAGCAGAGCCCAATCTACGCCACTGGGTCAAGGCCGATCAAGCCATGGCATTGCCGGTATTGCCTGCCGTCATTCGCACACCTTCACGTATTGCGGATTGCCCTGCCGATCATAGAGCGTCTGCATGCCACAGTTGCCGCGGCTGGCCACGCTGGCCGGACCTGACGGCCCCGGAATGGCCTGATTGTTCACATACACCGGCGGCTGCTGGGGCGGCATGTAAATGACCGGGTCCGGTCGGGACATGGCGTTGACCAGTCCGCCGATCAGGGTCACCCCGGCCTGAGCCACGCCCATGCCCAGGGCGGAGCTGTACCAGTTGGTCGAACCCATCTGCTGGTTCTGGTTATAAGTGAACTGCTGGTTGTAGGGGCCATAAGGCTGATCGATGCCCCAGGCCGCAAAGGAAGCGATCAGCACAACGGTGGTCAACAGGGTTTTCATGGCAGTTTCCTCAAAATGAATGAAGCCGGTTATTCAGCGTCCGTCCCCCGGATATCCGGGGCTTGCCGGGTAACGTCTGTCTCCCCGATCCGGATAGCGG
>SXGU01554212.1_pt1 | contig 11993 bp, 6 predicted proteins | sample 3174531 | NCBI WGS metagenome assembly SXGU01 (sample SAMN11356863, study PRJNA531348) | freshwater metagenome | isolation source: freshwater sample F1-140 | place: China: Fuxian Lake, Yuxi | collected 2017-12-25
AGACGAACATTGGAAGGATCTCCGCGCAGGGGCCAAGTTTTTCCTGGCGCGCGAGGCGGCCATTGCGCTGCTGGACCAAACGGAATCGCAGATGGCAAACCAAAGCGAACCGCGATTGCCGTTGGACTCTGAACTTTCCAAAGCGCTAGTCCAAGCAATCCAATCGCTCCAACAACGCTGCCAAGCCTTTCTCGACGAGAACCACGATCCTACTCAACTGGCGAGCGAGTTTTGCCGTGAATGTGTGAATGCGAATACTCCCGCCATCGTGCTGGAAAGGCTGGTCAAACGCGACGACCGGGTGTTGCGCCTGCGGGGGCGGCAAGTGGTTCCCGGCCCGGCGTATCGCGGGGCAAGCACCCCCCAACCTGACGAGCCTGCCGACCCCGAAGAGGAAAGCCCCAAGCCCGCCGACCAATATGACATCCCTTGGCCTGAAGGCATATCCGAGCGGATTAAGAGCCTGTATTGGCTAAACCTGGATTTGCATGGCGAATTAAGCGAAACAGGCACCAGTGACGAGGTGAACCCATGAGCGATTTCAAACCCCTTTCGCTGGCCCAGCATTTTGATGCGCCAGAAAACTATCAAGGCTGCTTTGGCTGGTTCTGCGGTTACTCGGCAGATGCTGAATTTCTCAACGACGCCGCCGAACGATTCATGCGGCAAACTCGAGCGCAACGGGCTTACGAAGGCCGTGTTGCCTTGGCCATTATGCTGGATGCCGGAAACTCCCATATACCCCTTGTTGATGCGCCCGGTATTCTGCATTTGCCGATGCAAACCCCGGACGAACGGCCTTTCCAATTGCTCCATGCGAAAGTCGCGCTGCTGGGTTTTCGCCATGAATCTGACGCGGAACTCTGGCAACTGCGCCTGATCGTGTCCACCGGCAATTGGACACGGGAAACCTTGGAAGAAAGCCTCGATTTGGCTTGGCGCATTGATCTTTGCAGCGAAGATTTGGATGAGCCAAATACCGAAGTCCGCCTAGCCTGCGCCGATATACTAGCCGCATGGGGTATTCTGGATTGGCTGCGGCCATACTTCGACGCCCGCTTGCTGGACGTGGTGCTTCCTGAAGGACGAGGGAAAAACCTATCCAGACTAGCCAATGATGGCTTTGAGGGATGGATTAAGCAACTTGAAAAAGCCATACCGAAAAAAACACGGCCATCGCCTCGTTTTTTCGACAATCGCGAGCAGTCGCTTCTCGGCCAGCTACCTGCTTTAGTCGAAGCTACTGGCAGGAGTACAGCCAGAAACTATTTGGCAATGGGTTCGGGCTTTTTTGAATCCTCGAACAATGGCAATGCCATACCCAAGGTTCTCCAGCAAATCGTTGCCAAATTGCAGAACGGGAATAACACCCCCCATTTGCTGACCAATGACCCGGAAGTCGATATTGTGGTTAATCCGAAAGCTTGCCAAGCCGTCGCGCAGTCTTTGCAGGCAATCCAAGACGAAGGGTGGACTGTACGTACCGCACACCAACCCGATTACTTTGGCCCAAACTCGGTTCGTGCGCTACATGCCAAATTCATCTTTAGCGCGAATTACCGCGAAAATTCGCCTCTGTGCAATGCCGCTTGGCTATATCTTGGTTCAGGCAATCTCACAGGGCCTGGGTTTGCCAACAAAATGTCCAAGAACAGCGGAAACCTCGAAGCAGGTGTAGTTTTTGCGCCCGGCACTCTGTATTGGGAGTCTGATAAAGGTACTGATCCAAGCCAGGTTTTTGGTAACGTCCTGCCGATCCAATGGGAATCTAAAATCGAGGAAGCCTCCGCCGTATCATCAGGCGGCGACATGCCCGAACGGGAAACCGTATTCGCGGCTGCGCCCGTGGCTTGTTTAGTTTGGCATGACAGCGAGGACAGGCTAGGCGGCAGGCTTGAATGTCCGGCGGAGGATTCTTCGGCGAATTTTACGGTGCTGAATCCCGATGGGGCAGATTGCGCTGGGGATGCGAAACGCGGATTCATCTGGCAAGGAAGCCAGCCTCGGCAAGTGCGAATACGCTGGAATATCCAAGAATCCATGGTGCCTGTCTTGGACAAATATGGCCGCTTTGCAACAACAGCCTTGCCGCAACTGGATCTTGAAGAGGCTTGGTGGCAACTGGCGGATTTTCCCATGCCGCCAGAAAGGGAGGGCGATAGCGAAGACCCAGAGGACGGGCAGAACGGCGGAAAAGGCAATTCGACTAATGGCAGCCACGCAAGCGAATCCCATTATCCAGTCCGCCTGATGATGCAGTTGATCGAGAATATCGCCGCCAAGCAATCGGCGTTGTCCGAAGCCGATTGGCCGGCTTGGTGTGTGCGCTTGGAACAATGCCTGATGCAGGCAGCCGATACTCAGGCGATCAAAGAATTCGTCCAACTCGAACTGAATCCGCTCAGCCCTTTGTGGCATGAACCATTCCGGCCTAGTTTCGCTGAAAACCACGAAACCACCGAAGGCCAAAACTATGAAGCCGTGCTGGCAAGGGTGGAGCAGGAATGGAAAGTGGGCAATCTCAACAAAATAGGTGGCTTATGAATCAGACATTCAAAGGCTGGGCCGCTGTCGCGGAATATTTACAAAAGTATGCCAAAACCCAACCCGAAGCTCGGCTTAATGACGGCCAGCGGGCCAGCTTGTGCGCCATCGCGGAGAGGCTACCGAAGAACGGCGTGGTCATCGCCGACGAGGTAGGCATGGGCAAAACCCGCATCGCCGTTGAAACGGCCCGCGCCGTGGTGGAATCGGGTGGCCGGGTGGCGATTTTGGTGCCGCCTGGATTGGGGTATCAGTGGCAGAGGGAGTTGCGGGATGGGAGGGTTGAGGCTCCATTCATTCTGCGCAGTCTTTGGGCTTATCTGAAAGCCTGGGAATCCAGCCAGCCCGAAGAACAGCAAGCTTGGTTTGAGCAGAGCGTGGTGGTGATTTCCCACGCCTTCACGAATTGGCGTTTGGGTGAAAATTCGGCTCCTTGGCGATGGGCTTTGCTGCCAGAGCTTTGCGCACGTTGGCGCAGACGAATCAATGGCCGATATCCACGTCATTACCATGGCGATGATAGGCTGTCTGATGTATGGGTTCGCAATGCAGCCGAAAGTATTTGTGCCGCTGTTCCTAAAGACGAACAACATCCGGCATGGCAGTTGCTTAAATCATTGGCTGAAGAAACACCATGGCCCGGTGCGCTGGAGGCTGGGGAGTATGGCCGCAATGAAAAGTTACGCCCATGGTTGGAAAGTGCCATTGGATTGGGATTAGGTGTGTTTGATTTAGTCATTCTCGACGAAGCCCATAAAAGCAGGGGAACCGACAGTGGACTCTCGCGCCTTCTGGATAATGTGACCGTGCATTCCGCCAAAGCCCGCCGACTCGCGATGACCGCCACGCCAGTTGAGCTTGATATTAGCCAATGGAAGAATACCCTAAGCCGTATCGGCGTTGAAAAGCCAAAGATGGATTCCATCAACCAATCCATTAAAAATTATGCTGAGGCGGTTAAGCGTATACGCGAAACTTGGCGTAGTAGCCAAGGGTCCCGTGATAATTACTTCAATGTTTCCAGTGAATTCCAAAAGGCTTTATCGCCTTATCTGCTACGCCGGGACAAACGCGAAGATCCGACGATCAAGCGCTATGTCGAACATTCAAAACTGCCTTTTGAATCCTACCGGCAGGAACGCGAAATCAACGTAGATTTGAACGGGCTTTCTTTGGGATGGAAAAAAGCCGTTTGCGCGGCGGAGGCGCTTTCGATTGCTGTCCGTAACACGGACGACCCTATCGCCAAGCGGTTGCGGCTAACCATCGGCAATGGTCATGGCGTCGCGGCCTTGCTGCATCAGATTACACGAGACGAGCAAGAAGATAAATACCAGGAAGAACATGACCGGCTATCGGCGAATAATGGGCAAAATCCTGTCTTGCCCGACACAAAGACGGATGATAAGCGCAAAGCCCGTGCGCAATGGTGGCTGAATAACATCCAAGCAGCCTTTGCCAAAACCGACGAGCCGCTGTTCGACCATCCGGCCATTTTGGCGGCGGTTCATGCAATTGAAGAAGCCACAAGGCAAGGCGAAAAAGTCCTGGTGTTTGGCCGATTCACACGTCCCTTGAGGGCCTTGGTCAATTTGCTCAATGCTCGTGAAATGTTGCGCCGCCTGGACAAGGGGCAGCCTTGGCCACAATCCAAAGTGCATGATGGGAAAAAAGAGGAAATCGACAGCAACGAATGGCCGGCAGTTCGTGCCGCGCATCGTCAACTGGAATCACAAATCCCTTTGGATGAATTGGAGGGCAGGCTGAAAAAGCAGTATGACAAATTAAGCTATCAGCACGAAAAGTTGCGAAAGGAATTGGCCGAAAACTTCAAGCAAAGCCTTGAAGAAATCAAGGCAAGTTCCCGTATACAGGCGCTTGCTGACAAGCTGGTCGATCCTACGCACGGCCATGTAGAGGATGCTAATGAACTCCACCCGCTTATCTTGGTCAGCCGGGCCATCGCCGAATTGTCGGGCGATTCAAGCGATGAACCCAAGCCATCGGATTACGCCACGCTATTTATTCAAATGATTGGCGCAGCAAGCGACCAAGACGCGGGCGATGCCGATACTGAGGAAGCTTACGACGAGACCGAAATAACAAACACATGGAAACAATTGACGGAACGGCTGCATGAAGAATACAACCGGCCCCAAGGTGGGTTTGCCCGCTTGATGTATGGGGGGACGAATCCTCATTCCCGCCGGATGATACAGTTGGCTTTCAACCGGCAAAGTGGTTTTCCGAAGGTCTTGGTCGCCCAATCCATGGTCGGGCGCGAAGGGCTGAATCTGCATGAGGCCTGCCGCATCGTGGTCTTGCTGCATCCAGAATGGAACCCCGGCGTGGTCGAACAACAAATCGGGCGGGTTGACCGTCTGGGCAGCCACTGGGGGAAAAAGCTGGAGGAGGCCATCCAAACCGGAAGTGAGCCTCCTCGAATCGAAATCCGTCCGGTGATCTTTTCCGGCACGTATGACGGACATAACTGGACGGTGTTGCGCGAACGATGGGATGACCTAAGGGCGCAGTTGCATGGCATCGTGGTGCCTTCAAGACTGAAATTTGATGACCCGGATAGTCAAAGGATAGTTGACGAGTTATCTGCGGCTGCACCGAAGTTTAGTCCTTGCAAGTGAATTATGCATCGGAAAGAGCTCTGGCAGGCTGTTACCCTCTCAATTGCTGACAGTCAAAGCCATAGTTTAGCGGTCAGCTTTTGGCCGTCAGCCGTTTTTCACGCCCAGCTATTACCACCGGCTGCTTGTGTTTGGGAAGTATAGCCGAGGATAGCCAGTTTTGGTTGTTCATGACATGACTGGTTAGCCACAATAGAAATGATGTTAAATTGGTGTGAGAATACTCATACTTTCAGCAGATCTTGAAGAGAAGGTTTACCGTTCAAGAATCAGCTCCGTATTTCCATAATGGAGTTGCCGCGAAAAACGTCCTTTCACTCGCAGAACCGGGTTAACCGGTACTTGCGTTGAGCGACCCTCGTTATAGGCAATTTCAGCTTCAGTGGGTTCCCAGTCGACGCCAAGTTTGGTGAGCGCTTGGCGTCATGCGCAATGTCTGATAAGAGATACGGCACTTGGTCGTATTACTATCAATGAAGGTCGCCATAATTCACCAACTCAAAAGAGGCCGTTTTTCCATGTCTTTCACCCCGACGTAAAGAAAATAGCCCTTTTAAAATGGCAACTTCATTATTAAAAATTAAAACAATGAAGATTGTTCTTGGTCAAGATGACTATCTGTTATCAAAAAATCAGACATCACCGGTTTATTGTGACTTTGATGAACTGGTTAACGCCCACATGCTTATCATGGGCAAAACCGGCATGGGGAAAACCACATTTTTGAGGCGAGCGATACTGCAAATGCAGCGTTTTTCACCAGCGCCACGCATCCATATCATGGATGTGCATGGCGACATCGATATCAATGGGGCTTCGTCGGTCAGATTCTCTGAGTCCACTGAATATGGGCTAAACCCGTTTGTGGTGAGTGCCGATCGACATTTCGGCGGTGTTAGAAAACGCGTACAGGATTTTATCGCGACTATTAACGGCTGTCGACCTATAGGCTCAAGGCAGGAGGTCGTTATGCGACATTTGATTACAGACCTGTATGCGGCTAACGGATTCTTTGCGGACAATTACAAATCATGGGTATTGCTGGATGGATATCAGCGGAAGCACCCCAAACGATACCCTTCCATGGAAGATGCCTGCCGTTATGCATTTGGAAAATTAAAGCACACAATTATCGGTAGCGACACCAAATCGGGTAGAGCGCTTGAAGAACTGAACAAGGTCACCAGCAAACTTTACAAAATATCGAAACACCTTTCCCATCCAGGGGCGAAGCTAGACGAAGATTTAACCGAAAAGGCACTCGACCTGCGAACCAAAGCGTTAAGTTCCTACAAGGAATACATCGAAAATCTTGAAACGGGTAAAGAACTTGATGACTTCATCAAATACGAGTCAAAAGAAGTATTGAAATCCGTTGTCGACCGCTTCGAAAACCTCAAGCAAAGCGGTATTTTCAAAAGCCAACAACCGCCTTTCGATCAGGCAAACCCGATATGGCATTACAACATCACCGCATTACGGGAAGACGAAAAGCGCATGTTCGTCGAATTCCGACTGCAGGAGATCTTTTCATCGGCTATGGAAAAAGGGCCTATCCGCCGGGAACAGGAAGGATTGTTCCGCGACATTATGATCATTGACGAAGCACATCTATTTTTCCGCGATGACCAGAATAACATCCTTAACACCATCGCCAAGGAAGGTCGTAAGTTTGGTCTGAATTTGGTGTGCGCAAGCCAATCCCCGACTCATTTCTCCGAAGATTTCTTTGCCAACGTCGCCACAAAGGTTGTACTGGGTGTGGATCAAATGTACTGGGATAACCTGGTACGCAAAATGAAAATCGAATCGAAAGTCTTGCAATACATAAAACCCTTCCACATCATCGGCGTGCAAATGAGTAATAAAGGTGAAACGCGATCACGGTTCACTATGGTCAGGGTGCCGAATAATCGTACTGCAACAAAATAAGAACATGTTCAACAACTTATCCAAATTGTGGTTTTAATTTATGGTAACTGAAACGTCCATTAACCTACGACTCAATTCCTTTGCCAGCTTCGATGATGCAATGGATATGTGCGATTTGCTGAACAGGGAAACCGGTGATAAATACACGGCGATGCCGGATAATCACCTTGGCTTTACGGCAAGACGGTGCCAAGAAAACCAGCTTAACCAAGAACTAAAAAAGGTCGAAGCCTTTGAAGAAGACACGGAATACCGTCAGTCATTATGGGGGTTTATTCAGCATTACTCAGAATTTGTGATTGGGGTATTGCTGACAATCAGTCCATACAAGTTTTTGGGCTGGGTTTTTGCCTTACTGAGCATCCAAGAAATACCGAAATGGTTCAGTGTGCCCGGATGGGGGGAGGCAATGAGATTCGCTGGTCTTTTGCTATTTCTTTGGAGTTTGCGCTTTATCTACAGCTACTACGCCGTAAAACTGTGCTTTGACGACGACGGTGTCGTTCTGAAGAAAGGAATCATCGCCCTAAACCAAGTGCAAATCCGTTATGGCGATATCAAGACTATTGGTGTGCAACAAAGTGTTCTTGACAGATTGCTCGGCATTGGCACGCTGCATCTCGATTCGGCCGGCACCAATGGAACCGTGGACATCATCTTCGATAATTTGGTTAACCCGGTTGCAATGCGTCACCGCATTCAATCGCTGATTGATCTGTACATGAAGCAACGCGGCTAATTCATGATCAAAAAAATTGCTGCAAAATTCTTTGGAAAAAACGAACCGCTGCAAAACAAGCTGAAGCTAGAGAAAGATGATATTGACGCAAGAAATGAACATATTTTTGATGAGCGTTCCCACCGATTGCCAGGTTTTCCCGAGGGCATACCGGTCGTTTCTGTCGAACTATTGATCAATAAAAACGAAGAATCGATCCAGCAAATCATCTTGGCCAGAGGATTGTCGGGGGCGCATAACCAAGCGGAAGTAGAAACCAAAATCATGTCGCCCATCCGGCACCTTGCTGCAATGACGCATTTGCTGCCAGCATCCGATAAGGATCATTTTAAATTGCCGGGAGGCATGTTTGCATTTGGCCTGGAGACGGCATTGTTCTCAATTCGCTACGCAGAGCGGTGTATATTGACCAGAGCAACACCGGAAATACGCAAAGAGGAAGAATCACTTTGGACGCACGCGGCGTTTTTGGCAGGTTTGTACTGTGATGCCATTGCCGCTATTTCAAGAATATCGGTCTACGCGGACGGGATCGGCATCGACTGGAATCCAAGCATGGAAACACTCGATGAATGGTTACAGACGAAAAATATAAAACGTTACCACATTCGCTGGAGAACAGCAGAAGAACGCGGAGTGATGTATGTCTTGGCCAGTAATGCGATCAAAGAACAAGCAGATATTCTGGATAAAGGCGAGAGGGCAATTTTTAATACCCTCGCTTCCGCATTGATTGACAAAAAAGACCATAGAAATGTGCTGTCCAACATCGTCGATAAGGTTTCATACAAAATTCAGCAGCGCGAAGTATGGAGTGATAAGGACAGGTATGGAAAACCTTTAACAGGCATGCATCTTGAGCCTTGGCTAATTGATGCTATGCGGCATTTGGTGGAAAAGAAGCGCTGGGTTCCAAACGAAGAAAATGGTCGTATATGGCATGGACAGGACGGCGTTTTTTTGATGTGGCCGTTGGCGGCAAGCGATATGCAACACCAACTTAAGGCGGCGGAGTGCCCATTTCTACCCAATACCTATGAGATTCTCGCCGAAATCATGCTTGACGCCGGCATTATTGAAAAGAGCAGGCTTGGTGGATATCTGTTCGATATTGGTATACCCGTTGCTGAGAGTGCGGAAAAAAAGTATGTCGAAGCACTTAAATTTGCTCGCTATGAAACACTGTTCGCCAAAAACCAACATAAACCGATCGACGGCAATCTTCGATTAAGTCCTGAGGAAAATGAGGATGATGAAGCTAAAGTCGCCAAGTCGGAATCAGATGAAAATATCCCGATCCAAAAAACAGCGTCCAGTCACCAAGTCATTGAACCGTCAGAGAAAGGGGGTGAAATCGATCCAGAAGAAGATGTTGATGCTCAAGAAAAGAGTTCAAATCCGAAGGTGATCCAGGAATCCGTTACGAAAACACAAAAAAACGAAGTTGAACCTGATATCAACATTCTACTCGGAAAACCCGAGGCGCCAAGTGCCGTGCATAAAGAGGTACAGTATGTACCACTCGAAGAAGATCCCGAGATTGAAGCGCTTTTCAAAGGTGAACCTGTTTCATCCACCATTAACCAGTATGACGATGATTATGCGGCCGATTACAACCCCTCAGAAAGTGTTGGGTATCAGGGCGTCGATCCAACTATCGATAACGATAAAGCACTTATTTTCTCCGATAGCACGGTAGCAGAAAAACACAAACCCCAGTCGGAACCTGTACCCGCTATCACTCTGAAAGATCCCGAGACATCGCCTGAGCCTAGCCAGAAAATTAAAAGCGGCGATAGTCAGAGTAATCAATCATCAGCGCCTCCGACAAATTCTAAAGAATCAACAAAGAGACAGGCAAGCGATTCAAATCCCAGTACAGACTTACTGAGCGCATTGATCGGATCATCAAACTTAGCGCACTCAGAGTCGGTTAAATATCAAGAAGCAAACGAAGAGAAAACAACAAAAATCGAAGGATTGTTTGGTAAGGTGAAAACAGATGATAACGATCAGTCAGGCAGATCAATGATGATTCTGAACCGATTAAAAAGATTGCCGGCGGAATTCCTTGAATCAAGGCCTGGCGGCATAACGAAAGTGACTGGAGTAGGGTTAAAAGATACCAAGCTGGAGCTAAAGGATTGCGTGTCCGTGTTGAAAGCAGCGGGGTTGCTGGTATTGATTGATGGTTATGAAACCGGGTTGGACAGCACTGAAAAACCGAAATCTCGTTACTTTCTGGTCAAGGCGGATTTGTTGAATGGCAAATAATAATTACGATCCTTATATTAGAAAGCCGTATGAGTTGTATATCGCCGGTGCCTGGTTTGTTGCTACGGCTACTTCATTTGCCGGCTACATGGTGCTGCCCGGTGGAAACTCAATGTTAATTCCTTGGATATGCTTTGGATTCATGACGCTTCAGTCGGCGGTAAAAGGTCTTGATTTGATAGGGCGTGGCAAACTCGGCGAAAAGCTGACTTTTTTGGATGTAGACAAGCTCTTAAAACTGAGCAAACCCGAAAGAATGTGGTTCGGGTGGGGATTTGACTGGACGCCGATTCATACCCAGCGTGCGGTCGACACCATGTTGTCAGGTGTCAAAATGAGCCATGACCAAGAGCATCCAGGCAGTCCATGGATTCACGGCCTTAACCTGGGTAAGGAAAATGAGGTTTTGATTCCTCTTAAATCCCTGGAAGGGCACACCATCATGTTTGGCACAACGGGGGCTGGGAAAACGCGGGCTTACGAAGTGATGGTTACTCAAGCCATCCACCGCGGCGATACGGTCATCATGATTGACCCCAAAGGTGACAAAGAACTGAGAGATCGCATGGAACTCGAATGCAAGCGAGCCGGGCGGGATAGGTCATTCCTGTTTTTTCACCCGGCGTTTCCAAGATCATCAATCCGCTTGGATCCCATGCGGAATTTCACCCGGACAACTGAAATCGCATCGCGCATAGCGGCATTGCTCCCGTCTCAGACAGGCGGCTCAGATGCATTTACGGCCTTTGCGTTTCGAGCGCTCAACCTGGTGGCACAAGGGCTTCTTGAAAAAGGAAAACGGCCGTCAATTAAACAGTTGCGCTACTTCATTGAAGGCGGCGCTGAGTCGTTATTGGTGGATGCCATCGAATGTCACGCCAATCGTGTCGACCCTGACTGGAAAATCAGCGCTGAACCGTTCTTTGTCAAGGCCAAAGCAGGGAAAGCCAAAAAAATGGAAACCATAACCAATCCGGATTGGTTGGCCATTATCGAATGGTATCGGACAACCTGGAGCAATGGCCCTAAGGGTTCGGAAGGCATTGATGGCTTGCTGTCTCTGGTAGAACACAACCGCATGCACTTTTCAAAGATGATCGCATCCTTAATACCGGTATTGAACATGCTGACATCAGGGGAGTTAGGGAAACTATTGTCTCCGGATGAAGAAGATGAAAACGACAAAAGACCTATTCTTGATACCTCGAATATCATTGCCGGCAAGCATGTGCTGTATGTCGGCCTGGACTCCTTGTCGGATTCAATCGTTTCTTCGGCGATTGGATCCATTGTACTGGCGGATTTCGCATCTGTGGCGGGGATGATTTACAACAGCGGCAATAAACCGGGACGTATCTCAATGTTCGTCGATGAAGCGGCAGAGGTCGTCAATTTGCCATTTATCCAGATTCTCAATAAAGGCCGAGGCGCTGGCTTCCAAGTGGTCATGGCTACGCAAACCCTACCCGATATAGTAGCTAGGTTAGGTGACGAGGCCCGCGCACGACAAGTCGTGGGCAACTGCAACAATTTGATCACCTTGCGCATTAAGGATGGAGATACCCAGAAGTTTGTGGTTGAGACCTTTGGGCAAACCTGGATCAAGACTGTCCAGCAAAGCATCTCTAGTGCTGTGAATTCATCTGAGAACATCATCAATTACTCGGGTAATAGCGGGCAATCTTTAACATTCGGAGAGCATGATCTTTTTCCTCAGCACCTGCTGGGGCACCTACCCAATTTTCATTACATCGCATCAATAGCCGGGGGCAGGGTCATTAAGGGACGATTGCCAATTATTACGCGTTAGGATTGAACCTATGTCAGACCAACAGCAAGCGGCTTTACTTTTTGTGAAAAAA
>SXGU01160691.1_pt1 | contig 11991 bp, 15 predicted proteins | sample 3174531 | NCBI WGS metagenome assembly SXGU01 (sample SAMN11356863, study PRJNA531348) | freshwater metagenome | isolation source: freshwater sample F1-140 | place: China: Fuxian Lake, Yuxi | collected 2017-12-25
ACGGGGACTGGCTGAGCGACAGCGACATTATCGCCGAGTACGGCGACAGTTCGTGGTTCCGCCCGCGGAGGTATTTTTGCGTCGACCGCATGTGCGGCGCCGACGACTGCTCGAACTGTCACCCGGATCAGGAGGAGGAGCCCGACGATGAGTGCTGAGCCGAGGTTGCGTCGACAGCTTTCGGCGCAAGAGATCTGCGCCGTGGCGGACAGGGTGCGTGCCGGTACGCGGCCGAAAGACCTGGCCGTGGAGCTGGGCATCTCGCCCGCGCTCGCCGCGGCGATCGCGCGGTGCCCGAACCCGCACAGGCAGGTGCGGACGTACGTCTGCCGCGTCTGCGCCGACGACTTCGAGACCCTCGCGCGCTGGTACCCGGCGCGTTGCTATGCTTGCGGGGCGCGGGACTGGCGCACCGGGTCGCCACGTAGGCCCGCGACCGGGGGGGCCTGAGCGGTGCCCGCGGGATCACTCGTCGTTGCTCTGGGCCTTGTTCTGGTGACCGTCCGCCCGGCGGACGTCGCGCGCGTCGTAGGCGTCCGCAACCAGCGTGCCGTGGTGGCTGCCATGACGGCGAAGGCCTGCCGGTGGCGCCCGGACCGGACTCTGGCCTGCGCGCTGGTGAGGGCCGGGCGATGAGTCTTATCGCTCGGTCGTTGGGCGATCGCGTCCGCCGGGTCCCGCACCCGTGCGCACGCTGCCGGCGCGTCATCCGGTGGGAGCCGGCGCTGTGTGTCGACTGTTCCGCCGACCGGCGCCCGCGCGATCAGCGCTCGACGCGCCGGCTCGTGAGCGTCAAGGCGGGGGGGGACCGATGACTACATACGACTACCTCGCGGTCTTGACGTCACTCGCCGAAACGCCCTGCTCGGGGATCTGGCGGCTCTGCCGGCCGGACGACCGTGACCGCTGCGGGGGCTGTACCGCGGCGCACTGGCGCGACGAGGTCGAGGCCGGCAGGTGCGACGGGGCCGGGGACGCGCGCGCCGCGGTCGTCGAGATCGCGACGTCGAAATGCACCGGCAGAGGCGGGTGGGCGTGTGCGTGCGTGTCGTGCCGCGCGCATGACGCCCTGGCCGAGGCCGAGGCGTGACGGCGGTGGCGGTCGCGTCTCGCCGCTGCGTGCTCTGCGGTCACGCCCTGTTTTGGCAGCCCGATGCGTGTTTTCGGTGTTTGCCCAAGTGGCGGCTCGAGGTCGCTCGGCTAGCGCGCGAGTACCGGGCGGGCGGGCTTACCGTGGCTGCCGTTGCCGAACTTCTCGGCTGCTCGCGCAGCACCGCCTACCGCGCGGCCACAAGGCACAACGCCGAAGGCGTCGCGCGCGACCACGCTTGCCGGCGTTGTGCGCACGAGTGGCGGTCGCGGGCACTCGATCACCCGTTGCGCTGCCCGTCGTGCCGCTCGACGGCTTGGCGGCCGAGCGGCAAGAGGAGGTTCGCGCTGTGAGTCCAGACGAGTTGACTGGCGCGACCCGCCGCGCGCAATCCGCGATCCTCGGCGCGCTGGACGAGCTGCGCGACCTGCTCGAGACCAAGTGCAACCAGTACGGCGGCTCGGCGCTAATCCCGCAGGTCACCATCTGGCCCGAGCTGACACCGGAAATGGCCCTCAAGGCAAGATTCACCGACAAGCTCGCGCGGCTGGCGACCATGGCCGAAGGCGACAAGGAAGACGCGTTGCTCGATGCGGTCGGCTACGGCGTGCTGCTGCTCGCGCTGCGGCATCTGGAGCCAGAAGCATGACAGTCGACGCTGCGCAGCCTCGCCAGCAGCAACCGGAAGCTGGGGCAGGCGTGAAAACTTCCGCTTGCCGTGCTGGACGACGTGCGGGAGAGGGCCTCGCACCGCTTGGGGCAACTAAAACATCTGGAGAAAGAGGAGAAACAATGATGACCGAAGAATTCCTTGTGATCGTAACAGCGCCCGCGGACGGACCGGCGAAGTATATCGTCGCGCCGTCCAGCGATGACCCACAGCGCCAGATCGAGTCTGCCGCGCTGCTCGGCCGATGGGAGAGCGCGGCAAGAGAGCGCACCACATCGCCGGAAGAGGTGGCGTATGCTCTCGGCGAGCCGGCGAGCGTCACCGTATCTGCGATCTACAACCCGTACACAATCGCGAGACTCATCGAGCGCGGGCTGGAAGCCGCGGCAGCCGGCGCCGCGGCCTTGCGGCAGGGCTGAAGAGGGGAAACGAAACCATGTATCTACTGAACGCCCTGTCACTCATGATGGTGCCGCCCCCCTGCACCATCAAAGTCCAAGAGGTATCGCGAGAATACGCTCGCGAGCAGGACTTCGTGTCGGCGCTCGGCCACGCGGACACGGCTGTATTGATCTCGGCCCTGCTCGGTCGCGAGGTGCTCGCGAACCGGGTCCAGGTGCGCTTGGCCATCGGCGACTGCGCGATGGTCGCGCAGTACACCGGGCCTCGGCTTCCGGAGGGAGCCACCTCCCTCCCCGAAGGGGCGGAGATCAAATGGTTGCTCGTCACGGTGCTGGGTGCGTGAGCTGGCACTTTTCGCGGGCGCTGGTGGAGGCATCCTCGGCGGGGTCCTGCTCGGATGGCGCACCGTCTGCGCTGTCGAACTCGACCCATACTGTCGAGACGTACTCATGGCACGACAAAACGACGGCAGCCTCGCGCCGTTCCCGGTCTGGGATGACATCCGAACTTTTGACGGACGCCCATGGCGAGGCCGTGTTGATGTCGTGTCTGGAGGCTTCCCCTGTCAAGACGTCAGCGTTGCCAACACTGCCCGCACCCGAGGGGAAGGCGTCGCGAACGGGGAGCGCAGCGGACTGTGGCGGGAGGTGTCCCGAGTGGTTCGCGAGGTTCGACCCCACCACGTCCTCGTGGAAAACTCCCCAGCTCTCACTTCTCGAGGCCTCGGCATCGTCCTCGGTGACTTGGCCTCAATGGGGTATGATGCGTGGTGGGGTGTGCTCAGCGCTGCCGACGTCGGAGCGCCCCACCTGCGCAAACGAATCTGGATCGCGGCCTCCAACCCCGATCGGCCTGTGGCCAACACCAACGGTCAAGGGCAACTACAACAAGAAGGGCCTCAGCCCAGCAAGCGGGGACGGGCTGGCGACGGCAGTCAACCGGGCTCACTGGCCGGCGCCGTGCGCAATGCAGCGGAAAGGCTGGGCGAAGAACCACAACAGAGCGCAGAGCGACGACAGGCTGGACTACACGATAGAGCGTCAAGCGGCGGAATCCGGGGAGACTGGCCGCCGGCACCCCGAGTGGGTCGCGTGGCTGATGGGGTGGCCAAGCGGATGGACAGACTTAAGTCCCTTGGCAATGGACAGGTTCCACGAGTGGCTGCGGCAGCATGGCAAGCGCTGACTCCGGGATAGCGCAGGGGAAGCTGATGAATACGAAGCGACTCGCCTATGTGTCAAAGGAAGATTACCCGGACGAGGCCGGTGCGTCGATCGTCCTCCTCGAGGATGGTCAGATCCAGGTGCTTGCCTCGCTGTTGGCCCACGATAATCCGAGTAGGCGAGCGAGGATCGACCGCACCACGCTGATCCAAGTGACCGCTGCCACCTCCCATGACGCTTGCGCCGAAGCCACGCTCCTCGCGGACCATCAGCTGTTGCGCGATGCTATCGCGGAGGCCCTCGACGCCACCGGCCCGCTATGACACCGCAACCGCCGATGGCCGTCTAGGGCCGGGGCTCACCCGTCCTATAGTATCCCCTCTCCCCGTTCCTTTAGCGGTCGCCAGCCCTGTCGCCAGAGCACCCGCCCGAGCGCGTCCTCAACCCGGCGCACGACGTGTTCGTCGAGCTCCGGCGCTACGGCGTGCAGCATCTCGTGGAAGAGTGTCGCGGCCTTCCGCCGCGGCCGTAGCGAACTCGCGATCGCAATCTCGCGCTCCTCGTAGGAGCAAAATCCGTCGAGGACGTCCTTGCGCCTAACGTCCTCGTGGCCGAGCTCGCGTGCGCGCGCGGCGACGTCGGCAATCTCGACGATGCGCCATTCGTGCCCGGCCAGGCCTATGCGCCGCCGGCGCACTCTCGCTCCAGGAAATAGTGGAGTAACGCCTGCCGGATCACCGCCGAACGCGACAGCCCGTCGGCTACCGCGATCGTATGAATTAGCTGATCGATCTCCGGTGTACCGGAGAACGAAATCGTCAGCGTTACGCCATATTTGCGCTTGGTCTGGTGGCGGTACTCGCCTTTGAGTCGCCTGCCCGCGGATTTCGCTTCATTGACGAGATCGCGCGTAATGACCCGCGCCGGAACGACGTCCGGGAGCCGTGCCCGACGGTGCTTTTCGGGCCTGTTCACCATACGCTGTTTCACCACCCCATCGGACAATTTCATAGCTCTACCCACGATAGCGTCTCCGTGTCCACGCTGATCCCGTCGTCGCCGAAGCGTACGATCGGCGACCCCACCGGCGACGGGAGCAAACAACCTTCGCGAACGTAGTCGGCGAAACCGAGGTAACTCCCGGTCCTCACTTGCCAGCGCGCGCGTAGCGCCTCCTTCCCGGTCGCATCTATCGCTATCCCCAAGACCTGCCTAGCGTCGAGCGAGTGGTTGTGGCCGAGCGCGACGAGCTCCGCCGTTGGGTAGAGCGTGAACATCCTGTCGAGCTCGAGCCAAATGTTCTTAGCCCCGCTTCGGCCGTGGTGGAGCGCGATCTCGTGCGTCTTGGCGCTTGGCGTGACGAACCGCACGACCCCGCCGACGCCGAGGTAGTTGACGCCAAGCGAGTGAGCGAGCACGTCGCAGAGGTCGAGTAGCGCGGCCCGACGTGTGCGCGCGTCGTGATTGCCGCGCGTAATGCCCACGATCCTGCCCTTGCGCGCAAAGGGGAGGAAGTAGGCGCGCGCCTGCTTGACCTGCTCGGTCGGACTCGTCGCCTGCTCGAGAATCATCTCGCCGCCGGCCTTGCCCGACCATAGCGCGTTCTCGACTATGTCCCCGTTCAGGATCAGGACGGCGCGGGCGTCGGTGGCCCAGCGCAACGCCTCCTCGAAGCGTCGTTCGCAGAAATGCGACGCACCGATGTGGATATCGGAGAAAATTACGAGCGGCTGCCCTCGCGTTAGTCGGTACAGCGGGGCCGCCATGACCTACGCCTTGCGTCTCGCGTCGAGCGCGTCGAGCCAGCCGATTATCTCGTTGGCCCGAGTCGCGGCTAGGCGCGCAAACTGAGCCGCCCTCTCCCGCGCCTCGTCACCGCGGTCGAGGCCGTCGCGGGCCTTGGCGAGCCACGACGGGGCAAGGACCTCGAGGCGTACAGAGAGCTTGAGCGCGCCGATCGCGGCCTGGCGAAGGACCGCGCTCAGGCGTTCCACGCCGGCGCTGAGTTCGTCAATCGCCTTGTCGTCGACCTCGGCGTCTGTTTCCGCCGCGAACGCGCGCAGAGTCTCCTCCACAGACCCGCCCTCGGCCCAGACGCGGCGTGCCGCGGACACGGCACCGCCCACGTCAAGGGACGACTCGACGAGCCTCCACGCCGTGCCGAGGGTGCTCAGCGGCTAACTCGCTCGTCGCATCGTGAGGTGTGCTGTCCCCGCCGTCCCGGCGGCGGCGCCTAGGACGGCGAGACCGAGCTGGCGCGTCCCCGCGTCATCCCCGGCACAGACAATCAGAACTACGCCGGCCGCGAGCTGACCGACGAACGCTACCACCCACGGCCACGAGATATCACCCACCGGGCTTGTCCTCGCTCGCGAAGAACGACCACACCTTGCCGGACAGCCTATTCCACATATTGACGACCACCGAGATCAGCCCGCCCGTGATCGGGACGATGATCGGTCCGACCGCCGCCCAGGGCACGCCGCGAATCTCCTTGACGCTGCTCTGTAGCGCGCCGTAGACCTGTTCGGCCGCTGTCGCGACCGCCGCGTGCTTGTCCTTCCCGGCCGCCCCGGTGCGTTCCGCGCTGACGATCAACGCCTCGAGTACGGGCGCAAATGCCGCCAGCGCAAGCCCAATCTTGTCTGTGCTCATGTTCACTTCCCCCAAAACAGTCTCAGGACGAACGCGCCCAGCCCCGAGAGCTTCCATTTCCCCGCGGCGTCGCTGATGCCGGAGAGCAGGTTGATGCTGAACCCGGCCTTTGCGAGCCTTCGGACGTTCATTTTTTGCTCGCCTCGATAAATGCGCGCGTGCCGCGTTCGTCGATCATGTCGAGTGCCCGTGCGACCTCGCGCAAAGCGGCGGCCGTCTCGAACTGCTGTTGCGTGGTCCGGTCGATCAGCTGGTCCTGACGGGTATCGCGCTGCTCGGACTTGACCGAGACGCCCGAGATTGCCGCGTCCTGGGAAGCGTCGACCGAGGCCTGAAGCGACAGGACGAACGCAAGCATCGTCCCGACCATCGCGACGATGCCGCCGACTATCCAGCGCCACTGGTCGTTCATGCCCATACCTCAGGCTGGTCGATCTGCTGCTTGGCCGCCAGAACGCGCGTCGGGTAGTGGATATCTCCCCCGCCGTTGTACCGCAGCAGCGCCTCGCGTTCGTTCCCGCCCGAGCGGTCGAGGTGCTCGCGCAAGATACGCGCGCCCAGCGCGAGGTTCGTCTCCGGGTGTAGCAGCTCGGTCGGGTAGGCGAGCTTCAGGCCGTGCTCGACAGCGACCGGTAGCATGACCTGACAGAGGCCGTACGACGCGGCGACCAGGTCCGGGAAGTCAAGCCACCGGTCATCGGCGGCGTACTTGTTCCCGCGGATCGCACGCCAGATGCCCGAGCGGTAGCGCGACCAGAACCCGCGCTCGACGCGCAGGGCAAACGCATTGCCGCGGCTCTCGGTGTAGACGACCGCGCCGAGCGTGGCGGGGGGGATCCCGGCGGCAATGGCGGCCGATCGAATCGCCGGAATCCACGGCGCCAGTCGTAGTCTAACGTCTGTCAAGCGCCCCCCTCCCGCTAGATTAGCCGCTTGCTGCCGAAAAGACAAGAAAGATAAGGCTTTTCAGCCTTACGTCATTTCTTTCGGATGACTCGCAGACGCCTGTGTGGGGGCTTTGCCGAGCCCGACGAGGCCGAGTCAGACGAGGCGGCGGCAAGCGTCGCCGCAGTCGTCGCTACCGTCGCCGTGACGTCGTGGGCGTGCCCGTCGGTCTGCGTCTCGTAGGCCCCTGCCGGCGGGTTCCTGGCGCGGTAGCTGGCGAGCGTCGTCGTCGCGCCGGTGGGGAACTGGGGCGTCCACGGGTAGACTTGACCCTCGATCGCCGGGCCGAGGACGCCATAGCTCTCGTTCCCCCCGCTTGTCGCGTCGGTCTCGGTTCCGCCGTGCGAGTGCGAGTAAGTGTGAGCGGCCGGGGTCAAGCCGTGCACGTGCCCGGCGTTGCTCGCCGTCGCCCCCAGCCCGGCCGATGCCCCGCCGAGGATAAGCGCGTCGTACAGAGCCAGGAACTCCCACCCGCTCGGCGGCTCTCCCGTCGCCGACCAGAGCATCAGCGCGCCGGCTGGGATGTAAGTCTGAGCGGCGTCGCTCGGCTGCATCCAGACGATCCCGGCCTGCGGACACGCCATCTTGACCGCCGAGATCGATCCCGCCGCCGATCCGCTCGCCGTACTATCGCCCTCGAGACTCGCACGGTATGCGTGCCCGTGAGCGCTAGAGAACGGCTGGCGCGGGTCGAATGCCCAATTGACGTTTGAGTCTGACCAGCACAGCTCCGTCTGCCCCGTCTCGCCCGCGACGTTCACACTCGGGCTCGCGTCGTGGTCGTGCCCGGCGAGGTGCGTGTGCGCGGCGATGGCCCCGCCGTGGGAGTGGGCCGACACCGTGGTCACGGTCCCGACCGTCTCACCCGCCGTCGCTGTCGCGCCGCGTAGCGCGCGGGAGTCGAGTGCCGTCACGCGCACCCACCCCGCCGGTATGGTCGCGCTCTCGTACCCGACGACAAGCGTTTGCGGAATTGTCGCCGCTAGAGCGCCGGACGCCTGCATGAAGCGCACGCGGACGTGATCGACGTCGTTCGGCTCGCTCGCCGACGTGATGGTACCCGCTGCGCTCGCGGTAGACGTCGCGGCGACGGTGACGGCCGCCGGGAGGGGGTGCGTGTGCGCCTTCAGCGTCAAGTTACGCTGGGTCCAGTCCGGCGGATTCGGGCCGAAGGGGTGATCGCCGGTGAAGTGTCCCGTCACCGACACGAGCCAGCTCTTCGGCCACCCCGAACTATTCGTCGGGCCGGCCACTGCCTCGGTCATGCCGACCGGCGTCACCGCGTGCTGGTGAGACGAGACCGTGTGCGAGTGCGCTAGGTCGTGCGTGTGCGTCGCCGTACCGAAGACCTGACCGATATCGGGGATCGCGTGCGCGACAGCGTAATAGCCTTGCATCGCTGTCAATTCGCTAAACCCGGTTATCGCGCCCGCACCGAGCGTCACGCCGATCGCGCCAACCGGGACGGTCTCGGACGCAATGCTCATGCGGTCGATCACCGGGTCCGATTGCCGCTGTACGGTCAAGCTCACCGTCTGCGCGGCGCCCTCGCCGCCGTCGACACCGACGATCCGCCAGATCGAGTAAGCGTCGTGAGTCTCGGGGATCCGGCGGTAGTCGCGGTGGACGATCCTCTCCCCGATCGTCGGGATGCGCTCGAGCCCGAGCGCCTGGATGCTCATCGAGTGGCGCTGCCGCCCGTAGTGCAGCGCCATCGGGGCCGCGATGGCAAGGGCCGATGATGCATCGCGCGCAAGCGCCGTGTCGAGGTCGACTCGGCCCGAAGATGCCACGACATACTGGGCCTCGGAGACGGCCCCGGTCAGGAACTTCGCCTCGACGTCGGTTATGCGCGCCCGTGTCGCGGGGTAGTCGTCTTGTAGGTTGACGTCATACGTCACGGCCGCTTGGTAGTACGATTCCGGGTCGAGCTCGACCGCGCCGAGGACGGAGTTGTTCTTGTCGAGGACTGCGGCAACCTGGAAGACCTCAACGTTGTCCACGCATACCGTCGAGGCGTACGTCTGGCCGTAGGCCGGGTAAATCCGCACGGTAGCCAGGCCGGCGCATCCGCTGGCTACGTCGAATACGTGCGTTACCCGTGTCCACGCGCTCGAGTCGAGGGTGAACGGGTCGGACAAGTACTCCTCATCGCACGGCGAATAGAGGCTGATCCTGAACGTGCCGGTCGTGCCGGATAGCTGCGAGGCAACGAGCGTGACGGCGACCTGTCCGGGACGCGGGATGATGATATCCTGCTCGACCGCCGCGTAAGCGACGGGGCTCCCGCCGTTGCTGATTTCGCACGCGCGCACGCCGTCGAATGTACGCGATGACGTTAGCGTCGCCGTCGCGTTGCTGGCCGTCCTCCACGGGTAGATGCTGGTCGCCGAAGTCTCGAACCCGCCGTTGTCTACAAGCGTTCCGACGTCGAGATCGGGCACCTCCAGCGCGATTCGCCCCTCGGCGTCAACGCGCCAGTAAGCGAACGACTCCTCGCAGACCGTCGTCAATGCTTGAGCGACGGTCGTGCTCGGTTCGAAGATGAACCCGAGCTCCGGGGCGAGCGGCAGAATGGCCGTCTGACTGCGCTGCTGCCGCCAGGTGCGATCGAGCAACCGGAAGCTCGGCTCGCACAGCGCCTTCGCCGTTAGGCCGCCGTGCACGGTGAGCAGGTGGCGTGCGATTGCACCGGGCGTCGTCGGGTAGTGTGACGTCGTGTAATCATAGCGCCCGTCGATGTCGACAAATACCGTATCGCCGACCTGACCGGCCTCGTACGTCTCGCCCGCCGGCGTCCACGCCGAATTCAGCACGGCGACTCCGCCGATGACCGCCGCATCTGTGACGTTGCCCGCGGCCGTCGCCTCTGTGGCATCCGGCTCGAGGTAGACGGCGAGCACGGCCTTGCACGTCGCTTGTGCCGGTGCGAACTGAAAGGAGTTCGTCGCGTTCGCCGCCGTCGCGTGCGTCGTGCGGTAGGCTGGCAGACGCTTGACCCGCCCGTAAACAACGGGCAGCTCCTTGTCTTGATGGACTGTGTAGCCGTCTGGCGGACCGGACTCGATCGCGATCGAGTCTGTCTCGGCAATGCCTACGAGCGGCCGCATGAGCAGCAGGCCCGCGTCGAACATGCGGAGCGACACGCCCGCCTGACTCAGGCTCGGCATACCGCTGACGGCGTGGGCAAGAGTCGTCATGTCTGCGAGTTCCGCCGACGTGTTGCCGACGCTGCGACGGATTCGCGTGCGCAGGCCCTCCCACTGACGTTGAATCAGCATGTCGTCGAGTACGCCATCCGGTGCGATGATCTCGACGACCCCGAGCGACGTCGCTGCCCCGTACCTTCCGTTAGATGACGTCAGCTCCTCGCTGATCGCCGGCGAGGCGCCCATGCGCGCGTCGTAGGGCAACGCCGCACCCGAAGCGTCCAGCAAGTCTTCGTGCCACCGCGCGATGCGCAGCGGTTCGACGACAACGGTCACCTTCTCCTGCGTGCCGGGGTCGGCGTTGCCCGTAAGCTTCACCCAGACTTCGTGCGCCGCGGCGTCCCAGAAGAAAGAGTCGTTGACAAGCGCGGCGAAGCTCGCAACGCTTTTGAGGTCTACCGCGTTGACGCATACCCGCGACACGCTCGCTACATCGGGTAGCCGCTTCCGGTATGCGCCGGCGATCGGGTCGAAGCCGCGGACGAAGAGCCCGGTCTCCACGTCGGCGACGAGTGAGATCGCGGCATCCGGCAGCGGGGCAGACGTCGGCGCCTCGCGCAGAAAGCTGAACGCGACACGTACGAGACTGATCGCGGTGTTCCCGTCTGCTACCTTCGCGCCGATTGCGTTCGTTGTCGCCGCGGCCGTGCGCGTCAGGCGCTCGAGGAAGAACGTGCTCTGACCGTCTCCGCCGAGTGTCCCCACCGCTTGCCCGTGCAGGCCGCGTGCCGTCGGGTTGAACAGCCCCGGTTGGCTCCACTCCGGGCGGATACTGAACGGGACGTTGCCGACCACGTCGAGCGAGATCGCCTCGATGTATTGCCCCGCCGTGAGCGTGGTCGATGGCGACGTGGCGCCCGTCGCCCAATTTGCATTTGCCGTCGGATCGTAGACCGCAACGCCGACGGTGGCTAGCGAGTACGTGTCGAAGGCACGCGGGCGAATCATCGCTAGCGTTGCGTCGCGAATGTAGCTCGACGACCCGGCGCCCGTGTTGGCGTAACGCAACGCGAGGTCGCCCGTGACCGGCAGCGTCACCGTGCGGAAGACGCCTCCCGTCATGTAGTCGTTGGCGTCGAGTGGCTTTGAGCGGGCGAGCGCGAAATATTCGCCATTGATGTCGTTGAAGACGCGGAACTCGGTGTGGATATTGACGCCGCCCACGGCGCCCTTCCTGCCCGACCACGTTGCAAGCATGAGGTATGTCCCCGCCGGCGGGGCGAGCGCGAGGTAGTCGGTGAACGTCCCCGACGTGGTCGAGGCCTCGGCCGTCTTGCCGTCGCCCGCGACGTAGCTCGTCGCCGCGTCGTACCGTAACGCGAGGAGCCGCGGCCGAGTCATCGACGTGTAGCGTCCCGTGCTCGAACTGCTGGAGAACTGTAGGTGGAACTCGTAGCGCTGGCCGGCCGTCAACGAGACAATCGCCGAGCCGGTATAGTTCACCGTGTCGGTGTAGTTGCCCGCCGTGTTCGCGAGTGTGGTCTCGAGACGCCCGTGCTTCGTGCCCGAGTACGGGTCGCCAACGAGCGCCCCAGCGATCAACCGGCAGCGAACGCGGGTGTTCGCTGTCGTACTCGTCAGGTAGCCCTGGCCAACGATTGCGTAGTTGTACGAGTCCTCCGGTGCATCGGAGAGGTCGATTACCAGTGTCGCCGCCTCGATGTACGCGTCGCCCGTAGCCTCGACCTTTGACCCCGCCGCGGTATAGACGAGCCCAGTCGGGTCGACGCTCGTCGGGTCGACGCCCTGCGCGTCTGCCCCCGTCGTCCGCCTCAACCATTCGACCTCTAACGTCGTGCTTGTCGGTACGGCGAGCACGCGCATATACGCCGTGCGCGTGCCGTCGTTGTCGCGCAG
>SXGU01417955.1_pt1 | contig 11991 bp, 19 predicted proteins | sample 3174531 | NCBI WGS metagenome assembly SXGU01 (sample SAMN11356863, study PRJNA531348) | freshwater metagenome | isolation source: freshwater sample F1-140 | place: China: Fuxian Lake, Yuxi | collected 2017-12-25
CGCTGGCAAACTCTATTAAGAATAATGCCACCTCTGAATTGGTTCGGTCCGTCGGAAGAGCAGTAGTCCTCATGGAGTCAGGTGTCAACCTTCAGTTCGCCACGGAGACTGACAAGGCTGTCGTCCAGTCCATGGTCAAGAGGAAAAAGGTTCATGCTGCGAAGCTCAGACGCGGGTTCTCTTTGACGTGGATGGACATTATCGTTCCATCCATATGTCCATGTCTTGGCGTACCCTTGACCCATGGCTCAACAGACTGGAGGTTCAGACCCTCAATCGATCGTCTGGACAACAATCTCGACTATACTCCCGGGAACGTGTGGGTGATAAGCGCTTGGGCGAACGCTATTAAGTCCAACGCGACCGGCTCTCAAATCCTTCGAGTTGCCGATTGGATGGACGAACGCGTTTAGCTCATATTATTGGACGCGGGGGAGGATGCAGTCTCCTGGGAGGGTTCTGATCCTCTCCTGGAGCTTTTCACACTCCTCGCTGTCATCCTCGTACACCCTGGCCAGCATGATCGCCTCCTGGCGGATGATGGCGACAAGGTCGTCCTCCTCAAGAGGGTCTCCCATCTCGAGGAGCTTGACCCGGAGCCTGGACATGGCCATCTCGAGGAGGAGATCCTCCGTCTCAAGGACGGCCTTCCCTGTCTGTCCCATTCCGAGCAGAATCTGCCGTCGGACGAACCTTGTCGCGTACGTTCTTAGGAGACCATGCATGCTCAAGGATACAGGGTGTCCGCCCTGACCTTCAGCTGACGGAGGCGGCGACGGAGTCTCTTGCGACCTTCTCGACGAACTTGTCGGCCTCCGAGTCGGACTTGTCGGCGTTGCCGAAGCGGGCGGCGGCCCCATCGCCGGTCTTGCTGAACCTCTTCACGTTCTTGAGCTGATTGTAGAGGGACTGTCGGCTCCAGACCTTGAACCCCTTGGCCGTCGCCAGCTGTTGGCAGCCGTGGTAGACCTCGGCTGCGGTCAGGGCCTTTCCGGCCTTCTCGAGGATGCTGTGGATCACCCCGTCCAGGTCTGGGCGGTTGACGTTGAGGTCCTCGGAGGCAGCCTCCTTCGCGGGGGACTTGGCCTTCGCGGGGGTAGCCTTCTTCGCAGGCTTTGGGGTAGCCTTCTTCGCCTCCGCCTTCGTGGGCTTTGGGGTATCCTTCTTCGCGTCCGAGGTAGAGGGAGGGGCCAGGGCCGCGTTGGAGATCCCGGCGACGATTCCCCGGATCTCCGCCGCGTCCTTCACGACCTGGGCTAGCTTCTTGTCCGCCTGCCCGCGCAGCTTCACCGCCGCGGCCACGTTGTTGTCGATACCGCGCAGAATGCGCTGTGCCTTCGCGCTGTCGTTTCGGATCTCCGTCTTCGTCTTCGTCTTCGCCATCTTTCTATCCTCCGGGCGTCAGCCCACTGTTCTTTTGGACCTCGAAGCCTTACGTGCAAGTGATTCGGACACGATACGCCTTACGTCGGCGTCGGTCACGACGCCCAACCTCCTGCATATCCTCTCCCGGCCGTCCTCATGGTTCATGAGGACGGCCTTGAGCCTGGGGTCCTCCGCCTCGTCGGCCGCGACCACCAGCTGAGTCCAAAGACCTTTGAAGTCTGCCTTCGGGGTCATGTGTGACTTTACAGTCGGACTTTACTGAATGTGGTACCGTAATTTACGGAGGCCAAGTTGGGATACGACGAGTTCTTGGACAAGCTGAACCGTATATCCGCAGAGTTCCGTCATGCGAACGGCCGGGAGGTCCAGACGGTGGAAGAGCTCCGGTCCTTCCTCGACCGCCGGCTCCAGAAGCCGAAGAAGAAGGGGCTCCGAAGCTTGAAGGGGCTGCTGCTGTGATGGATCTTGACGCCGCATGGAAGGTGCTCGGCAGGGACTTGGAGGAGATACTGTCCGTGGCCAGGGCGATCCCGCGCAAGGACAGACTCCGTTATCTGGAGGACTGCCTTGAGGGGGCGCGAAGGTCCGCGAAAACCCTTATGGTCCATCATCACCCGGACCGTGGCGGTGACGCGAAGCTGTTCAAGGAGGTGAACGAAGCCCTCGCCATCATAGAATCTCACACCACCTCCGCCCGGACGGAGTCCGCTGGAAGGACGCCCTCCGAGACGAAGCGTTCAGTTTTCATTAAGCTAGATGACGGCGAGGGCCAGGGTCAAGACTCATGAGGATTATCTCGTGCGCTCAGATGAGCCCTAGGCTGGCGTCGTGCCGGGCGGACGTTATGGACAACGTCCGTCGGATGGAGCCGTTAGTGTCCGAGGCTGCCTCTGTCGGGACTCAGCTTCTTGTCTTCCCCGAGCTCGCGTTCACTGGATACTCCCTCTTTGGGCAGGAGGAGGCGATGGCCGTGGCGGAGCCGTTTGACGGGCCCACGTTCAAGGCGATGGGGAGGGTGGCCGGACAGCTTCAGTCCTATGTGGCCTGGGGTTACGTCGAGCTGGACGGCGAAAGCCTGTTCAACTCATGCTCCCTCATAGGCCCAGACGGATCCCTCCTGTCAAGCTACCGGAAGGTGAACCTGTACTCCTGCGACTACACGTGGGCCAAGCCGGGCCTAGAGCCGGCTCCCGTGGCACAGACAGAGCTCGGGGCGATGTCTGTGATAGTGTGCAGGGACATCCGGAACAAGGTGCCGGACAACATCCCCCGGACGGCCAAGGAGAGGCCCCTGATGAAGTCCAAGGTGGACATCGTGGCGGGGGTCGTGAACTGGGGCGCTGGCGGAGGATATCCGCCCGTCACCTTCATGGACTTCGTCGCGGACGTCCAGTGCACGCTCGCAGTCGCCGACCGACACGGGGTGGAGAAGAGACTGGACGGGTTCTCAAGCAACTTCGGGACGGGGAAGACCGCCATCATAACCCCTGACTGGAAAGTTCACATGGGCGGGATGGTGCACGGGGGAGACTGTCTCGTGACGCACGGCCTGGAAGGATGAGCGCATGCCCGTTGACCCCTACAGCACTGGTCTCCCTCCCTGTGACCCCGAGGACGACTGTGGATGCTCAGGGGACGCCATCGTGGAGATGTCGGACGACGTTAACCCTTTCAAGAACAAATGTTCCATGTGCACGGGGGACACTAAGGACAACGTGTGGTTCCAGCTTCGCGCCCCGGGTTTCGCGGGCCGGTGCATCCTCGACGAGTTGACGTATGACCAGGTCTATGACGTCCTCCGGCGGAACCCCCAGGCCGCCAAGGACCTCATGCGGATCACCACGAACCCGAAGCTCCTGTCGCTCGCCCGTGAGGTGAAGCTCATAAAGACAGACCAGCAGGACGATGAGGAGGCCGCGAGGAGGCTTCAGGCCAACACCCTCCCGTACTACACCTTACATAAAGGTAACACTGACGGGACCGTTCGTTAGCACCTTTGTGAAGATTGTCTGACGTGAAAGCACTAGTCTGGACGGTCTACTGTCACACGCACATTGAGTCTGGTCGCCGATATATTGGGGTGACCAGGAAGACCATGTTGGAACGATGGAATCAGCATGTTTACGATGCCGGCTGTAAACAAGGGAGAGGATGTCGGCATTTTTGGGGCGCTATCCGAAAGTATGGGAAAGAGGCCTTCATCCATGAAGTGGTCCGGACCTTTGATAACCTGTCCGAGGCCAGCATAGCTGAGAAGGCTCTGATCCGTAGGTGGAAGCTTAGGGACTCCAGGCTCGGGTTCAACCTGGCGAGGGGAGGCCAGCACGTTTCTAGTTCTATTCGTAAAAGCCCATGGGACCGTCCAGAATATCGGGCGAAATGCGTAGCGGCAGCAAAAAAGAGGTGGGAGCGTCCAGCATTTCGTGCAGCGTGCACCGCCGCAGCCAGAGCGAAATGGTTAGAGCCCGGATATAGGGAGAAAATTTCCGCCATATTCAAAGGAATCCCTCTCAGTTTGGAACATAGGATGAAAATCTCAGCCGCCAACAGAGGGAAGTCTATTAAATTGGAGACTCGGGAAAAAATTTCTCTTTCGCAGAAAGGGAAGAGAAAAAACCCGGATTCTATTGCAAAATCAGCAGCCTCGCGCAAAGGCACTAAGCTCACCGATGAACATAAAGCAAAAATTGGCGCAGCCAAGAAGGGTAAAAAACTAAGTCCGAATCATGTAAAGAAAATAATCGAGAGAAACAAGAACAGGCCGAAGAAAACCCATTGTAAATGGAACCATTCACTACACGATGCGTACATTGTTAAGGGAAAAAGATACTGTCGGCCGTGTCAGCTGAGACGGTCATCCACATACCGTTCAAAAGCTTAGTCTTCTTGTTCTTCATTCAGTTATGGACTTCAATCTGATAGCTGCCGCCATCGTTGGTGAGAATACCGTAGCTAAGTCTAATCCTTCTGTCGCAAAGGCCATCGTTGACCTCATAAAATCATCCATCTCTCCACTTCTTAATGACTTTGGTCCGGATTTCGGACATGATGCCCTATCCTCCGGCCTTCGTGGAATGTCAAGCGGTGAGATATCTTTCCCTGTGCGCCCGTCGGTCTTCGACAAGGAGAACTTGAACGGGAGTCTGCTTGTGAAGGTCTCGCTAGACCCTCCGGTGGAGGGGTCTGGATCTAGCATCGCAAACCTTCTGACCGTCGCAAACTTCAAAGTCTGCTACTATTTTAAAACTCCTAAACTTGGTGAGGGGCACGGCAAGTGTATGTGGGACGTTCCGGCTGGCGAGGTGATGGTGTCCTTCGACGCCTCCGGGAACCCGGAGATCGAGGACACGGGAGATCTTGCCACGCTCGTGGAGGCTATGGAGCAGCTTGCTGAGAGGGTCGTCGAGTCTCCCCCGGAGGGCGCCAGGTCGTTCACAAGGGACCCTGTGAAGCGTCGCGAGACTCGCGAGATGAACGAGCAGGCGAGGCAGTTCAAGGAGGAGAAGGCCAGGGAGGAGGAGCAAGCTCGGGTCCTTCAGGAGCAGCGGGACGCCGACTCGGCCACCCACGGGAGCGTCGAGGCGTTCCTTCAGTACATGGACGACCAGGACGACGACGAGTTCGGGCCGGCGGACCTGCAGAAGCTCATGAACACGATGTTCAAGGACCCGGCCTCGAGGGCCGTGTCCCAGGGGCCGATCCGCGACCAGCTCATCGCGGAAGGCCTTGAGTGGAAGCCTGGGAAGAGGATACTCAGCATGGGGATCGACCTAGTGAAGATAGCCGCTCTCGTAGCTTCACCCATCGGACCGATAGTACTTGACATAGACGAAGAAGAGACCCCTCAACCTCCCGGGAGGGCCGGTTTGAACTTTGACATCTCGTTTGAGCCGTTCGACTGGGATCTTTGTTGGGATGCGATCGATGCCGTCAAGAAGGCAAACATTCCAGGCATTCTTTCGATCGGAGGTGTGGAGCCTCATAACGGAGAGCCCGGAGCCATCCAGGTCGAAGTGGATCAAAGTCAAATGGAGGCTCTAGACTCTGCTCACGCCGTCATCAAGGATACCCTCGGGGACTCCGAGACCGTCCAACCCCCAAAGCCGGGGGACGACACGCCCGTTGGACGGGGTTATGAAGAAGAGCATGAGAAAGTCCACGGTCCGTGGCCGAGACACCAGCCTTGAGAGCCTCCATTAGCGCCTGCTGACGGTCTCCACGAGGGCCATCGCCTCCAGCCTTGGAAGAAGGCCCTGCAGGGCCTCAGCGTCCGGCGGGGACAGATGGTTCTTGGAGACGTCCTCGATAATCCGCAGTCCGCCGTCTGGTCCGTCCATCCTGCCGATCAGGTAGCTGTTCCAGGCGTTCTTGTTCTTCCGGCGCCGTCGGCTCTTCACCCACAGCTCCAGCACCACCAGGTTGCGATGTGACACCGGCCCTTGCCGGGACACCAGGAACACACGGTGCCTTCCAACCAGAGACTCGTCCAGCACCTTCCCGATCTTCGGCCTGTCCACGGCGTGCAATACCACGGAGCTTCAGACATCTTCGTAACGCTATCTTAGGGGCCCGCCATAATACCCGTCGCGCGCCCGCTGGACGACTACCTCAACCTTCTCGTTCACGAGCCTTGTCAGGTTGATGTCGAGCACGTATGCGAGGACGTGGGAGTAGATGATGACGTCAGGAAGCTCCGACTCCACCGCCGCGAGAACCCTGACCTGGTCCTCACCGTTCCTGCGGGCCTTCACGATGGCGTTCGCCATCTCGCCGGCCTCTCCGCAGATTCCGAGCGTGTAGTACATGGCCGGATCGTTCCCGTAGGCCTCCCTCTCCCCCATATGCTTTGCTTCGCATAAGGCTATGTGGGAGCGGACTATCGAGGCTGACAGGTCCTCCTCGGCGGCTTCTAGGGCGGACTGGAGCTCTCTGATCCTCTTCTCCAGGCCGTCGCGGTCCGCCGGAGTCCCGGGCTCCCACGGTCCGAGGAGCTCCCGGGCCCTCTCGAGCTCGTCGATGCGTGCCCGTATCTCGCTCTTCGTCTCCGCGCTTCCGTTCATGCCGTCATCCTCGAGCTGAAGGTGTTCGCCATCTCATGATAGAGGCTCGAGAGAGGGTTGAGGTGCGGAAGGGCCCCAGGATTTATGGACTCTTCCCGCAAGGCCTCCCCCATAGCCTTAAGGTCCGCGATCATCCGCTGGAAGAAGGGCTCTATCTCCGCGTTGCCGCGCAGCCTCTCCCTCCACATGTATTCATAGAGGGACATGAAGTCCGCGGCCTTCACCACGTCGTCCACATACGATGCCTCAGGCGGAGTGAGCCCGTGACCTTCCCTCATGAGGCTTGTGATCTCTGGCGGAAAGCTGCTAACCATCAGGTTTTCGGCCTTCTTGACCGCCGCCTTTAGATCCGGAGTGGAGTACTTGAACGTTCGCACGAGGTCTCCACATTTTGCCTCTGCGACGTCATGGGTGACCGCTGCCAGAAGGACCGGCGCGTCAAGGACCCTGTCCCCCTCGAGATGTCTGTGTATCATTATCGCGTACAGGGACACCCAGAACGAGTGAGCGCTCACCGTCTCCGGGAACACGACCGGAATGCTGCTGAACCGGACGACGTGATCCAGGCGCCTTACGTCCCCCGAGGCTGCCTCAAGAAGCGGACGCCAGCTTTTTTCTACCATCTGGCGATGTTACACTGCCCACCGTCTGAGGCGTCAGATCATACGCCTTCGGCCTAAAGCCGTCGCGGGCGAGCCTGACCAGCGCCTCCCCGGCCTCCGTCTCCGTCATCCAAGCATGGCCTATGACGGGGTCCCCCTCGTCGTCCACGTACTCTATGGCGTAGAACCTCTTCATCTCCCTAGAGCACACATAAGGGTTTGATGGTCGGGGAAAGGCGATGAATCCATCTCAGCTCGCCCTTCGCCTGAGGAAGATTGCCGGAATGGTGGATAGGTCCGAGGCCCCGAGCGTTGCGGCCGTGGCGGCCGAGCTGGCCTCCGTGGCGGCCGAGCTGGAGGACACGCCACCAGGCCGAGAAGTCCAGGCGGCGAAGCTCAAGAAGTTCATGGGGGACGACTTCGCCGAAGCCCTTGGCGGACTGGACGGCCTCATCAACTCCATGGACAAGGTCTCCAGGACCCTCAACCCTCAGGACGAGGCCAAGGCCACGATTGAGGACGGGCTGACCGCCATACACAAGCTTCGGAACGCCCTGGCAAAGGCGATCCAGGAGCTCGAGCCCGTGAACGTCTAGCCCTTTGGCCTCGTGCGGGCCCACGCCTCGTGCATGGGCTCTCCCGGGAGCCTTACCCCCTCCAGGGTCTTGGTAAGCCGCACAGCGTCAACGTTCACAAGCTCTGCGCACGCCAGAAGCCCGTCCAGGCGCGACTTCGGGTCTACGGCGCCTTCAAGGGCTGTTACGCCATTCTGGGCCGTCAAGACCCTCCATGATGCCTCCGAGGCCAACGGGAAGGCCACAGCTGTCCCGTCATGGAGCACCCCCGGCCATTCCCCAGGGAGAAGCTCCATCTCACACTGGACGATTTTGTCGTCCGAGTCCGGGTCCACGGGCATACCGTGCTTTGAGATTCTCTCCCCGCCTACCTCCACCCACTTGGCCACATAGGGCGCTGGCGTCTCTGGTCCAAACCCGGATATTTTCACTGGACGCCCATAAGGACGTACACTCCAACCGCGGCCACAGCTCCGACCGCGATGGCCGACAACACGAAGGCGGCCGGACGGAGCCTCATTGAAGGCTCCTCGGGAGGCTCATAGGCGAGGGGGCCGTTCCTGGCGGCGCCGTCATTCCTGGAGGAAGGCCGAAAAATAGGATGAACAGTCTTCTCCTGTGGTCCGTGGTGAGTGTGGAGTATACGCTTGCCGCGTACACTGGGTCTGTCCGACACAGGTGCGCCCTCTCCGCCCAGCCCCTGCTCCTTTTCGTAAGACACCATTCGCAAACTCCGGCGTCCAGGGCACGCATCCTGGTGCAACCCATGCATTTCCCTATGTACGCCACATTGCCCATGCTTGCACCTACATGGAAAACCCGTTGATTTACGCGGTCTCATGTCCACCGTGGACTTCTCCCTCACCGTATCGGCTCCAGGCTCACGTCCTCAGGGCCGGCCTTGGCGTCCTCATAGCCTTTCTGAGCCTCAAGGTCCTCGTGACAGTGCCAGACCCCATCCACCATCTTCACGGGACCTTTCCCCAGCCTTGCGCCGCGCTCTGGATGTATTCCTATCCAACTCCTTGTCCTTGAAAACATCAAGGCCTCCATGTCCTTGAAGTCGGCGGCTTGCATCTTCCTTCCGGGAGACACTTCGGAGATGGTCAACATCACGAGGAATCCTTCCCCCAAGGCGCTCCAGTCGACGTCCTCAAGCGGTCTCACCATCACACCCTACACTTCTGATGAAGCCTTCATGACGATGGCTAGGGCCCCCCACCTTGTGAGTATAGCGTCCAGAATCGCGGCGAACGTCCCCGCGAAGGAGGGGCAGTTCGCCGCAACCGACGGCCAGGTGGTGGCACACCTTCAGAAGTTCCTAACAGCCAAGTACGCCATAGACGCAGCGTACAGGTCGTTCGGGGACCGCGTCAGGGGACCATGGAGGGACGCAATCGTCGACCACTGGCACAAGCACGCGGAGGAGGAGAGAAGCCAGGCCTATGACCTCGCGATGAAGATCATGGGCCTGGGGGCGGACCCGGCCCAGACCTCCATCGTCGTCCCGGCTTGCGAGCCCACCCTGTCCGCCTTCTGCAGGACGCTCATGGAGATGGAACTGAAGGCCATCGAGAACGGACGCCGCCTGATGGCGCTGTCCGGCTCGAACACGTCCATGAAGGTCCTGGGTGAGAACCTCGTCTTGATGGACACCCAACACCTCGACGATCTCAGAAGATCTCTCCCCACGGAAGAAAGTTGAACCCAATGCGTAGGCTCCTGGCCATAGTTCTTACGGCCCTATCCATCTTCATGACGGCCGCCCCGGCCCTTGCCATTCAGACGGCCAGGTGCGACGGGCCGGCGGAGATTTGCGCTCAAATCATGGAGCTAAGGGCCAAGCTAGACGCCCAGAAGTCCCTGGACGACAAGGAGAAGACCGAGGCAGAGAGGGCGGTCGCGGAGAAGGACAAGGCCAGGACCGCCAAGGCCATGGCCGCCGCCGCGACCATGGCCGTCATCCTGAAGCTGTTCCTGTCCTCCTTGAGGACATGGCGCGGATACTTCAAGAGCGACAGAGGGAAAGGCCTGATAAAGCTCATCACCGTGGTCGTCGGGTTCGCGGCCTTTCTCCTTACCAACTATGGAATGGGGCTGGACTGGTGGCAGGCTCTGATCGTCGGAGGGGGAGGGCCTGGCGCCATGCTGATCCACGATCTGCAGGACGCCATCCCTCAGCTCCTTGGCAAGAAGCCGCCTAGCGACCCGTCTCCCCCAGAGCTACCCCCGGAGGCGGTCAAGGACGTTCCTGTCGACATTCCGGCGCCCCCCGCAGACCCTCCCGCCTAGCTTTCTGCATGGTGCACGCCCAGAGGGCGTCCACATTCACCACACACTGTGAACTTGCTGGCCTCCCTCTGGAGCTTGTCAGCCTCCAGATCGGCCGCCTTCAGCTCTTTACCCATGTCCCGGATCTGTGCCTCCAACCGGACCTTGGACTCCATGATAGCTTGTGCGTCACGGACGCGGCCTATGTCCATGGAAAGGTCGAGGCCGTTAACCTTTTGCCCGAGCCCGGCCTCAAGCTTTGCGATGGAGGCCTCCAGAGCCTTCATCCGGGACGCTGTCGTCGCCACGCTCCTGGCTTTCTCGACGGCATCGTCCATCCCGTGCGTGACTGGCTGCCTGGCCTTCAGCGCCTTCTCCGCCCTCGAGGTGAACGACTGGACTGACGGGAGCCCGCCCAGCCTTATCAGAGATTTCCACCTTGACAGTTCCGCGTCAGGCATCATCAACGGGGCGGTGGTGGCGGGGCCCCGGATGGCCAGTATGGCGTTCGCCGTCGCCGTAAGGCCCTTCAACATCCCCGTCAGAGCCAGGAAGGCCTCCGCGGCCTCCTGGACCCCCGCAGACCTTATCGGCAGGCTCACCGCGGGGTTTATGGCCCGCACGGCAGCGTCTGCGGACCTAGTCTTCCTCTGCAGCCCCTCCAGGGCGAGAATGTGAGCCTCACACTCTCTAATGCTCTCTAGCTGGGCCTCCATCTCCTCACCGACGCGCTCGAGGTCGTCGGCCTGGGCCGTTCTCGCTAGCTTGTCGTCGATCCTCTGAACCTCCTCACACTTTTCCTTGGCATCATCTGTCGCCTTGCGCTTTCCTCGGGCCGCGAGCACGAGAGCATCCTGGTACACTTTGAGCCTGGAGACCTCGGAGATGAAGTTCGTCACCTGGGGCCCGGACTTGTTGAGCAAGAACATAGGCTCCGTCTGGGCCGCCCACCATGGCTGCATCCATTCGTCCCCGACCCTTATGGAGGAGAAGCCCATGCGCTCTATCTCCGGCAGCTGGTTTTGGCCGGTCTTGTCGTACACCTTCCCGTTTATGGTGTACCGGTTCACCTCCCTCTCCCCTTTCTCCCACTTGAAGCTCCAGTCCCCTCCGTCCATCTCCACGACCACGTACTTGGACCCCTTCCTCACCATCCCGGTCACTGGGCTGTTTAGGAGGGCCCTGGAGAGAGCCCGCATGATGGAGCTCTTGCCGATGTTACTACGTCCCGTCAAAGCCGTGAAGCCTCTAACTTCAAACTCAAGGTCGTCGATGCTTTGAAACGACTTTATCCGTATTCGGATGGGGTTCATCTTTTCCCTGAATTATGATTGTAGCAGAGGACTGCGAAGGCAGTAACATCCTTTAGCTTACGGATGTAAGCATATGTTGACTGACTGCCCGTGAACCCCATCAGTCTTCGATGAGCGTTCCCACCACCATTAACATGGTCTATTGTCAAAACACGTGCGTCCATGACTGAGCATAGCCTACACTTCACAGGTCCCCGGGCCACATTCGTAAGAGCGTCTAACTTCACATTGCGCTCATATTCAGCTCGTTTCCGATTTTTGGACTCTGGTTTAGAAGCCAGATATTTCAAAAAATTACAGTTATAACAGAGAACCTGGAGCCCATCCGGGAACTGATTCCTCTCTATCCATCTATAGAGCTGAGATCCATTGCCTACTTCTTTCCGGTGTGAAGCGCCGTCGTTATTTATGTTGTCTAGCGTTAAAAACGCAAGCGTAGTTTCTCCACATTTTCGACATGAAAAGGCATCATTTGAATAATGTGCTAGAAGCCGCAGCCTTTGTGCGGCATCTCTGGCTCTGCCTTTGGCTCTGCGTTCATCCCGGTGAGCTTTATCATATTCTCTACATCTCTCCCGGAGTCGTGTTGCATTTTCTTTACGATATTCTCTCCCCCATTCTGCATAGTATTCACGCCTGGAAGGATATCGGGCCTTGGATCTAATGTTTATCGTCTCTCGATTCTCGTTCCTATACTTGCGGCCACGATCTATATTGCATAGTCTACATGTATGATAGACTCGACCAGTCTTATGGCGATGTGGTTGTATGTTAACATCTGTAA
>SXGU01108071.1_pt1 | contig 11990 bp, 10 predicted proteins | sample 3174531 | NCBI WGS metagenome assembly SXGU01 (sample SAMN11356863, study PRJNA531348) | freshwater metagenome | isolation source: freshwater sample F1-140 | place: China: Fuxian Lake, Yuxi | collected 2017-12-25
ACGGCGGTAACGGGGGTTCGAACCCCCCTGGGGACGCCATATATTAAGGCCTATGTTTATAGGCCTTTTTTATGATTCACCAAGCATAAAAACAGCAGTTTCAGTACAGGCTGACTAAACCGGTTTTAGTCCCCATCGTCTAGTGGCCTAGGACACCGCCCTGTCACGGCGGTAACGGGGGTTCGAACCCCCCTGGGGACGCCAATATATTAAGGGTTATCAATGTGATAACCCTTTTTTTATGCCTGTCGGTTTAGTTTAGGCATCAAGCAGGACGACATTCAAAGCTTCACCACGAAGAGCGTGAGGTTTTATTTTCTTTATGGTATGAGCTGGGTGCGGGTAAGTTAACGATTTAATGCTGATGTCGCCCGTGGCTAAGAGAAACCGCAATAATCATTATCAAAAAGATAATAATTCTATAAAATAGAATTTTAGTCATTATTGCTGTTTGTTTATGCACACTCACACATTAAGCCTTCTAAAGCACGAGCACGATTTTTCCGCTATTAACCGAAAAGGCGAACGACGCACCAAACAGGTTCTTGTTCTGACCTTTTTAACGATGGCGCTGGAAATAACGGCCGGTATTTTGTTCGGATCAATGGCGCTGCTTGCCGATGGTTGGCACATGGGAACGCATGTTGCCGCCTTTATGATCACCATCATTGCTTACCGTTATTCCCGCATTCATGCGCATGATCAAACCTTTGCTTTTAGCTCCGGAAAAGTCGGCGTTTTAGGCGGCTATACCAGCTCCGTTGTTTTGGGCGTGGTGGCTTTGATTATGTTGATCGAATCGGGGCAACGCATCGTTAATCCCCACCTCATCCATTTTGATGAGGCCATCGCCGTTGCCGGTTTCGGTTTATTTATTAATTTAATTTGTGCGCTGTTGCTTAGAGATCACCACCATCATCACCACGATGATCATGACCATGACCACGCTCATCACCACCATGACCATAATCTTAAAGCGGCGTATCTGCATGTTCTTGCCGATGCGTTGACTTCGGTGTTAGCGATTGTCGCTCTGGTTTTGGGTAAATATTACGGTTGGAATTGGCTGGATCCGGTTATGGGGATCGTGGGGGCGCTGATTATCACGCAGTGGTCCTATTCTTTAGTAAAAGAAACCAGTCCGTTGTTACTGGACGAAAGCATAGCCTTGAAATATAAATTGGCGATTAAGGAAAAAATAGAAAGCGATGCGGACAATCGTATTTCAGACTTGCATATTTGGCGGGTAAGTCCGGGCCATTTTGCGATTATTATTTCCTTGGTGTCCCATAACCCCAAAGCGCCGGAATATTACAAGGATCTTCTGAAAGAGTTCCGCGGCCTCGGCGGCATGAATAAGCTGTCGCATATCACCATTGAAGTCAATAAATGTACCGGAGATTTTTGCATCAGCCAAAGCTGATCAGGCCGGTGAACAAAACCTTATTCACTATTAAATGGAATTGAAATAAATGGCAAAAGAAAATCAGGTCACCATAGCGGGTCAATCGTTTGAAGATTTGAAACAGGTCAATGAACATGGGGCCGAATTCTGGAGCGCCCGCTCCCTGCAACCTTTACTGGGTTACAGCCAATGGCGGCGCTTTGAACAAGCCATTGAGCGAGCCGTAACGTCTTGCAAGGAGTCGGGAAATACCTCGGAATATCATTTTGCCAGCACCGGCAAAACGGTCGCGCTCGGTAAGCGCGGGCAACGTAATGTAGAGGACTATCAACTTTCCCGTTTCGCTTGCTACCTTATCGCCCAGAACGGCGACCCCCGCAAACCTGAAATCGCCCGAGCGCAACAATATTTTGCCATTCAGACCCGTAAACAAGAGCTTCCCGAGCAATTGGCCGCGGATTTGGAACGCCTGGAACTGCGTAAACAAACCTCCGAAGAGTTCAAAGCGCTTTCAGGCGCGGCGCTGCAAGCCGGGGTGCAAAGCCGTATGTTCGGGATATTTCACGATGCGGGATATAAAGGCTTATACGGCGGCTTGGGCAATGACGCGATCAAGGAGAAAAAAGGAATTCCCGCCAAAGAACAACTCATGGACCGGATGAATGCCACCGAATTGGCCGCCAACCAGTTCCGCATGACCCAAACCCGCGACAAACTCGCGCGCGACGGCGTGCGCAACCAAAGTCTGGCTATTCAAACTCACGAACAGGTCGGGAAAGAAGTGCGCGATGCGATTAAACGCATCGGCGGCACTCTGCCCGAGCATATTTTACCCGCCGAACATATCAAGGAAGTCGAAAAGCGCGTTAAGACCTCGACACCAACGTTGGAGTTGGACAAGCGCGATACAACCGGATTACTGGGTGAAAAATAAGGAGAAAGCGTTGACGCCGGAAAAGCTTTCGCTACGCTCCTTGCCTACATCCCTGTAGGCAAGGCCTGGACAGGCTGGGGGGTATCCGGCCTATTTCAAGATGTATACAACCGAGCGCCACCGCATAAAAACGATGAAGACTCGCTATGACGGACGGTTGTGAACATTAAGCGGGATGATTATAGCTATCCTCAAGCAGCTTGGCATGGGCCGCCGCCAGCCGGGCAATCGGAATGCGCGGCGCCGAACAAGACACATAATCAAGCTTGATATGATGGCAGAAGCGAATCGATTGCGGATGGCCGCCTTGTTCACCGCAAATGCCGATCTTAATATCGGGGCGGGTTTGCCGCCCGAGCTCCACCGTCATTTTCATTAACTGGCCGACGCCTTTAACGTCCAGCACTTCAAACGGATTGTCATGAAGCAGGCCCACCTCGTTATACAGCGGCAAAAATTTATTTTCCGCATCTTCCCGCGAGAATGAAAAAGTCGCTTGGGTTAAATCGTTAGTACCGAAAGAGAAAAATTCCGCCACTTCCGCCAGATGCCCGGCCCGAGTGCAAGCCCTAACGGTTTCAACCATCGTACCGAATTTATAATTAACCCGAATTTGATACTGGCTTTCCACCAACTCCTGCATTTCCAGCACATACTCTTTGACCTTTTTCAGCTCCTGCAAGGTAATGACTTGCGGCACCATGATTTCCGGCAACACCACCAGGCCTTGACGTTCGCAAATGGCGGCGGCTTCTAGAATGGAGCGGATCTGCATTTTGTAAATTTCCGGATAAGTCATGCCCAGCCTTACGCCGCGGTGTCCGAGCATCGGATTGACCTCGTACAAATCGCGCACTTTTTTCAGCATCAGCTGTTTTTTAGCGATAGCTTTGCTAATGACTTCCTCATTGAGCTGATTAAACGGAGACGGTAACGCCAAATCGCCGCCCAGGGTTTCCAGGGTAACGCGTTGGCCTTTGATAATGGTCTCGTAATGTTGCAATGCACGGATTTCTTCTTCCAGTTGGTGTTCGCCCGGCAAAAACTCGTGCATCGGCGGGTCCAGCAAGCGCACCGTCACCGCATGAGGCGACATCGCCGTAAACAACTTGACGAAATCTTCGCGTTGAATCGGGGACAGCTTTTCCAGCGCGGCTTGGCGGCTTTCTTTATCGTCCGCCAAAATCATGTCGATCACTAAAGGCAAGCGTTCTTTAGCATTAAACATGCGTTCGGTGCGGCACAGGCCGATACCGGTAGCGCCGTAATTGGCGGCCAGACGGGCGGTTTCCGGGGTATCGACATTGGCATGTACTTTTAAAGTGGCGAATTCATCGGCCCAACCTAGCAAGGTTTGCAATTCTTCGGATACTTTCGGCGTAATCGTCGCAATCGCGCCTAAATAAATTTTGCCGCTGGAACCGTCAATGGTGATGATATTGCCTTCTTGAATGCGCAAATCGCCGACCAGGGCAATGCGCGAGGAGACATCGACTTTAATGTCTTCGGCGCCGGCGACGCAGGCTTTACCCATGCCGCGCGCGACGACCGCCGCATGCGAGGTTTTACCGCCGCGGCTGGTTAAAATACCTTGCGCGGCAAAAAAACCGTGAATATCTTCGGGCTTGGTTTCCTCGCGCAGCAAAATCACTTTTTCGCCGGCATGGCCCATTAATTCGGCGGTATCGGCATCGAACACGCATTTGCCGGACGCCGCTCCCGGCGATGCCGGCAAACCTTGGGCGATGGGCGGGACTTTATGATGCGGGTCCAATTGCGGATGCAGCAACTGTTCAAGTATTTCCGGATCGATGCGCAGCAAGCCGCGCTCTTTAGTGATCAGGCCTTCCTGCACCATGTCCACCGACGTTTTGACCATAGCGGTGGCGTTCATTTTGCCGGAACGGGTTTGCAAGCAGTACAGCACGTCGCGCTCAATGGTGTATTCGTAATCTTGCACTTCGTGATAATGGCTTTCGAGTTTGTTGCGCAGTTCAACCAGTTGGCGATATAAATCGGGCATTTCCGTCGCTAATTCTTGCACCGGCTTGGGTGTGCGGATACCGGCGACGACATCCTCGCCTTGAGCATTAACCAAATATTCGCCGTACATTTCATTGACGCCGGTGCCGGGGTTGCGGGTAAAGCCGACGCCGGTGGCGCAGTCGTTGCCCATATTGCCGAATACCATCGTCACTACATTAACCGCGGTGCCGTTAGCCATTTCAGGGGTAATATGAAATTCGCGGCGATAATCGACCGCGCGTTTACCCATCCATGAGTTGAATACCGCCTTGATCGAGATTTCCAGTTGCTCATAGACATCCTCGGGAAACGGGCGGCCGGTTTCATCGTTAACCACGTGCAAAAACAGCTCGCTGATTTGTTTGAGTTGCTCGGCATCCAGCGCAACGTCGGCTTTAATGCCCGCTTGTTTCTTGATTTCGTCAAAATGCACATCGAATTTTTCGTCGCTAATGCCTAACGCGACTTTGCCGAATAACTGGATAAAACGCCGGTAAGCGTCATAGGCGAAGCGAGGGTCTTGGGTTTGCTCAATCAAAGCTTGCAAGGTCACTTGGTTCAAGCCCAGGTTTAAAATAGTGTCCATCATGCCGGGCATCGAAATCGCCGAACCGGAGCGCACCGAAACCAATAAAGGATTAGTTGCGCCGCCGAATTGCTTGCCGGTTTCCTGCTCAATCGCGTTAATTTGTTGCTTAACACCGTCCATTAAGCGGTCGGGTAATTGTTTGTGCTGTAAATAATCGAGACAGGCTTCGGTACTGATCACAAAGCCTGGAGGAACGTTTAAACCTATTTGGGTCATTTCACAAAGATTGGCGCCTTTGCCGCCCAGCAAAACCTTGTTTTTGCCGTCGCCTTCATGAAAGGAATATATATACTGAGATGTCATGTTTGCTCCGTTGAATAGAAAATGGCGGATTCAATTCCGAAGTACAATCTTGGTCTTTATACCGCTTCTTGTAATGACTCAGCCTAAAACACCGTAGAAAATGTTTTAAAAGTGAGCGTATTTGGAAGACGATGATTAAGTGTCTTCATCACCTCTCAACCACGTCCCGGTTATAGTCTCAGAACAGCCGTCTTTGGTAAAGCATTGTCTAAAACCAAGGGGATTTTTGTTTAAGCGCTGTTTTGGTTGGGTACGGTTTGCGAAGATGCGGCGGGGGTTATTGTTAATGTTGAAGCATGTGGACGATAAGTTATTTGACATTTTGTGTGGTCAATATCTGGGCTACCCACTTAAGATGGGACAAGCGACACACACCGGGAACGCCGAGCCCCAGCTCGGCAATGTTGATCATTGTGGATGCTCGCCAAGCAGGGGCTTGGCGTTCCCAGTCACTCGCTTAAAACTGTCCCGGCTTAAGTGGGTAGTCAATATCTGCAACATAGCCGGAAAGTCGTCATGCCGGCAGGGATGCCGGTATCCAGTCACATGGATGTGAAGCTGTAAAATACCCCAGCTTCTATTAAACACCTTAAAAGTCAAAAAATTACCGTCCATGGCTCTGGGTTCCGGCATCCCTGCCGGCATGACGAACCTGGAAGCTACTGTAAATTTTCGATGTCCTCGGGCGTTAATTGGGTTATTTTTGCAATCACACTGACCTCAAAACCTTCGGCCAGCATGGTTTTGGCGATTTCAATTTTACTTTCGATTTTGCCTTCGGTTTTACCCTCGATAAAAGCTGTATCCAGCGCGGCCTTGGCTTCGTTGTATTCCAAAATACTTTTCAGGTAAGCGTCGTATTGGTCGCTGCTCAGGTGCGACACTTCGGCGATGTCGAAGCCTTTTTGAAAGATCGGCTCGTTCAAAATCGCCGGAATATGGTCGAAATCTTCCAAGTGTTTCAGGAAATACACCCACTTATCGAAATGCGTTTCCAATTCATGTTCCTGCTTGGTGAACAACGGCATTTGCAGGAATTTGAAATGCAATTTGTGATAAAACACATCGCCGTCTTGGTCTTTTAAACACACATCGCGGCGGAATTTACGCTCTTCTTCTTTTTCGTCGTATTTAAAATCCAAAATCGCAATAAAATACACCGGCAGCAAATGAAAGTTCCAGAGACCTTTTTGGCTTTGCTCGCGAATCGGGAAGGTCGAATAAAACAAGGAGCGGTCCTTGAAAAACTGCATTTTGGCTTTCTGCATTTCCACAATAAAGCGTTCGCCGCTGCCGCTTTGGCAATAAATATCGAAAATGGATTTGCGTTCTTCCAGGGTATCCGACAGCGCTTCGGGATTTTTAAAACTCAACTCGGCGATTTGATGCTGGGGCGGCAACAGCAGGTTCAAAAAATCGATCAGCAAGTCTTTGCTGGCTTCTTCGCCGAACAGCTTTTTAAAACCGAAATCCGTGTAGGGGTTGAAGTATTTGCTAATCATCGGGCGTCTCCTGGTTGAACCGGCTTAAATCATACCATAGCCCACAAGCGGGCTGGGTTAGCGCTAGTAACGTAGGACGGGGTGAATGCAGTAAACCGCATCAATCGAAGACGACGCGAACGGTGCGGTTCGTTCCTCACCGCACCCTACGGCCCACGGCTTTCTCATAAAAACTTTACTTGCTTAAACATTGATTCCAAGGCAGAAACAGAATCTGCGAAATTATCTATAGAAGCCTGAAAATTTTTCGGCGATGTTTTTCTGATCAGTTCAATAGCAAGGCCTCGCAACAAAGCCATAACCTGTGCTTGGTTGCCCGCTTTTGTTTTGATGCGATCTTCATCAAAAGTGACATCACGAATCCAATTATTGGATTCTACGCCCCAGTGACAACGGATAGCGCTGGTCAGTTCCTCGGCAAGAGGCTTGGTACACTCAGCTTTGAGCACTGTATTACTCACATAATAGGACGTTTCGAAACTGGTTTTTTGTTTGGCAACATTAAATGTTTCGCGCTCTACAACGACTAGCGTCGATAAGCCGCTGTTTTCCCAACGTGAATCTAAGGTTACAGACTCCAGGGAAAACAAGTGGGAACTGCGTGTAGTGACACGACCATGGCCTTTTTCGTGATCCATTGTTTCGGCCAGTGGCAGAGACTGTGTTTGCAATAGTTTGCATTGCTTCAGAAATGTCGCTTGATTTTCTTTAATCTGGGTTAAATAAATACCCTGAGCTTGGTGAATTTGAGCCGTAGTAATCGGATTAAAGTGATGGGCATCCAGCGATATTTTTTGATTATCCAAGCCACTGTCCTTTAATAGATCTCTCACTACCGGAATTTCACGGGACTTGTCGCCACCTTGTCGGGCTTGTGCCACGACTTCGCGCGTATCGTGATCCACGGCCAGAATCACATTTTGTTTTTCACCGGCATCCAAGGTGCCGCGTAACGCTTTACCATCGATCGCTATCCATCTTTTGGCTTCGTTGTAGTGAATTCGAACACCAAAACAGCGTTCGATCAGTTCATTTAATACTAGCCAATCCAACCCGCTGAGAAAACGAGGCAGATGTGCGCGGGAGATCGGCTTAATTTTTTGGGTTTGGGTTATTTCGTATAACCAATCTGCGCGATTGCAGATACAGCGGTGAACACCGGAAAGCGTGTGGCGTCCTACCAAAGCTGCGAAAACAAAGCCGACTATCACTAACACCAAGGCATGACGCTTGCCACGATTATCACGATGCTCTGGGAGATTATTTTTCAACAGATCTACGAAACAGGTTATTTGTTCTCCACTACCAAGTAATTTGCTATCCATGTATCGATATATCATGCCAAAATTTTAGGGGCTCGGATTGTACTACAGGTTTAACGCATTTTTTATGAGAAAGCCGTGACCCTACGGCCCTAAGTGATTTCAATGCACGACGGTAAAATTCTCACGCGGGACGTGGCTGCAAACCTCGTCCCGCTTGAGGCCAATGTGTGATTTCAAGGCATTGCACCGACACACCCCGAACAAAAAGCAACCGGCCCCCTTTTCCCTACCCCTTTTCTCCCTCACCCCAACCTAACGCGCTTGGTTTATTTGAACAAACCAAAGAAACCGCCACCTTTTTTAAGTATTTTATTAGCTTTGTTTTCAATATCTTCTAACGATTTATAAGCTCGGCTGAGGTCGCTTTTGGTTTTTCCAGTTCGATTAAAATCGTTGATTACAGCACCAACTTGCATACTAAGCATACCTAACTCACTGCATTCTTTACTTGATAAACGGGGTGCGTTATCTGGATCAAGCATCTTGTTAAGGTTTTGGACTTTTTTTTGAACATCTTCTAGGCTTGGCATCTTCATTTACTCCAGATGAAATGGTAAATCAATGGGGTTAGACGTGGGTGTTAAATTCTAATTTTCGCGCTCATCAAAACAAACTCATCATTAATAAAATAATTATTTTCTTCTTTCACCAAAAGATTATCATTTATCAAATGTTGCAAAAGATTATCAAGGTCTTCAGTATTAATACCTAATAGTGGAGAGTCTTTTGAAAAATACTTTCTTCCAAAAGCATCTCTCTTAAATAGAGGTTCAATATTGGTGAATAAATCGCCATCAAATATTTTTAATCGCTTTGCTGTTTTTAAAAAACTAGGGTCAGCAACATTAAGAAGAATAAATGCGATAAACTTAACAACCAATTTAGCATTATCGTCTGTAAGTTTACTAACAACTTTTGATGAAAACCTATCTATTAAATCAACAAGAGGCGTTTTTTTAAAAATAGCGAAACCCTCTAAGTTTAATGAGTTAGTAAATAAATCTTTCATTTCACTTTCATCAACACTTGTTGAATATTCATTAAATAAAGGGCTATTTTTAGCGTCATCTTTAAAAAATATGACTATGTTTGAAAAATCATTTTGCATTGTTAATCTCCAAGTTTGGTATAAGATATAGTATCTATATCTGTAATCATTTCTGTTAATTTTTTCTCGAATCGTTTCTGCACTATATTGTTAAGACCATTTTGTTCTTGGCAAAACATTATTTTTTTATGTAGAACTATTCCGTGTTTATCACAACAAAATATGTTTGCTCTATCGAACATATAATCACTTACTCTTTCTATTATATCTATAGTGATATTTTCACAAGAAGTAGTTACTTCTTCTTCACCGAAGGCTCCAATATATCTTGCATTATTGGTTATATTATTGATTTTAAGTAGTAATTTAAATGCAGAAAGATTAAATGAGAGCAAGAAAGAAATAATGATGTCATTATCAACAAACGAAAGTTCCTCGAATACATCTTTTTTAACAGATTCAAGTCTTTCATTTGCTTGTCCTGAGCATGATTTTTGTAAACAATCAAGCAGTTTTTCAAGATTCTTGTACTCAGTTTTATTCAATCCAATATATTTAAGAAACGTGAATACTTCGGTATGGATTTTTTGGTATTTTAACGCATTGGAAAGAAATGGTATTATTTTATCAATATCTTCATTTTTTAAATAATTCATGAATTCATTATTAATTGAATAACCTATTCGGTCAAGAAAATCCTGAACTTCAAAAAAACTTGATACATTTCTAAAACCGTTATACTCCAAAAAATCAGGCTGTTCTTTTTTTAAGCTACATAAATAACCAAATAATGAAACTGGATTAGATGGACTATCAACTAAATCTTCTTCATCAACAATCAATCCAATTTTTAACGCACAATAGCAAAATAATGAAAACTCAATTAAATCATTTCCACCGCAGTCAGCGTAGTGTTGTAGTGCATTGACATATACTGTATTAGGTATGCCTAGCTCAACTCGCTTATCAAAAATATCTTGTACAGTTACATTATTATTCAAAAGATATTCTTGAAATACAAAAGCACCGCCTTCTATTAAGTCAAACATATTTACATTAAAATTCTGGCTAGTATGTGAATATTTTTTTATTATCTCCACATCACCTCTACAATAGTCAAAATTTCGGCTTATGTAATGGTATAATTCAGTTTTTTCATCAACATGATTTAGTAAATCATATACATCTGCTCCAAAAGGAACTTCTCCTTGTCTATCTAGGAAAAAATCCTCAAGCAACATCCATTTGAGCACTGATAATCTACGCCCCGCATCGAACATTATGCCCACTGAGTTAGTAGTAATTGCTTGCAAAATATGAAATGACTCATGTATAAGTGTTTCAGAAAACTTTCGATATTTTTGACTATTAGTTACCTGTAACCATTGTTGTGGATTATTATAAATAACATCTTTAATTATATTTATTTTCTCTACATCATCAGCTAATGAATTAGAAGTGGTATAGGCGAGAAATCTAAAATCTAATTTCCCATCCGTTTCTATATTCCATGTTTGATTAGCAATGATATATATATCAGTAATAAATTTTTCAATATGTTTTTTATCTATATTTAGAGTGCGTTTTACGCCTGATTGTAAAAGGTCTTGCAGACCAGAAACAGCCGCATTTCTTCCATGAGCTTCTTTAATATAATAATTTGATACATCAGTTGGTATTAATCCATCTGAACCCTCAATATAATTCTTATCCTTGTAATACTTTCTCGTTGGATGCGGCAGTTCATGAAACGGATATCCATATCCTTTATATGGAATAATTACCCAATCACCTGAATAAGTGCCATCGCTTTGTTTATAGTGCGTGTCATCGTCATGACACCATCCGCAGGAATCGTATGTACTGCCGTTGCGTGAGATGCACAGTTGGCATGGCTCAATATAATAATCATACTTTTCTTTTAACCAGTTTTTAGGGCTTTCATTTATAAGCCTTAGTTCTCGTTTTTCCTCTTCTACAGAAGGAATACGTTCTCTATAGAAAAAGGCTATTCCATCTTTCGATATTAGTGATTTTTCGCGTCTTAAATCATCAAGTTTTAAACCTGCCCATTTATGGTAGTTTTCAAGTTCATTATCCTCTCTCCAACTATTTCCTGTACCATCGCACTTTGGACAATCGTTATTTAAGTATTGATATGAGCCATCCTTATTGCATCGTATACAGTAGTTAAAATATGGCATTTCACTTTCCTCATAATTAATGGAGGCCCTGAAAAATTTTTTGAAATTAAGGGCTAAAAATAAAAAAGCGGATATTCATAAATTCCGCTCTATTTGAAAATATATAGATTTCAACGAAAGTTATTACAGATATAATTTGAAAAAACTTTAAATTTGATGATGTCTACATCCGCCATATTAATTACTGCCTAATTAATTTGAACTCACATAATAACTACAACTCTCACAATTTTTTTGAATGAGTTCCTTTGCTTGCACCAATTTTTTTCATATTTTTTTCTATGGCATTTTCTTCAAGTTTATGTCCGGCTCCACCGTATCCAAATAATCCTATTTTTTATCTCCACGCCCCAAAAAAGGGAGCAGGTTACATTACAATGAAAAAGTAACCCGACCCCTTTTCCGCCATAGCCTCCAAGCGGGACGGGGTTGTCCTGTTCGAAACGGTTTAGACTAAACAGCGCAATAAACGCTAGAAGCTTAGGGGTATCACTGCACCCTTGTATATTAAAGACCTTGTATATTAAAGACCTCTACAACCACAGGATAAATTAAACCAAAAAGTTTATAGTGATAGCCGATTTCTGGGGAAGCCGTCGCACCCTTAAGCCTTGAGCTTGTACGTAGAAAGGCTCCCCACCCTCGTCATCCATGC
>SXGU01352473.1_pt1 | contig 11990 bp, 10 predicted proteins | sample 3174531 | NCBI WGS metagenome assembly SXGU01 (sample SAMN11356863, study PRJNA531348) | freshwater metagenome | isolation source: freshwater sample F1-140 | place: China: Fuxian Lake, Yuxi | collected 2017-12-25
CAGCCCTGCGAAACACCAGCCCCTGCCGCCCCTGCGCCACCACCCCGTCCAGCATGCACAAATGCAAATGCACGTGGGCGTTCAGCGTCGCGCCAAAGCGGTGCACAAATAACACCCCGCCGCTGCGGCCTGCCACCGCCGTGCTTGTGCTCGCTCCCGCTGTCGCGCGCTGCACTTCGCGCATCGCGATCCCCGCCCCCCGCTTCAAGCAGTCTGCATCACGGTCCAAAAATTAGCGCAGGCGCTTCGGAAATACCACCACCCACTGCCGCACAGCCACTGCTGGAAACAAATGCTCCACCAAGTGCGCCGCCGTCTCCACCATGCACCGCGTGTTGCAGCCCGGGCACATCCCGCGTCCCTTGCACGAATACGCTACCAAAAAGTCTTGGCCGCACTGCTCACACCGCGCCCGCGCATAGCCGTGCGCCAGAATGCCGCACTCTAGAAACTTGCGCAGGTCGCGCTCCACGTTTCCCGGCACCGGGTCTACCACCAAATCTGAAATTACAGCAGCCGGGCCCGATCCTCAATAACCTCACCCGCGCCCGCTTCCACGGAAACGCGCACCTGCGTTGCCGGCAAATACAGACCCATTCAAACTGCGTACCTGCCCGCTTGCAGGTTGGCAGCTCTTATCTGTACCTGATCCTCCACCACCTCGCGGGCAGACCACACCGTCAGACGTATTTTTTCAGCCCGCATCGTGGGTCGCAAAGATTTCCTCGCTCGACCACTTCGTGCCCTGTTAAGCCTTTCTTAGTCCCAGTAGATTGATACTCCTGAAGGTTGGGAAGGAAGCAAGAAGGAGCTCCGGTAGCCAGTGCTAATTACATCAGGGTGAAGTGAATAGCTGCAATAACTTACAGAGAGGAAGTAATTGAGTCATTAACACTTCCTCTCTGTCAGCTTATATTACAAATCCTACTCTGGTACACACCAGATTTTGTTAATATGACCCTGACCCTGATGCAAGTCCAGCCAATACTGCATCAACATTGGTTTTATCTATAATAAATGGGCCGGTTAACACTTTGCCTACTGGACTTACACCATATCTAATTTTGTTTACCAGGAAAGCAACAGAATAATATCCATTTGTCCACTGTTGCAGACTGGTGCTCCACTGTGCTTTACCCTCTTTAATCAACTGAAGGTACTCCGGGGTGTAATCCATAATGCCGATTACAACTTTACCCATTAGGCCAAGTTCTGTGAGTATTGGTACTATTAGTGCCCCGTCAATTCCACACCAGCTACCAGTGACGCCGTCTATAGTAGGATCCTTGAGAAATGCTGCTTTCATTGCAGCTCCTGATTCTTCGGAACTGGCAACAGTTGTTATTATTTCTGTCCATGGAACTCCTGCTGCATCACAATAGTCCATAAATCCTTGGTCACGCTCTTCAATAGCCTTCTCTCCTGGAACGTGCATAATAATTGCCGGATTCTTACAACCATATTCTTCTACCAGGACTTGTGCAACACGCTGACCATCAGGATAACTATCGCCGCCTATATAAGCCAAAGCACCTGCTTCTTGCCAAACTGCGACACCAGTTTGATGGACTACAGCCGGAATACCCTGCCCAGTGTACTTTTTAACAATTGGTGTCACAGCATCAACATCAGCAATGGCTACGCTAATACCGTCCGCGCCCTTTGCTATAGCTCCATCGATTAATGCTATTTGTGCTACAGCATCGACTTTCGGCGGTCCAACATATTCCACCTTGACTCCGAAATCTTTCCCTGCCTGTGTAACGCCATTTCCAATAACTAGCGCATAGGGATTTGTTACATCATTGTGAGAGATAACAGAGATGAATATCTCATTTTTGGCTGCTGCTACTTCGACCGGGGCTACTGTGGCTGCCGGCGCGGCGCAACCTGCAAGCACAGCGCCGCCACTAAGGGCAGTTGCCCTCACAAATCCTCGCCTACTAAATTTTTTTGTAAACATGGCTGATTTTCTCCTAACAAAATATAAAATCAAGAATGTCGTAACCTGGGCAATGCTCAATTTAAATCAATCATAAATTACTCCTCCAACTGATAGCAAATCACGGTACAGGAAAACTTCAACGCCAGAAGTGTAATCGACGCATCTGAATTTGTCAAGTGCAGCTTTGCGCGTGATTCCACTCCATCTCATCGCACAAGACTTTTTTTGATATTCCGAGAAAAGTAAGCCGCGTAACATTCGCAAATTATGAAATATATGCAATAGGCATTGGCAGTCCACAACTCTCGGTGCACTCCGCCGGCAGCCAGACCACAACTACCCGCTCTGCGCACCACGTGCCTCTTCTACAGCGCAGGATTACCACGGCAACGTCTTATCAAACTCCAGTTCCCGAACCGGCTCTGCACCCCCACCCGCATCAGCCACCAACTTATCTTGCCCGTCTTTCATTAACGAGTTTGCCATCTGGTCAAACTCTATTTCGGGGATTGCCTCCACTGCTTCTGAAGCAATCTGCCGCTGTGCATTCACCTCTACCGTTGATGAGCGCGCGGGTGCGACTACCGTGCCAGTTGTCGGATCGCCGGCATCCGCCAGTATCTGTAGCACCATCGCCGGATCTGTCAGGATCACTCAAAAAAATCAGGTGTTCGCAAGAGTTATAATGATAGACTATTATAGAAGAGGATCAATTACTCAATAACTTTCTCTTTCGAGTAAATATGAATAAAACATTAAAGCAAAACAATCATAAGCATAGAGGTAGTGCGTTAAGTGGCTTTACTAAACGTCCTGAATTTGGGTCAATTGTTGGGTTGATAGTTTTATGGACTTTTTTTAGTATTGTAGCCAATAAAAATGGCTTTAATTCAACGATAATTTATAAATCAATATTAGATCTATCAGTTTCGATAGGAGTAATTGCAGTGGTCGCAACACTACTTCTAATATCTGGGGAATTTGACATTTCAATAGGATCGATGGTTGGAGCAACTTCTGTACTTCTAGCAGCATGCATAGTGGTGTGGGGTCTGCCTCTCTGGTTAAGCTTAATAATTACATTTGCTTTCGCACTTTTATATGGCTTTATTCAGGGTATTATTGTAGTTAAAACTAAAATCCCATCCTTAATTGTGACGCTTGGCGGTCTATTTTTCCTAAGAGGACTCACTTATGGAAGTGCAAAAACACTTGTAAAGAGAGGAATAATTTCGGGAGTCAATCAAGGATTGGAAGACAATTTATTATTTAGAATATTCGGCGGTAGGGTTTTTGATTTACCCACCAGTATAGTATGGTGGATTGCGATAGCAGTTTTGGCACAATTTATTCTTAGGAAGACAAGATTTGGAAATTGGATTTCTGCCACTGGAGGAAATGAATTAGCGGCCAAAGCTTTAGGCGTCCCCACGGATAGAGTAAAAATATTTCTATTTATGGCTACTGCTGCTGCGGTAGCTCTTATATCATCATCCCAAACTCTAATGCTTGGATCAGCAGATACTTTGCGTGGTACTTCAAGGGAAATGGAAGTAATAATTACAGTAGTTATTGGAGGTACGCTTGTCTCTGGGGGCTACGGTTCACCATTTGGCACATTTTTGGGTTGCTTAACACTGGGTTTGCTCAGGCAAGGTATTTACATGTTAGATGTCCCTTTTGAATGGTATCAAGCTGTACTTGGGATAGTCTTAATAATCGCTGTTTTAGTCAACCGAACTGGACAAAAGCTGGAGAGATTATGGTAAAAACAACTAAGGTACCAATATTGGAACTGCGTAATATTAAGAAATCATTTGGTCGCAGTATAGTTGCCTTAGATGGTGTCAGTCTTAGTGTATATAACGGAGAGGTATTATGCTTACTTGGTGATAACGGTGCCGGCAAATCAACACTGATTAAGTTAATATCTGGGGTTTATAGTCAGGACAGCGGCGATATATTCTTTGAGGGGGGGGAAGTCGACTTTAAATCATCCAAAGATGCGATCGATATAGGAATACGAACAGTTTATCAAGATTTAGCTGTTTTTCCGTTAATGAGTATAGCGGAAAATATGGTGGTCGGCTCAGAGCCAACTATTGGCTGGGGACCATTCAAAGTATTAAATACCAAAAAAATGAAGGAAATAGCAAGAAATGGACTTGAAAAGATTGGCGTTGATATAGCTGATATATCACGAACAGTGAACACACTTTCCGGAGGTCAACGCCAAACGGTAGCAATCGCCCGTGCAGAGCATCAGGGGGCTAAATTGCTGATCTTAGATGAGCCCACCTCAGCTCTGGGAGTAAAGCAAGCGGCTATTGTATTAAGATATGTGAAAAGTGTTCGAGACCGTGGTATTGGTATTATCTTAATTACTCATAGTGTAGTACACGCAATGGCAGTAGGTGACCGTTTTGTGATTTTAAATCATGGAAGATTAGTTGGGAGTAATAATAAATCGGAGGTTACCGAGTCTAAACTGACACATCTTATGGCCGGAGGCGAGGAGCTCAGTACCTTAAATGAGAAGATCAACGATATTTAGAGATTAAGGGGAAATTAAGTAATTGGTGAGTTTGAATGAGCAGGGTTGTCTATTTCAAAGAGTGATTCCACCAGAAAATTATTTTTTGTGAATTTATGAACATTGAACTTTGCTTGAGAACGGTAAAACGGGGGTTTGGTTATTGGATACGAGCTATAAAGCGTTGGTACTTGAAGGAATTAAAATATGACCACCAACGGGCAAATACAATGCACTCATGATGGCTAAAAACCACACTAATGTTTTTCAGCCAGACAGGATCCTAGTAGAGCAAGTGCTTGCTTCCGGTTCATGTAGCTATGGTCGGGTAGGTCGAGTTAGAAACAAGTTAACATGCCCGATCTATGAATCCATGCCCTGCGGCGATGTTGGTGTTCAAAGACCTAAAGATACCTGAGGATATTAGAAGGCAAAGAGCCAACGTGGGTGTGGTCGGCACAGAATCTCATCAAAGACCTAGTATTATTTGTGCCACAGTTGCCCCTTGCTGCCCAGCGGGTTGAGAACACGGTGGCGATGTGACTGCATGAGGTACTCTGACCCCAGCAGGTTGGTTAGCGCGCCCTGCACCGCCGGGTGGTCGAAGAGCACTTGCAATTGCCTCACTCTGGGCAGAATGTTATTACCGGGGTTCTTTTCCTTTTCAAAGACTCCTTCCAGGTACTGGTAAATCTCCTAGTGAACCGGCATGGGGAACGCAGCCTCAATGGTGAGATCACCATCCACAAGAATGCATGGCATCTGCTCATCGGTCAATCCTATCGGTCAATCCTGCTGGTTTGCTCATCGTCAGATTCTCTTTTTTAAAATCAATAGGACATTTGGTGCGGATCGACTCCAGCGCTGCTTCATAGACGGCCGCAATGCGCGCACCAATCTAGCCAGAAAACGGGTTTCTGATCTTGCCGTCGAGCAAATCGAGATAATCGACTAGGCGCCTCCGCCCTGGCCACCGTCTACCTGATCGGCTGATGCTTCTTCAATCGCCACCCGCTCTTGATCGCATCGATAGATTTTTCCTTTACAGATCGTTTCAAGAATGCCCAAACAATTGCGCCGCATTTCCGCCCATTATTAGCGCATGCTCGGCGGGGGAGAGGCCCAGGGTGTGCAATTGACCGAGTCTAAGTAATTGCGGGTAGGTGGCATGGTACAACAGCCCCGGCGCATCGGTGCCCCAGAGTATTTTGGCCGGGCCAATCCATTCCAACGCCAACCCTAGATAGCGCGCGGCCCTAGGGTAGGGAAACGTTTCTTGCAACATATAGGCGGGCAACGCAGCGGTATCAAACCAGACATTGGGCAAGCGCCCCAAATCGATCTGCTCACGCCATGATTGCCAGCGCGCGGTGTCAGCTTCAGTCTGCGGCGTTGGCTGGCCTAAATGAGCAATGACAATCTTCAAGGTCGGATGCTTTTCGGCAATGGTTCGCACGGCGGCTGTTTGATAGGATCGGCTGCCAACCGCACCTAGATCCAGCACCAAGACTAGGGCGCGGCGCACCAACGCGGCCCACAGCCACTCCAGCGCCGGATCGGCCAACTGCGCTTGAGGGTAAAGGCCACAAAGACCTGTTGCAACGGAACACTCCAACTTAACCGCGCAGAAGTTGGCTTGCTCCACGGTTTGTGCAAAGTGACGTTGGCTGTCCGGTGCCCAGGGATCAACATACGCGGCGGCCAGCAGCCGTGTCGGGTAGCACGCCAGAGCCGATAACACATAGGCATTGCACTCGCCGTAGAATGGCCCTTGTAGCAACACGGCCTTGTCCACGCCAGCCCAGTCCAGATGGGCGATCAGCATTTCAGGTGTAAAAATCGTCTCCGCGCAAAAGGGGGGGAAGTGTTGGATCACCTCCTCACCAATCTGGATGCGGCCATAGCCGACGCCGCGCGTGGGACCAGCGGCATTGCGGCCTTGCACTTGAGGAAAGATGTGGGCATGGGCGTCAATGATCATACGCTCGCTCCCTGAAAATGGCTGTGCACGCTGGCAGTGATCTGATCCATTGCCTGAATCATATAGCCGTAATCATCCCCCACTTGTAGCCATTGCACGCCACGCCGGGCCATTTGGAGAGCCAACTTGGCGTCAGGCCCCATCCCCGATCCGACAAAGCGACCAGCGGCGCGACTCTTGGTAATGATGGTGTCGAGCGCCCCCGCCACGGCGGGCGCGTCTAATTGACCCAATAATCCCATATCAGCCGAAAAGTCAAATGGGCCAAGCACAATCGAATCGAGGCCGGGGATGGCGAGAATGGCGTCAAGTGCGTGAAACGCGGCCTGATTCTCAATTTGCACCGCCACAAAGACTTCCCGGTTTGCCCGCTCGATATAGGCGCTGCCGCTATCACGGCCATAATTGCTGGGGACTCTGGGGCCATAGCCGCGCCGGCCCAGCGGCGGATAGCGACAATCAGCAACAATTTGCGCCACTTCCTCTGCCGAACGCACTTGCGGCACAATGATTCCATCGGCGCCAGCATCCAGCACCGGCTTGATGAACGGAGTGCTGCTGCCGGTGACGCGCACCAATGCCGGTACGTCGCGCCCTTTAGCAGCCAGTAGGTGACCATGCACCGCTTCGGGGCTCATCAAACTGTGTTCCATATCAATCCAGAAGAAATCGACCGAATCGCCGAGGGCATCTGTGACGCGTGGATCGATCAAGGTAATGGAAGCGCCGATGCAGATGGCACCGGCGGCCATTTTGGCGCGAAAGGCAGTAATGGGTGAGGGCGTGGTGGTGGTTTTCGTCATGCTCAGACCTCTATTAGTTGGTTTGTACAAATTAAAGTAAATAGTTGAGGCATGAGATGCGGCAGAATCAATTTACGAGAGATCTACATCGCACCTCGTGCATCGTGCCTCTACGCGGCATCAGTAGTTTATTCTTTGGATCGGCCTTGGGAGGCGGGTAGGTTCAGGTTGTAGATTTCATCAGCGGCAAAGAGCGGCAATGGTTGCAGGGAGAGGCCGCCGTCGATCACCAGATCGGCGCCATAGGTGTAGCCGCTGACCCGATCCGAGAGCAGCATGGCGACGGCGTTGCCCACTTCGGTCGGTTGTCCAAAGCGGTGAGCCGGAATCAAGCCGCGCAGTTGATCCTCAACCGCCGCCGGAACGTTGCCGGTCATGCGCGTTTTGAAGTGGCCGGGCGTGACCATGTTGACGCGAACGCCATAGGGCGCCATTTCCAGCGCCAGGTTTTGCATATAGGCGTGCAAGCCGACCTTGGTCATGCGGTAGAGCGCTTCGCGATAGGATACAGTAAAACGCGCCGTCGAACCAATGATGACGATGCTACCCTGGCGACGGGCGATCATCCGCTTGCTCACCTCGCGACAGGCCCAGACACAGGCGGCCAGGTTGGTGTTAAGGGTGTTGCTCCAGGCGGCGGCATCAATCTGGGTGATTGGTTGATGCCAGGTCCAGGCGGCGTTGTTGATGTAAAAATCGATCTGCCCCAGCGCGGCGATGGCCTGTTCCACCATCACCACCACCTGCGCCTCCTGGCTGACATCGGTGGGAATGGCGACACAGCGCACCCCGCTGGCGCGCAGTGCATCCATCACCGCCGGGTCGGGGTTGCGGCTGGCAATCGCCAAATCCACCCCTTCCGCCGCCAACACCTGGGCAATGCCCTGGCCAATGCCGCTGGCGCCGCCGGTGATCAGCGCCGTAGTGCCCCGTAGACCTAACTCCATCGTTGTCTATCTTCGTCCCGTGTAATAAGTTTTGGTGCTGCGATGAACGGTTGTACTTAGTCTCCGGTCGCTGGTCTCATTTAGGCCGGAAGACCCACAAAAACCCGCTCTCCACGCTTCTCCACTGGGTAAGTCTTGAGGTCTTCATAGACTGGCGGGCCGAGGGCTTTGCCGGTGGCAATGTTGAAGCGACCATTGTGCATGGGGCATTCGATGCAGCCGTTCATGACGAGACCATCAGTCAGATCGAATTCTTCATGCGTACAAAGGGCAGCGGTGGCATAAAAATCATCGTCGCGCAGGCGATAGATGGCGTAGGGTTTGCCATTGTGTTCAAAACGAATGACCGCTTCCGCATCAATATCAGCAGATGCGCAGACATCGATCCACTGTGCGGTGGGGGTTACACTAGGCGTTGCGGCGACTAGCTGGTTGGTTGGCGCAACCGCTTCGGGAACAACAGGGGTTGTGACAGGGGCTGGATCGTTATTCTTGTTAAATGGCGTTGGCAGCGGTCGAGGGATCACATAGTTGGCGTCGCGGAATGCCTGGGTGATCAACGCAGGGATCAACTCTTTGTAGACTGCCCACAAATTGGGGTAGGTCGGTGGCAATTGATCCTTGATCTGTTCATGCAGCCTGGGCAGGGCGTGATAGGGAACCATCGGCAGCGAGTGGTGTTCGATGTGATAGTTCATGTTCATGTAGAGCCACCGGAAGACCGGATTGATGTAGACTGTGCGGGTGCAGAGGCGATGATCCCAGGTGTCTTCCAGCAGACCGGCATGTTGGGTCAAGCCAAGCAATTGATGTAGCCAACCGCCATAGAAGCGCGGCAGCGCCACAAACATCACCGGCAAAAAGCTGCCGATGGCGATGCCCCAGATGATAAACGCCAGCCAGATCGCCACATAGACTCGACTTGACCAGTACATCTTCCAACGTTCGCTCTCGGGTACGAAATTCTTCACCTGTTCGGTGGGATTGGCGCAGGCGTGCCGGAGAATGAGCCGCATTGCTGGTAGACCGCTACGCAAATTGAAGAAGTCCATCAGGATCTTAAGCAGATCGGCAGGGCGTTGCACTTGGATTTCGGGGTCCAAGCCAACCATGATCGTACTGGTGTGGTGGCGGGCGTGACTCCAGCGCCAGAGATAGCCTTCGCGCAAGGTCATAAATGAGCTGATGTGATACATGGCTTCGTTGAGCCAACGCGTGCGGAAGGGTGTGCCATGACCGCATTCGTGCCAGCGAGCATCCGAGGAAGAGTAGATGGTGCCGTAGAGCAAAAACGCCGGGATTGCCCACCAGGTGCCCCACGCGATCCACGCCAGCGGTGCGCTGATCGCCAGCAGCAGAAACCAAAGCCCGAAGTGTGCCATGCCAGCCGCGTCACTGCGCGCCATGAATGCCTTGAGTTCTTTGCGGTCGATGGTTGGCGACCACCAGGTGCCCTCGACGCGATCTTCCAACTTGTCATCATCCAGCGCCACCACACCACCAGTGCGGTCAAAGCTACCGCGCACAGCGTAATCGCGTGGCATTTTTAGTTGATTAGTCATGAGCAATTTTCCTCTTCTTAGTGGCCATCTAACCTAATCACAATCCGCCCCAGCGCCTTGCCGCTTTTGAGCAGGGCGAGCGCTTCGTTGATCTGTTCCAGTGAAAAGTAGTCGGAAACAATCGACTGCCATTGGCTGCCGGCCACCAGGTCAATGGCATCGACTGTATCCTGCCGCCCGCCGGAGCGTGAGCCGACGATCTCCAATTCAAAGCGCGAGAGCCACTGCGGCGCCAGCGGCCATGTCTCCTGGGTGTAGCCGATGATGACCAGCCGACCATTTTTACGCAGTGCTTTGACCCCATGGGCGATGGTCTGCTCGCTGCCGTGACAATCAAAGACCACATCCACGCCTTCGCCGCCGGTCAGCGCTTTGATCTGCTCGACCACTTCTTGACCGTCGGCCAAGAGCAACGCCGTCGCGCCCATCTGTCCGGCCTGGGCGACTTTTGCCGCACTAATATCAGTGGCAATGACATGCGCCCCAGCAGCGCGCGCGGCCTGTAAGACACTCAGCCCCACCCCGCCAACGCCGATGACCAAGACCCAGTCGCCGGGATAGAGGCGCGCCCGCTGCTTCAGGGCGTGCATGGCGCAGACCACCGCATCGGCGATGACGGCGCCGTCGGCAAAGGGAATGTGCGCCGGCAGGTGAAACAACTGGCGCGCCGGCACTTTGAAATAGTCCGCATAGGCGCCGTGATGGTCCAGCACGCCCAAGATGCCCCCCAGGTTAGTGCAAAGGGTTTCGCGATTGGTGCGGCAGTAGCGACAGTTGCCACAGGTGTAGAAAATGTTGGGGACGACCCGATCGCCTGGTGCAAAGCCAGTGACGCCAGCGCCGACCGCCGCCACAACACCCGCCGGTTCATGACCCATGACAAAGGGCAAGCGTGGTTGATAGCCCCAGCCGGCCAGAATATGCAAATCAGTGGCGCAGATTCCGCACGCTTTGGTGCGCACCAGCACTTCGCCGGGGCCAGCTTCGGGCATAGGCAACTCATCAATCACCAGCGGTTGACCAATTGTGTGTAAAATCGCCGCACGCATCCTTGCTCCCTACTCCCATACTTCTTGTAAATAAGCAACCCCGCTTCGGGAGCCTTCTTCGGGGAAAGGGTAGAGCCACAGATCCAGCATCATTGGCCCTTGGAAATTGATCGCCTTGAGGGCTGTGACGATCCCGGCCAGATCGAGCGTCCCACTGCCGGGTGCAAAGTGTAGCTCCGAGCTGACTTTGTCACTGTCAGAGAAATGGACCTGTTTGATGCGATGACCGAGCCGATAGCTGGCGTCGATATAGCCATCCGGCAGCCCTACGCCAAAGTGACAGCAGTCATAGGTGATGCCAAAGGCGGCGTTGTCCACGCGGTCGCAAAGTTGTGTGGCAAAATCGAGGTCGATGCCCAAGGTGTAAGGGTGAATTTCGATAAAGAGCCGCACATTTTTGCGCTGTGCATAGGTGACGGCGCGGCGAAAGATCTCGACGGTGCTGTCGAGTACCCAGCCAAAGACCTCAATCTGGCCCACACCGGCGGGTTTACGCCCTTCCCAGGTGAGCAGATAATCCCCGCCCAACGTATGCACCAGATCAATGTCGCGTTGGAGATGGGACACCACCGCATCGACATCCGCCGGTGACGACAGGGCGGAAAAGTAGGCGGCATCTGCAGCGTTGACCCCGGTGAGCGTCAGCCCCAGTGACCGGATCAAATCCGCCAGTTGGCGGCGCAAGGGGTCAGTCTTGCAAATTGCAATCTGCGGCGCCCACAGTTCAACGCCCTGATAACCAAACTCGGTCAGCGTCCGTATGGCACGATCCAGCGGATATTGCCGAAAGATCATAGGGTTGCCGATAATCATGAGCCGGTTCCTTCCTGTAAAGGGGGCGAGTGGCGAGTAACGAAACGCAACCGCACCACTCGCCACCCTATCGCTTCTCGTAAAGCTCATCCCGGCTTTGTGCAACGCGTTGGCGACTCAGTTTCTGCAATTCCGCCGGCATACGCGCATAGACCTCAGGCTGGATTGGCTGGTGGCCGCCTTCACGTGCCAGATTCCACCAGGGAGGATAGTAGGCAATGTTCAAGCCCATACGCTGCTGATCAGTGGTGGTGTTGGCGCCGTTGGCATGCCAGATGCCGCCATGCCACAACAAAACCGCGCCGCGCCGTCCGGTGACAGGCAATAGGTGTTTGTCGGCGGGGTCTACACTTTTGG
>SXGU01513233.1_pt1 | contig 11990 bp, 10 predicted proteins | sample 3174531 | NCBI WGS metagenome assembly SXGU01 (sample SAMN11356863, study PRJNA531348) | freshwater metagenome | isolation source: freshwater sample F1-140 | place: China: Fuxian Lake, Yuxi | collected 2017-12-25
AAACACGGCGCGAACGGCGGAGCGCGGACGGCTCCCGTGAAAATCGGGGAGACAGTCGCCCAAGCGGCGTTTTTCTTGTCTCCAGCCGCTCCGACAAGCCTTGGCCTCGTCGTAACGTGGGAGTTTTGAAAGAGCGTCCAATGAATATGATTTGGTTTGATTGCATTCATGCCTCACTCTTTTCGGTTACTCGAGTCCTAATGCCGACAGTTATTCTACGTCCCATTTGACGTGCTATATTTCGGCTTGGAAAAAGACTGGTTTTCGTAGGTGGTTTGTCGAGAACTAATTTCGTAAAGGGGTCACTCATTATTTTTGACACATGTTCGGGGCGGGTTCGTGGTCGGATTGCGGGGTGTCATGCAAGAGCCGGTTGGCCACAGGTCTCCAAGATCTGGGCGGTCCTGAGTATTTTTGTACATGAGGCAATGGGTAGTGTTGGGTCGATAAACCCTCAGCGATCGCATGGAGCAATCCGTTCACGCCGTCATCGGGTTCATGGCGTTTTGCTCTGCATCGGAATTGAGGATGCGCAACACTGGCGGCATCAAGCTCCTGACCACCGCTGATCTTGGAGTGTGTTCGCGCGGCGTACCAAGGACGATTCCAAGTTGAAATTGTGTCCATTTCGTCGCGAAACGAGAAGATTTCGCGATTGAAATTTGGGATGATCACTCACTTCACGCCGAGTGTGGGATGAGGCCGTGATCTCGCAAAGGCTGGTAGGGCGCTGTGTCCACACTGCGCCGTGGCGTTGGCAGGGGGATGCGGAAATCCATTCGACGTTCGCGGCGGGCTGAGGACAGCCACGCCCTACCGGTCGGTTTGGTGGCTGGTTGTGAGTTGAAGCCATGAATCAAAGCGCCTCCTCTCCCGCCCTGCGGGCAGGGAGTATCAATCTTTGCGAAAGTTCATGCAGATTATGGAGTGCGCCGGCAGAGCGCAGCGGCGACGGCGCTTTGGCTTCCAGCGACCATGACTCAACGGTGCCAAAGCGGTGTCGCGCTTCGCTTGCCACCGCACTCCAAAAGCTGCGCGATGACGAGTCGGGCTTTTGCTGCACGAATTTACGCAACGACTGATAACGCCACGCTTTGCGGCGCTCTTGTTTTGGTATGTGTCAGCCCTGGTCACGAAAGCAAAATGGCTTGAAATGCAAGTCAACCATCCAGTAGTTGATAGCGTCCAATCCAGCAGGCGCAGCTTGAACTTGCGCCCTCGGGGAGCGAGGCTGCGCCTCAGAGTTTGTGTGCATCGGAGAACTCACGCAGCGAAAGGCAAAGTGCCGGCGGTCGATGCACCCGGCTGATTGGGCAGCTTATGGCGTCTTCTGAACACGGCGAGTCCAAGGTTACGCGGCGCGAATTCCTCATGGGGTCCGCGGCAATCGCGGCGTCCATCGCCGGGACGAGCCTCTCGCAGGCGGAGACAAACCCGGCAGGCGATTCCAAACTCGAAGCACTTCTTTTCCTCCTTCCACTCCTCTCGTGCCCAACCGAAACCTCGATTCGCATCACCGCTCTCAACGACAAGCAGCCGGCAGAGGCTGTGATTGAAATGCGCAAGGAGGGCGCGCAGGAATGGGAACGCAAAAAACCTGCCTTGAAGCTTGCGGCTTACGAGATCTTCAACTGGACCGTGAAGGATCTCTCCCGCGCGACCCGATACGAGTATCGGGTCTTGCTCAAGCAGGGAACGGACGAAACCTGGCGTCCGGTGGCTGGTGGCAGCTTCACAACCCAAAGGAAAGGCCCCGCGAACTATACCGCAGTCCTGATGACTGATCCTCACACAGGATCGTTTCCCGCGGGCAGCGGACCCGCTCTCACACTCGACAAGGTCGTCCAGAATGCTTCTCGCGCGAAGCCGGAGTTCGTTCTCGACCTTGGAGACAATGTCGCCTGGCCTGGTTCCAGGGAATTTCCACAGAAGGATCCCAACGGGGCGATGAATGCCTACGCGCGCTACCGCCGGCAGATAGGACCGCTCTCGATCAATGCTCCGCACTTCGCCATCCTCGGGAACTGGGGAGGAGAGAACGGGAAATTTCCGGAAAAGAGCATCGAGATCGTGGCCGCCGTCCGCCGGTCCTTGCTGCCGGCTCCTGACCACAAGACGTATCCACAAGGTGGCAGTGAAAAGGAGGATTATTATGCGTTCACATGGGGCGACGTGCTCTATGTCATGCTGAACATTCAAACCTATTCAAAGCCTTCCAATCCTGAGGCACTCCCGAGTCTCATGTCCGACGTGAACCAGATTACCGAATGGACGCTGGGCGAGAAGCAAATGGCCTGGTTCGAGAGCACCTTGAAGAATGCAACCGAACGATTCCGATTCGTGTGCATGCATCACCCTGCGGGCGGCAACGCGGGGGATCCGATGAACACCTTGTATGGACGCGGTGGTGCGCGCGCCTGGAACACGGGCGAGCAGGTCAAAATTCACGCCTTGATGAAGAAGCATAAGGTTCAAATCTTCTTTTACGGACACGATCACGTGTTCGTGGATGACGTCGTTGACGGGATTCACTACACCCTGCCCGGCAGTTGTGGCGCGCCCTGGAAATTCACAAAAGCGGAAACCGGCTATGAGCGATTCTGGCCCGATTCCGGCCACGCGCAATTGGACGTAACTCCCGAGAAGGCCACCGTTACGTTCATCAACGTCGAAGGCAAAGTCCTCCACAGTTTCTCCGTTCTTCCCGCTTAGGCGCCGACATGACACGTTCACCTGGGCAAACGAAATCGATAGTTGGGGAGATTTGCATCCTGGCTGAAAAAGCAGGCACGGAAGCGATGCGATTCTACAAAGGAGGCGCGTCCGTCACACTGAAAGAGGATTCATCGCCGCTCACCGACGCTGATCGTGCTTCTCATGACTTTCTGATGCGGTTTCTGCCCGGGTTGATTCCCGGCGTCCCTGTCATCTCCGAGGAGTCTCAGAATCCAACGCACGGCCTCGCCGATGCGCAGGGTCGCTTCTGGCTGGTGGACCCACTGGATGGCACGAAGGAGTTCCTCAAGGGGACCGGCGAGTTCACGGTCAATATCGCGATGATCGAGCAATCGCGGCCCGTGATTGGCGTCGTCCACGCCCCGGCGATTGGACTGACCTACTTCGCGGATTTGGTGAACGGATCGTTCCGCCAAAAGCAAAACGATCCGCCCGAGCGAATTCGTGTTCAGCCCCCCGCGCAACCGCGGTTAAGGGTCGTTGCCAGCAAAGATCACGCGGGTCCAGCCGTGAAAGCCATGCTGGCTCGACTGCCCGAGGCAGAACTGAAGTCGATGGGCAGTTCACTCAAGTTCTGTCTCGTCGCGGAAGGCAGCGCGGACCTTTACTTGCGAGACGTGCCCACGATGGAATGGGACACGGCGGCGGCCCAGTGCATCGTCGAAGCAGCCGGCGGCCGCGTCTGCACTCTGGACGGCAATCCGCTCCGCTACGGCAAGCCCGGCCTCAAAAATCCAGCGATCATCACCGTGGGTGATCCAAACCTTCAGTGGACAAATCTGCTCGACGCCAATTCGTTGACGGCCGATCCTTGCTCCACTGATTCCCATGCCTGACAATTTTTCAAAAGGTTACTGACCGACTTGCCTTGCATGGACCACCTTTCCAAACTCGAGAACCAAAGCATCTACATCCTGCGGGAGGCTCATAACAAGTTTGAGCACCTGGCGATGCTCTGGAGCATTGGAAAGGATTCCACGGTGCTGCTCTGGCTGGCACGCAAGGCGTTCTTCGGACACGTGCCTTTTCCGCTCGTGCATATCGATACCAGTTACAAAATCCCGTCGATGATCGAGTATCGCGACAAGCTGGTGCTTGAGTGGGGGCTCAATCTTGTCGTCGGCAGAAACGAACCGGTGCTCCAGAGCGGCGTTACCTATCCGAACGGCAAGGCGACGCGCGTCGAGTGCTGTGGCACGCTCAAAAAGGATGCGCTCAAGCAGGTGCTCGACCAGCATGGATTTACCGGCGTCATCGTTGGTGTGAGACGTGATGAAGAACCAACTCGGGCCAAGGAACGTTATTTCAGTCCGAGGGACAAACACATGGAATGGAATGTGGAGGACCAGCCGCCCGAGCTTTGGGATCAATTCAAAACGGACTTCGAGCCTGGGGCACACATTCGAGTTCATCCGCTCCTCCACTGGACCGAGTTGAACGTCTGGGAATACATCGAACGCGAAAACATTCCCATGATCCCGCTCTACTTTTCCAACGAGCAGGGCATGAGGTACCGGAGTCTGGGTTGCGCGCCCTGCACAGTGCCGATTCGCTCAAACGCGCGGACGGTTCGGGACATCATCGAGGAATTGCGCGCGTCCCGGACGCCCGAACGGGCTGGACGCGCCCAGGACAAGGAAAGTGAGGACGCTTTCGAGAAACTGCGCCGGGACGGATACATGTAATGCGATGAAGATCGTGATTGTGGGTCATGTTGACCACGGCAAGTCCACATTGATCGGGCGATTGCTGCACGACAGCGGCTCGCTACCGGAGGGAAGAGTGGAACAGCTCCGACAAGCCGCCGCGCGTCGGCGTGTTCCCTTCGAGTGGGCAAATCTGATGGATTCATTGCAGGCCGAGCGGGACCAGAACATCTCGATCGAGACGACGCAGATATGGTTTCACAGCGCAGTGCGAGAGTACGTCATCATCGACGCGCCCGGGCACAAGGAGTTTCTCAAAAACATGGTCACGGGCGCCGCAAGTGCTGACGCGGCCCTCTTGTTAGTCGATGCCCACGAAGGAATCCAGGAGAATTCCCGGCGGCACGCATACCTGCTGCACCTCCTTGGGATTCGCCAGCTCGTGGTGCTTGTGAACAAAATGGACCTGGTGCGATACGACCAGGAAGTTCATGCACGCATCGTTTCTGAATACTCCCAATGGCTGCGATCTGTCGGACTTGTCTCGCTGGCTTTCATACCCATTTCTGCGAAGGAGGGCGACAATCTGACAAGCCACAGTCCGTCTCTGCCCTGGTGGACTGGTCCAACGGTGATGGAGGCTCTCGACAGTCTCAAGCCGCACCTCGCCCCGGAAAGTCTGCCTCTGCGTTTTGTGGTGCAGGATGTCTATCGTTTCGATGCACGACGCATCATCGCCGGACGTATCGAAGCAGGCAGTCTAAAGACAGGCGACCGCGTGTTTTTTTCTCCTGGTGGCAAGTCCAGTGAAGTCAAATCGATCGAGCGATGGGCCAGCGCACCCAATAGTACCGCGGAAGCCGGAGAGAGCATCGGCATCACCTTGACCGAGCAGATATTCGTCGAACGCGGCGCCATCGGGGCTCATGTCGAGTCGCCGCCTTACGAACTCACGCGGCTGAAGGCCCGCCTGTTCTGGATGGGCCGCCGTCCACTTCAATTGCGCAGCCCTTACCGCATCAAGCTGGCCGCGCAGGAGGCTGAATGTGAGATCGAGCGGATCGAGAGAGTTCTTGATGCCTCCACCCTTGCCACTGTTGGCACACCAGGCGCGGTGTCGAAGGTGGATCGCCATGAAGTGGGGGAGGTCATCATCCGCACTCGAAAGCCGGTGGCATTTGACCTGGCTGAGGAAATCGTGGCCACAGGTCGGTTTGTCATTGTGGACGGACTGGATGTCGCCGGCGGCGGCATTGTCATTCCGGACGCGTATCCGAGGATTCGTCACGACACCCAGCAGAAGAGCGAGCACATTTACTGGACACATGGGAAAGTCACCACGCAGCAACGGGAGATCCGCAACGGACATCCCGGTTGCATCCTTTGGCTTACGGGATTGTCCGCGTCTGGAAAATCCACCATCGCCACGGAGCTGGAGCGGCAATTGTTCAACCGGGGGAATCAAGTCTGTGTGCTCGACGGCGACAACGTCCGCCATGGCTTATGCTCGGATCTGGGTTTTTCCCCGGAAGACAGGACCGAGAACATCCGACGCATTGGTGAAGTCGCCAAACTGCTTGCCGGTTACGGGGTCATTTGCGTCACGGCGTTTATTTCGCCTTACCGAGCCGACCGGGATCTGGTTCGGAAGATCATGCCGGAAGGACGTTTCATCGAAGTTTACATCAACGCGCCGATCGAAATCTGCGAGGCTCGTGACCCGAAGGGCCTCTATGCGAAAGCTCGTTCGAATCAGATCAAGAATTTCACTGGCGTTTCCGCGCCTTACGAAGCACCAGACCGTCCGGAGCTGGAGCTGCGGACTGATATCCTCGGTTGCGAGGAATGTGTCTCTTCCATCATCGAATTTCTGAATGCATTCGCGGAGGCATGGGGCTCCAACGCAGGAAGGATATGAATGCGATCTGTGCCAGATTGCCGTCACCAAGTTCTCAATAACGGGTGGTGCCGACGCTGCCGACTCGAACTCTCGCGATCGAAACACTCAATCTCGCCGCCTTCGGTTTCTTCAAGTCGCAGGCAAAGGAACAGCCGGTCAGTATGCAGACCTCAATTCGCAGGCACTCGAAACTCATCCGCGTGGTAGGAGCTTCGCACCATGGGACCGCTTGCTACATGGACAAAACCCATCCGTTCCGCCACGGAGCGATACTCGTCGAATTTTGCAGGCGTAACATATTCATAGACCGGCAAATGATCACGTGTTGGCTGCAGGTACTGTCCGAGAGTGAGGATGTCGCATTGGACGGAGCGCAAGTCTTCCATTGCCTCGAAGAGTTCCAGCTCGGTTTCGCCCAGGCCAAGCATCAGGCCGGACTTGGTGTGGAGGTTGTCGCCCGACCGTTCTTTTACTTTTCCAAGAACGCTCAGTGAGCGCTCGTAGGTGGCGCGTGAACGAACCGTCGGCGTCAGGCGACGCACGGTTTCGAGGTTGTGATTGAAGATCTCAGGCTTCGCCGCGAGAACGGCTTCGATTGCCGAATCTTTGTCGAGGAAATCGGGCGTGAGTACTTCAATGACGATTCCAGGATTCAAGTCCCGCACCGCTTCGATGGTTTTCCGAAAATGTTCCGCTCCTCCATCTGCCAGGTCATCACGAGCAACTGCGGTGATCACCACATGCTTCAGTTTCATTCTCCGCGTCGCTTCGGCGACACGTTGCGGTTCGTCGGCTTCGAGAGCCAGAGGTTTCGCCGTCGAAACAGCGCAGAAGCCACAGGCGCGTGTGCAACGATCGCCCGCGATCATAAACGTTGCCGTGCCTTTGCTCCAGCATTCCCAGTGATTCGGGCATTTGGCACTCTCGCAGACGGTGTGAAGCTTCAGGTCCGTCAGGAGAGTGCGAGTTTTGAAGTACGTGTCGGTGTTTGGAAGCCGGATCCTGAGCCAGTCAGGCAGGCGTTGGCGGGGCTTGAGATCGATCTCGGCGGTCGTCATTGCGCGGCGGAGTGTGCTCTAGCTGGCAGGCTGTTCCAGCTTTTTCCAGAACTCCTCCAGTTGATCAGTGTCGAAGTCGGCCAGCACCTGGCCATCCACTTCGATCACGGGAGCAAGCGTCTGGCCGGATAGCTCTCGCATTTCGTGGCGCGCATCGGTGTCACCGATGACGTTGAGCTTCTCGTAGCTCAGGCCACGTTCATTGAGCCAGTCCTCTGCTTCGTCGCACCAGCCGCAATAGGGTTTGACGAACAGGCGAATTTGTTTCGGTTTCATCGCGGGCGAAAAGTGCTTCATACCTCTGCGGACGTCAACCGCAGCTAAAGCCAGGAGCGAATGCGGAAGGATTCGCAAATTCCCAGTAAACCCATCAGGAAACGAAACGGTGCGATAGGGAATCGTCAGGATTAGGAAGTTTCGGCGAGGTTTTCGGTCTCGGTAAGGATCGTGTCGGTGTGTTCGTACGGCGGCGCGCAGCAACAAAGGAGCTTCAAAACTTCTGAACTGGTGTTCCAAATCTTGTGCTTCTGTCCCGCCGGAATGGCGATGGCGTCTCCGATTTTCACCTCACGCATCTCACTCTCGATCCTCATTCGGCCCTGCCCGGCTGTGATGTAATAGATCTCCTCCGTCTTCGGGTGATAATGCTCCTGAGTGCTGCCGCCTACGGGCAGTCGAGCCTCGGCGAGGCTCTGATGGCGGATGACGGAGTTCCGATATGCCAGCAGTTCTCGAATTTCCGAGCCGTCCTTTGTGATAAAAGGAGCGATTTCTTCAATGTTGTGAATGTCCATGCAATGGCAATGAAGGCATGCTCATGGTGCCCTTCAAGACGATTTCAGTTTAACTTTGAGGGGTATTGCTGCGAGTGCCGCAGCCATGGCTTCGACATCATCGGCGACGTGCTCACTCTGCCAGCGGAGATGATCATCGCCATTACAACAAGTGCCGGGCGGATTCCGAGCGGATGGCTGGGAGCCTGGCCGAAGGGTTCAAGACACCCGAGTCAGTTCCGCCCGATGCGCAGGCGGAGATCCACGATTTCGCCCGAAATCAGGTTCAGGGATTTGGGAAGGCTGACAAGAAGTGGCAGGCCCATCTCCGTTCCAAGTTGCATTCCGGGCGACAAAAGCGTGGCTTTGATGGGCTCCAATTGCACACCAACATTCAGAACCGTCGCTTCCGCGATTTCATGCTTGTATGAGCGAGTGCGGACCTCGACCGACATTCCTTGCTTTGGCGATAAGACGAAAGGTTGACGCACGTAGGTCACGATCTTGTCAGACTGCCCGCTGCTGATGGTCATGATGGCTTCCCCCGCCATGATGGCCTCCCCCGACCTTCTGAGGATCGAACTCACAACACCCTCGATGGGCGCGTACAGTGAAATCGGGCTCATCTCGGCTTCCATGAGGCGAAGCTTCTCTTCCTGAACGTGTATCGATGCCTGGAGGATGGATTGAGCGGGCAACACGTTGGTCGAGCCTGGAACTTGCGGTTCGCGCAATTGCAGAGCCGCAAGGTTTTTCTGCTGCTCGGAAACCAGCAGCGTGCGCTCTTTGATTTCAGCTTCCAGGCGTTCCTTCGTGATCTTCGCCTGGTCGTGCAATTGTTCGGAGAGAATCTGTTGTTTGAATAGTTCATCTGCGCGGCGGAATTCGCTCTCCGCCAGTTGCAGCCTGGTCTGCGCTGTCGTCAGCACCACTCGTTGCTCCATCCAGTCAAGCCGCAGTCGGTCATAGGCCAAGGCATAACGCCGCTCACCAAGGAGAGGTTCAAGATTGACCTTCAATAATTGGATTTCCGCAAGAATGACTGCCAGCGATGATTGAAGTACCTTTGGGTCTGCGATGATCACCTGGGCTACCCGGTCGCCAGCCTTGAGGTGTTGGAATCTTGAAACATTGAGCTCTGCAAGCAAACCAGACTTATGGCTGGTGACACTGGCGTTTACGGGTTCCACCTCTCCGACCAAAACTGTCGTCGGCACCTGCTGGACCCACAACCATGCCGCCGCAGCCACAGTGGCAAGGAAGGTGATGAGCGGGACTGTCCGCTTTCGGAACTGTCGCCACCGTTGCGCTGCTGGAATTGGGATGGGACTTAGATCTGTCATCTCTTTACAGTTCGGACTCCTCCTCCGCTTTCAGACTCGTAACTCGTGATACTCCCTGCAGAACCCGGACTTCATTGAGCAACTCTTCCACCCGGTTCGAGTCACGCAGGAGAACCCGGTAGGAGAGATCCGTTCCCTCGTAGCCTTCACTGGATCGCTGGCTGGCACAATGATTGGTCAAACTGTGGCGGGTCAACAACTGATGGAGATAATTCAACTCGGACAATGGTCTGGCCCAGTGGAGATTCAGGATCAAGTCGTAGCGCTGTCGGCTGCCAAACGACGAGTACCACAGCAACAACAGCACGCAGACGATGACCAGGCAGCCGATGATTGCCGTGGCAAATTTCTGAGTTCCGCACGCCATTCCCAGCACAATCACGGCAAGCACATAGGTTGTGTCGAAGGTATCGCGCAGAATGTTGCGAAATCGCACGATCGCAAATATTGCCATCAACCCGAAGGCCGTGACCAGATTGTTGTTCAGAACCTGCATCACAAGCGCCACGAGCATCGGCATTACGACCAGTGAATTGACGAACGACCTGGAATAGGAAAGTCCCGCGTGCGTCAGCATGTAAACCCATGCGATGATCTGGCCAAACGCAAAAGCCAGCAGAACCCCAAGCAGCACCATTGGCAGGTTCGTTGGGGCGGCGGCGTAATCTCCGCGCATCATCGATTCTATCATGCGAAACTTGGATTGAACGTCCCAGCGGCAGCGTTCTTCAAGAACTCTTTTCGGGAGGCAAGGTTTTCCAAGCTCTGTTCCCCAACGGGAGCCACACCGCCAGATCCCGTCAGCAGAGGTTCACCGAGCAACACCACGCCGTCGGCATACTTCGCGGCGGAACATTGCACCAGATTGAAAACCCGCACGAGTTCTCCAAACCAATCAGGATACCGTCCGGTAAACTTGAGCTCCAGTACGACCTGGTTGCCAAACACCCGCGTCGGCCTGGTCATGCTAGTGGAGAACCGGACCGCAGGTTCGGATTCGCATGTGACATCCCTGTCCATCGTAACCCGTACGGCATTGTTATGCGGACTGATCCATGCTTCCCGGAGGTAGGATACGTGCGCCTTTGGCCTGGCCTGGTTTTCCTGCATCAACTGGCTGAAACGCTGGAGTGCGACGAGGTCTTTAGCGGACGCAGGTTTGATGAGATCAGCGGGAGCGGGGAGGTGTCCTGCAAGCAGTGACTCCACGCGTCCTCGTCGGACAGATCCCCGCTGTTTCAGGATAGCGTCGTTCACTCGCCGCTTGATCTCGAAGAACACTGGAGAATCCGGCTTCGAATCATAGTATCGGATTCGGAGCTTGTACCGGTTTTTGTTGCCGTTAACGGTCTGCCAGTAACAGACAAGTTGGTCGGAATCCAGGTAGAGACTGTGGACCGGATAGGACAAATTGGGGTGTGTAGCGCCGAATTCATCAACCTCCAGATAGGAGCGAACGAACTCCCTCACATTGGTTGCGACACTCTCGCGAACGATGTATTTGAGTTCGAATCTTTGCTGCTGGAGGTTATCGGTAGGCATCTGTGATGGAACTTTGACGAGCTCCTTATCAGGTTGTTACATGATTGTCACTCTCCGCCATGTGTTGTTCACATGGTGGGCCATCGGGAACGTTCCAGTATCAGTTACTAGTGCCGTGTACATTTATAGAGCGAAGCGGCTCGAAGAATTCTTAGCAATGGTGATGCCATGAGCTCAACATGTTTCAGTAAAAAGGCATTCCAAGAATAACTCAGTCATCGCCATGATTCCAACCGGCATCAATATTGGACAGTGTGTTCATAATATTGGCAGGTATGTTGTTCGTAACTCGTCGTTGCTTCCGATCCGGTATCGTGCTAAGTTGCTCCGGAATTTGATCAGTCATGTCTGAAGATAACAAGCAGATGAATCGTGGCGGCAAGAACACCGAGCTTAAGGTGCCGCCGAGAAACTGGTTGCTGTGGATCCTTATCCTGGGGTCCATCCCGCTGCTTGTGATGCTTCAAAGGAGCAACGAAGCGCAGTACACAGAAATCAGCAGGCAACAATTGATTGAGTACGTGGACAAGGGATGGGTCCAGAAGGGCGTGATCCACTACAACCCTCAATCGTCAATTCTTTATGACATCACGGGTGAATATAAGAAGGAGGGCGCGGGGCGTTTCGAACCATTCAAAGTCAAAACCCGGCTAAATGACGAGCTGGAAAAAAAGCTTTTAGACTCGGCTGAATTTCGGACCGTCGAGCCAAACACCTTTCTTCTTAACCTGTTCGTCACAATCCTCCCGATTTTGTTCGTTGCTTTCTTGATTTATTTCTTCTTCATCCGGCAGATCAAAATGGCTGGCAAGGGAGCATTGAGCTTCGGCAAGAGCAAGGCCCGGATGCTGAACAAGGAACGCAATCGAACGACGTTCAAGGATGTCGCCGGCGTCGAGGAAGCCAAGGATGAGGTTTCTGAGTTGGTGGAATTTCTGAAGGATCCCAAGAAATTTCAGAGACTGGGCGGCAAGATCCCGAAAGGCATCCTG
>SXGU01276791.1_pt1 | contig 11989 bp, 11 predicted proteins | sample 3174531 | NCBI WGS metagenome assembly SXGU01 (sample SAMN11356863, study PRJNA531348) | freshwater metagenome | isolation source: freshwater sample F1-140 | place: China: Fuxian Lake, Yuxi | collected 2017-12-25
GCGCAGGTCGAACAGCGCACCGTCGTAGGCGAGGTGTGCACGCAGGGTGCGCCGCAGGTCCAGCTGCCCCCGACGGGCGCGGCGACGTCGCTTGCGATGCTGGCGAGTGAGTTTCTCCGCGATGCGCTGCACCACCGCGCGCACGTCATCGTAGTAGGCGGGCTGGATCGAGGTGAGCTGCGCCGTGAGGGCTGCCTGCAGGACGCCGCGCCGCCCCGTGGCGTCTACATGCACGCGGTACTGTGCCTCGACGTAGTCACGTACGTCGCGTTGCAGGCGGGCCTTCGCGCCGCGCAGCCATGTCGCGACGTCGCGGCCGGGCACTAGCGCTGGTGCCGATTCGACAGCTGCACCGCCCGCGCCGTCTGCCGTCGCCAGGAAGGTGGCGATCGCCGCATCGAGGCCGGCGATGCCGAGGCGAGCAAGCAGTGCCTGCACCATTCCGGACTTGTCGCGAAGTGCCTGCATGCCGTCGATTCGTTCGGCGCGCGCCGCCTCGGCGAGGCGCAGCGCGAGGGTCGCGCGGTCATCCCGCAGGAGCAGCGTCGCCAGCGCGTCGGCACCGAGCACGCGAATCGCTCGATCGTCCGCCGGTACCTCGGGCGGGTTGGCGAGATGCGCGCGCGTGGCTGGCGGGCGAAACGCCTCGAAGGCGAAGAAGCGATCGAAACAGGTGCCGAACCTCGCCTTGTCCTCTACCGACTTCGCCAGCGCCATCGCGAGTGCATCGCGAAACCGGCGCGGATCAGCTACCCCGACGAAGGCGGCGATCCTGATCGCGTCCAGTGTCTCTGCCGGCGACACGCGCACATCGGCCTTGCGCAGGGCGCGGACGAACTGGACGATGGTCTGATCCACGCAGCCGCGATCCCGAGCAAAGCGTCGAGTGTGCCAGAGGGGGCGGTTCATGCCGCAGGTCGGATCGGTCTTCCGCGGCAGAAGTGCCTGCGATCGCAGCCACAGCCGGCGTGGCCGACGGCGCTGGCGCTGGTGCCAGGGTCGGCAGCAATGAGTACGACGCGCGATGTGCAGGATCCGGCCGTGCACGCAATCGCGCGTGCGCGGGCGTTGCTCGGGCTGGAGCGGCCGCGCGAAGGCCATGCGGCTGAAGTCTCGTGGGATGATGCGGGAGCTCGACCGGATCCGCGTGCCAGGATTCACGCGGATCGCCTGCTGTCCGACGGCTACACCAACAGCAACCACCTGTTGCATATCGATGATCGCCAGGTCGTGATGCGCGTGGGCAATCCCCAGGCGGCACGACTTGGCATTGATCGCCTGCGCGAAGCGGCTGTCTGGCGCGCTGCCGCGGCGACAGGCCTCAGCCCTGCCCTGCTTGCCTTCGACGCAGTGCGGGGCGACGCGATGTCGGCGTTCGTTCCGGTGCCCACGGCGGCAGACCTGCTCGCCGCGTCGGGCCCGCTTTCTGCACCAGGAACGGGAGATCAACCCGCTCCCTCGGCGCCCATCACGGAGACGGGGCTCCGGCGCATCGCGACGGCATTGCAACGAACCCACGCACTGCGGGTGAACGCAGCGCCACTGAATCCTGCGGACGTCATCGCCCACTACATCGCACTGGGCGCGCAAGTCGGGCTCACCTGGCCCGCCTGGGTCCGACCACTGCTGGCGCGATTGCGCGAATGGCCAGAGCTGCAGGCAGCACGGCGCGCGTTGCAGCTCACACACCACGACTTCAATCCCTGGAACCTGCTGTGGCCGGCGGAGGGCGAGTTGCTGGTGCTCGATTGGGAGTACGCGGCCCCGGGAGACCCGCTGTTCGATGTCGTCACCGTGTTCACGCACCTGAACCTCGAGCACGACGCCCGCGAGACGCTGCTCGTGGCCTGCGGCGTGTCCGATTCGTCACGCGCACGCCTGCCGGCGCTCGAGACCCTGTTCCACCTCCGCGAATACGCCTGGGCAGGGGCGATGCGCGCACTCGGCGATCGGAATCCGATGGTGCAGTCGCAGTTCGACCGCGAGGCAGGCTGGCTGCTGGCGAACAGCGTTTCCGGCCAACGCTGAGGCTCAGGCGTCAGGCCGCAGACAGAACCGGCGCTGGCGCAACCAGCGCTCGACACTGGCCAGGCGCTGCGCTGGCTCGCCATCGACCTCGAGGAAGTCGAGGCCTCGGGCGAGCAACTCGCCGCGATACAGCCCGTGCAGGCGGTCGCGCGCCAGGGGATGCTCACGCAGTGGGTCGGGCTCCCAGGGCATGTCCGGTTTCGTCAGCACATAGGCGCGGTCGCGCTGTGGTTGCAGGGCGGCATCGATCCACGCGGGCGCAATGCCAAACCGCTCCCGCAGCCAGATAAGGATCACGAGCAGGTCGGTGTCGACCACGAGCAGGCCCGGGCAGTGCGCGCGTGCATCGGCTTCCGCAGCCTGCTGGCCAGCGGCGATCGCCAGCACGTCGTCGACGCTGTAGTCCGCCGCCGCAGCGCCTTCCGCGGACACGCGGTCTGCGGATCCTCCCCTGCTGCGTCGCGCCAGGTAGCTGCGTGCGAACTCCGGCACCCATGGCACGCCGAAATGACCGGCAAGTGCCGCAGCGAGCGTTGTCTTGCCACTGGACTCGGCGCCCGTGAGCACGAGCGTGAGCGGTGCGTTCACGTGACCTGCTGGGCCATGGTCCGTCGCCAGCTGAAATAGCCCTCGACGGCCATGGGCACATAGATCACGTACAGCAGGACGTAGAAGTACTGCCCCGTTGCCGCGAACAGCCCGACGGAGGCGATGTTGACCACGAACCAGAACACCCAGCTCTCGAGCTTCTTTCGCGCCTGCAGCCACATCGCGGCCGTGGACAGCAGGGTGATGCCGATGTCGACCGGTGGAAATCGCGAGGCGGTGAACTGATCGAACAGCATGCCGAGCACGATCACGCCCAGGGCAGCGAGCCCGAGCACGAGGGCAAGTGCTCGCGATGCCGTTCGCGTCACCTGCAGGCCGTCCTCGCCCTGCGGACGGCGGCGCAGCCACAGATACCAGCCGTAGAGGTTCATCAGCAGGAAGTAGGCGTTGAGCACCACCTGGCCGTAGAGCGGTGCCTGGGCGAAGAGGTAGACGGAGATGCCGGAGTAGATCACGCCGAGCGGCCAGTTCCAGATGCTCTGGCGGATCAGCAATCCGACGCATGCAAGCCCTGCAACCGCGCCGAATGCCTCGAGGCGATTGGCGGCGGCGTAGGTCAGGATGCCGTCGAGGACGATGGCGGCATGGACGGAGAGGTCGTGCATGGGGCAACGAGCCTGACCGCAGCCCGGCTATCAGGCAAGCGCAGTCGGCTACCGCGCAGCCGCAAGCCCTGCCTCGGATGCAACACGTGCGATGCCGGGAACCGGCCTCGCGCCGCCCAGGCCCGGACTCAGGATGTGTGTGCCGCCGTGCGAGGCTGCGCCTTCATGCGCAGGCAGCGGTAGTCGAAACGGAACGGCACCAGCTCGCCGAGACCACCCAGGTCTGCGGTCTCCGGTACCTGCGCTGCGCCACTTCGACCCGGCACCGACGCAGTGCTCTGTGCCGGCACCGCATGACGACCGGCGTATTCGAACAGCTCCTCGCTGAAGGGCACGAACACTCGCATGAGCAAGTCCACTGGCTGGATACGCTGTTGATTCAGGACCCCGTCCATGAACTTCATGCGAACACGCCGTGGAGGAACAGTGGAGATTCGGGGCCAGATGAAGCACCTGCTCCCCTGCCGAGGCCCCGGCCGTGCGTGCGGAATCGCCTGATAAGATCGCGCGGCGTGTATGGTCGCCCCAAGGGCAGCGCCGGCTCAGCCGGTGCCTGCAGACGAACGCAGCCGACAGTCGAGCACCATGGTCAAGCGAATCGCCATCGTCGAGGACGAAGAGGATCAGCGCCTCAACTACCGCGACGCCATCACGAAGAAGGGCTACGAGGTCGTCACCTATGGTTCCAGGGCGGAAGCCCTCGCCGGCTTCGCAGCTGGCCTGCCCGACCTCGCGGTGCTGGACATCATCCTGGGCGATGAGGTCGACGCCGGCTTCGAGATCTGCCGCGAGCTGCTGTCGAAGGCACCCAAGCTGCCGGTGATCTTCCTGACCGAGCGGCTCGGCGAGATCGACAAGATCTCCGGCCTGCGTCTGGGCGCCTGGGACTACCTGCCGAAACCGATCTCGCTGGACTACCTCGCCGAGCGCATTGCCTCGCTGCTGCGGATCAGCGACGTGCGCAACACCGGCGATGTCGGCAGCACTGCGAGCGCAACCGCCAAGCGCGTCGGCGATCTCGTGCTCGACCAGGAGGCGCTGATGACCACCTGGAAGGGCGTTGCCATCGACCTCTCGGGCACGGAGTTCCGGATGCTTGCGAAGCTCGTACGCGTGCCGGGCCACGCCGTGAGCTATGAAGCCCTCATGGCCGCGACCATGCAGAGCCTCGTGACCAACAACACGATCAACACGCACATGCGCAACATCCGCAAGAAGTTCGAGCGCGTGGATCCCGACTTCCGCTGCATCAAGAGCGAGTACGGCTACGGCTACCGCTGGCTCTCGGGCTAGCGGTCATGCAGCACGCCGCCTCGGGCCGGCCACGAACGCAGGGCGCGCGCCGCGGCCCGGGCCTCGTGCTCAAGCTGTTCCTGCTGTCCACCGGGCTTCTCATCATCCCCTGGTTCAGCCTGCGCCAGCTGCTCGAGATGGAAAGCCTGATGGCGCAGGCGCAGGCGCGCACGCAGCTGCTCACGGCACGCGGCATCGCCACCTTGCTGAATGGGCGCGAAGACCTGTTCGACGACTTTCCGGTGGCCGTCGAGGACTACGCGGTGCTGTACGTGTTGCCGCTGCCTGTGCCCGTGCAGGTCGATGGCAACGATGTCGACTGGCCGCGCGCGGGTGCCAGCGAGCGGCTCTACGGCGCCCAGGGTGGCGTCGTCGGCGATGGCGGCTTCGGACTCACCGTGGGCGAACGCGCAGGCGAGCTGCACGGCCTGGTGCGCATTCGCGACGACCGCCTGCTGCTGCGTTCGGCGAGCGATGAACGGCTGGATCGCAGCGATCACGTGCGACTGTTCTTCCGCAGCCGCCGCGGCGACGAGTCGCGCCTCGCCATCGCCTTCGGCGCCGACGGTACTGCCATGGCCTTTCCCGCGGACGTCCGCTGGCAGCGTGCAGAAGGCGCGCAGGAAGTGCGGGTACAGGCCGCCGTGCAGGCGCGAGCCGATGGCGCCTATCTCGAGTTCCGGCTGCCACTCGCCATGCTCGAGTCGAGACGCTACTTCGGGTTGTCCTATGTCGACGTGGATTCCGCGGGCGGCAGCCCACGAATCACGCAATCGCTGCCGAGCGTCGATGCGCTGGGCTACGACCTGGTCGTCGTGCGCTCGCCGGAAGTCGCGGCGATCATCCAGGGCCTCACCTATGCCGGCGCCCGGGTGCTCGTGCTCGATGCGCGCAGGCAGGTGCGGGCGGAGGCCGGGAGCTACCGTGCACGCGCGGCCGCGGGCACCGCCGCCGAACCGCCGCTGGCGATGCCGGCACCCGAGCGGAGCACCTTCGATCGCCTGCTGTCGCCGATCCTGCCCTGGGTGCGCTGGCTGCTGTCGGTGCTCCCGCTCGACTATCGGGCGCATGTGACGTCGGCCGACGGGCCGGTGGAGCGCGCCTTCGCGACCGCGCTCGCGGGCACACCCGATACGCTGCGCCGGCAGCTCGGCAATGGCGACGAGATCATCATGGCGGTGCACCCGATCATCTCCGCCCGAGGCGTGATCGGTGCCGTCGTCATCGAGGAGAACACCGACGCGATCGCCGCGCTGCAGCGGCAGGCCGTGGAGCGCGTCACGGCCGTCTCGGCCCTCAGCCTGTTCATGGTGATGCTGGCGCTGCTGGCATTCTCGCTGCGGCTCGCATGGCGCATCCGTTCGCTCCGGCAGCGGGCGAGCGGCGCGATCGACAGCGAGGGCCGACTGCGCACGGCGGATCTCGGTGCGCACGAGCGTGCGAGCGACGAGCTTGGTGATCTCGCACGCAGCATCGCCGGCATGCTGTCGCGCCTGCAGCAGCACACGCGCTTCCTCGAGACCATCCCCCGCACGTTGCGGCACGAACTGAACAATCCGTTGAACACCGTGTCGACATCGCTGCACAACCTCGAGAGCCAGCATCCCGAGCTCGAAGGCAGCCGCTACCTCGATGCGGCGCGGCGCGGCGTACTGCGTATCGGCGGAATCGTCCAGCATCTTGCCGATGCCGCAAGCCTCGAGGAGTCGCTGCGCGAGGAGGAACGCGAGGAACTCGACCTCGGCGAACTCGTGCGCAGCTACGTCTCCAACTGCCAGCTCACGCACTCCGACGCGAGCTTCGTGCTCGATGCCGGCACCGAGCCGCTGCCCGCGCTGGTCGCGGACTATCGCATCGAGCAGCTGCTCGACAAGCTCGTGGACAACGCGATCGACTTCCACACGCCGGGCACACCGATCGTGGTCAGCCTGCGGCCCGTGCGTGAGCAGATCGAGCTGCGCGTGGAGAACAGCGGTCCGACACTGCCACCGGCGTTGCTCTCGAACCTGTTCGAGTCGATGGTCTCGTCCCGCACGCCGAACCAGGATGGCGTGCACTTCGGCCTGGGGCTGTACGTGGTGCGCGTGATCGCCGAGCATCACGGTGGCAGCGTGGGCGCTGCCAATCGCACGGGTGGCGACGGTGTCGTGATCACCGTGCGCCTCCCACGCGCACCACGAAAGGGCCGCGGCGGGCGCGCATCGCACTGACCGCGCACCATCGGCACCGGACGCGTGGACCGGATCTGCCTGGCGCCAGAGGAGACTCCGCTTGCATACGCTTGCTCTCGTTCCGCATTCGGGCTCGTCGGTCCTGAACTGCCGGCCGGCACGTTTGCCGCGCAGCATGGACAGGACCATGCAGCAAGCCTGTGTGCTCGTGATCGCGCTCGTTGCCTGCGTCGTGCCGGCGTTTGCCGCCAGTCCGGTGCCGTCGACCACGCTCGAGGCAGACATCGCTGCGGTGCTGCCGAAAGTTGTCGCCTGGCGGCGTGACATCCACCAGCATCCGGAACTCGGCAATCGCGAGTTCCGCACGGCGAAGATCGTCGCCGACCACCTGCGCGCACTCGGCATGGCTGTTCGAGCCGAAGTCGCGCACACCGGCGTGGTCGGCGTGCTGGGCGGCGGCAAGCCGGGCCCCGTGATCGCACTGCGTGCAGACATGGACGCGCTGCCGGTCGTCGAACAGGTGGACCTGCCCTTCCGCTCCACCGTGCGCAGCACCTACAACGGCCAGGACGTCGGCGTGATGCACGCCTGCGGTCACGACAACCACGTCGCGATGCTGATGGGCGCCGCAGAGGTGCTGGCGCGGCATCAGGCGGAGATCCCCGGCACGATCGTGTTCGTGTTCCAGCCGGCCGAGGAAGGCTCACCGATCGGCGAGCGCGGCGGCGCGCCGCTGATGATCGAGGAAGGCGCGCTTGCAGACCCGAAGGTCGAGGCGATCTTCGGTCTGCACGTCATGCCCATGCCCGTCGGCACCATCGCCTGGCGCGAGCAGGGCATCATGGCGTCGTCGGACAGCTTTCGCGTCAACGTGATGGGGCGACAGACCCATGGTGCAGTGCCCTGGGCCGGTGTCGATCCCGTGGTGCTCGCGAGCCAGATCGTGCTTGGCTGGCAGACGATCGTGTCGCGCCAGGTCGATGCGACGCTCACGCCCTCGGTGCTCACCGTCGGCGCCATCCACGGCGGCGTGCGCAACAACATCGTGCCGGAGAACGTGGAGATGATCGGCACGATCCGCACCTTCGATCCCGGCGTGCGAGCACAGCTCCACGAGCGCCTGCGGCGTACAGCCACGGACATCGCGCACAGCGGTGGCGGCGATGCAGAGGTGAAGGTGAACCTCGGCAACGGCGTGACCTACAACGACCCCGCGCTCATGCGTCGCGTGCTGCCTGCGCTGCAGCGGATCGCCGGCGACAGGCTCTTGCAGTCCGACCGGCAGACGACGGCGGAGGACTTCTCGGCCTACCAGGCCGTCGTGCCCGGCGTGTTCTTCTTCCTTGGGATTGCGCCCGACGACCCGGCGCGGGTGCACCCGAACCACTCACCCCGTTTCGAGGCCGACGAGCGCGCACTGCCGATCGGTGTGCGAGTACTCATCGAGGTGGCGTTCGAGTACCTCTCGCCCGGCGGTTGATCGACTGGCCCGGCACGGACTACTACGGCCGCAATCGCGCATTGCGCGTCCGGACGGATGGTCGATCGCCCGCAGTGAATGCCGCCGTCAGGCGACCAGGTCGAACTCGGCGTCGATCGACAGCGTGCCGCGGCAGCGCACGCGGCCACGCTCCACGAGGTAGGCCACGGCGGCGAACACCGATCGCGCTGCGGCGGGATACATGAACTCGGGCAGGTCCGCATACATCGGCGGCACCATCGCGCGGATGCCATGGATACCCTTCGTCAGACAGTCGATGATCTGCTGCTCCCGCTCCAGCCGGTGCTCGATGAACGCCTGCACGTGTGCCTTCGGCTCATCGATGCAGGGACCGTGCGTCGGCCAGTACAGTGCATCGTCGCGCGTGAGCATCATGCGCAGGCTCTCCATGTACTGCTTCATGTCGCCATCCGGCGGCGAGATGATGCTCGTGGACCAGCCCATGACGTGGTCGCCCGTGAACAGCGCCCTTTCCTCGCGCAGCTGGTAGCACATGTGGTTCGACGTGTGGCCGGGCGTGTACACGCACTCGACGGACCAGTTGCCGCCGCTGATCACCTCGCCGTGGGTCACGCGCACATCCGGCTGGAACGCCATGTCCCCGCCCTCTTCCACCTGCACGCCCGCTTCGATCTTGCCCGCGCCGTGCGGGCCATAGGCGTAGGACTTCGCCTCGCAGTGGTCCTTCAGGAGGTGCCAGGCGGGCGAGTGGTCGTTGTGCGTGTGGGTGATGAGCACATGGGTGATGCGCTCGCCCTTCGTCGCCTCGAGGATCGCGTCGACATGTTCCGGAACGGCAGGACCTGGGTCGATCACCGCCACATCGCCACGGCCAAGGATGTAGGTTCCGGTGCCGTGGAACGTGAATGGGCTCGGATTGTTGGCGATGATGCGCCGGATGCCTGGCGACAGCTGATCCACGGCGCCGTAACTGAATTCCATCTTGCGCCGGTAGGGAATCTGAACCGCCATGGACCGAATGCTCCCGCAACGTCACTCGCAATAGAGGGCCGGAACTCTAACAGGTTCGCCCTGCGCCGAACGTAAGGGACTGTCGGCCCAGTGCACAGGTACGGCGGCAGGATGGCGCTGCACTGCGGCACTTGCACGCTCGAGGAGCATCGGCGCTGCGTGCCGATGCCGCAGGTTCGCGGGGTCAGTGCTTGCGGACCCAGTCCGCAATGATGTCCGCCACGTGATCGCGTGCGCCCTCGGGCTCGGTGAGGTAGTGATCGCCATCGAGCAGGTGCAGGCAGCGCGACCGGGCACCCAGCAGGTCGTGGATGCGCCGGGCATCGCTCGGGAATACACCTGTGTCGGCGAGGCTCTGGATCACCATCGACGGCACCTGCACCTTGGCCAGGTGCGGCGCGCCACGGCATTGCCCCTCGCGCAGGCTCCACATGTTCAGCCAGGTGCGCAGGCTGTTGGTCATGCCCACGTTCATGGGCGCGTAGTTCGCGCGCCGCGGGTCGCCGGCGTAGCAGCGCCGCGGCGTTCGCCGCGTGGGCTCCAGCGTCGCATCGATCATGCGCAGGTCGGCCCACACCCGCGACAGCGTGAAGACGCGCTCGCTCGCGCCGCGAGACTTCAGGGCCTCCAGCTCGTTCAGGCACCAGTCGGTGATGCGATCGTTGCGCGCGACCTGCGCAGCCCGGTAGCGCGTGACGAAGCCCGGGCTGTAGGGCGGGCCGTTCGCCGGGTCGAAGGGATTCAGCGCCGGATCCACCGACAGCGGGTCACGCTCGTCCGTCACCGAAGGATCCATCCAGTCCGTCAGCACTTCCGGCCGACCCGCATGGGCGTTGAGCGAGATGTACAGGTCGCCTGCCTGCAGCTCGTAGAGTGACGGCGGCAGCGGCAGGCCGGGCGCGGCGCGGATGTCCACGGCGACGGCCTGACTCTGGTAGGCAGCCATGAGGCTGCCGCCGCCGGAGTTGCCGAGCAACACGACACGCTCGACGCCTGCCTTCTCGCGCAGCCAGCGCACGCCCACACCGATTTCCACGAGGGCGTGATCGAGCAGGAAGAACGGCTCGTTGCCGCGATAGCGGGTGTTCCAGCCGAGGAAGCCGAAGCCCCGCGCAGCCATGTACGGGCCGAGATAGTGCTCGCTGAAGTCGACGTTGTAGTGCGACGCGATGAAGGCCGTCTTCGGCCACTGCCCCTCCGGCCGGTGATAGAGCCCCTGGCAGGGCATGAAGCCCGCCCCGTTGCGCGGTGTGACCGGCGAGGCTGAGGACACGAAGTCGCGTACGAACCCTGCGTTCGCGCGGCGTGCCGACCGGCTCGAATCGGTCTGGCTTGCGTGGGACGGGTTGTTCATGGGCAGGGGAGCACCGGAAACGGCTGGCGCCCCAACTTCCGGGCCCAGCGCTAGAGCTGGAAGGGCGATGATCGCGGCCGCGTACCAGCTCAGGCCAGCGGATCGGCCAGCATCAGCGCCCGCGCCTGGGCCTCATCCACCGGCAGGCCCGGACGATCGCGGCAGAGTTCGACCAGGATGCCGTTGGGATCCGGGAAATAGCGCGACACGCACCAGCCGTGATCGATCTCCATCTCCATGGCGAAACCGCCATCGAGCAGCCGCTGCGACTTCACGTCCGCCTCCTCCTCGCTATGCACGCGAAACGCGAAATGGTTGACCCACTTCGGCAGACCGAGATCGGTCGAGATCGCCGTCCTGAGTGGCGATGGCTCGCCGACGCCATGGAGATAGAAGAACGCGATGCAGCTGCCATCGCCGGTGTCGTAGAACATGTGCTTCAGGTAGCCACCGGCCATCTTCTGCACTTCGGTGTTGACGAGCGGCAGGCCGAGCAGCTCGCCATAGAAGCGGTCCGTTGCCTCGGGATCACGGCAGGCAAACGCGACATGATGGATGCTCGGAAGGGGCATGCGGTGCTCCGGTGCGTGGGCCATGGTGCGAACGTCGATTTAGCGACGCAGGACGCGCGCGACGCAACCTGCTTGTCGCTGCGCCAGACGACCCGCATCCTGCATGACCGCCGTGTGGAGCAGATCGATGTCATTGCCGACCGCCGCCGCCCGCCGTTGCCTCGGGCGCGCATGCCTGCTGGTCATCGCGCTGTTCGGTTGCGGCAGTGGCCGTGCTGCCGATGCCGCCGCGACTGCAGACCCTACGCCTTTGGCTGCGTCGATCACGCCACCGACCTGCTGGCTTGGCGATGGCAGCCAGGTACTGGTGGCCTTCGTGTCGGACACCGGATACACCCGCGCGCTTGCAGCAGCCGTGGCGAGCGGCGCCGCATCCGAAGGCAGCTGCGTGTGGCTGCTGGATGCGCGAGGGGCATCGGTGGAGATGCTTGCAGGCGCAGATGCGATCCTCCTCGGTGCGCCGGTGCACAACGGCAACCCGGCGTCCGCGATGCTGGAATGGATCGAGCGCTGGCCCTTTCACGGCGCGCCCTTGCGTGATCGTCCGGGCGCCGTGTTCGTGACGGGCGGTGGGCTGCACGCAGGTGCGGAATCGTCGCTGCTCGCACTGCAGCGCAGCCTTCTCAGCTTCTCGATGCTGCTCGTCGGCGGCGACGTCTGGCAGTCGGCCTACGGGGTTGCGGCCGCGACGGCGGAAGCGCCCTTCGCTGGCAAGGCACTCGATGCCGCATTCGCCACCAAGGCACGTGCACTCGGCTTGCGCGTCGCAACCCTCGCGCGCCGCCTGGGGGAAGCGAAACGATCCGGATCCTGATCGCATGCCGCGATCTAGGCCTTGAAGAGCCCTTCGAACTGGCCGCGCAGGAGGTTCTTCTGCACCTTCC
>SXGU01447296.1_pt1 | contig 11988 bp, 14 predicted proteins | sample 3174531 | NCBI WGS metagenome assembly SXGU01 (sample SAMN11356863, study PRJNA531348) | freshwater metagenome | isolation source: freshwater sample F1-140 | place: China: Fuxian Lake, Yuxi | collected 2017-12-25
GAGGCGGCAAAGCGTCCACCGTCGAGCTGCACCATCGGACGAAGGTCGGGGGGGAGAACCGGAATGCGCGTCATCACCATCCACTCGGGCTTGATACCTGCCTGCTTGAGAGACTGCACGAGCTTGAGGCACTTCATGACTTTCTTCAGCCTCTGACCACTGCTCTGGAGACGCTGCTTCTGCAGATCGTCAACGAGCTTTTCATTGTTGATCGAAGCGATGATCTCACGCAGAGATTCTGCTCCCGTTCCGGCACGGAACAGGTGGCCGAATTTCATGTTCATTTCGCGGAACTTGAGCTCGGAGAGAACCGATCCCACATGGAGATTCTCCATGTCGGCGAGAGCATCCTTGTGATTGATTTTAAGGAGGGCCAACTTGTCGGCCGTCGCCTTATCGAGCGCATCGAGCTGATCTCGAGTGGGCTTTCCTTCTTTCATGACCTTCAACTCGTCATCGTGCTCACGCTTAATCTGATTCTTCCGCGCATCGTACTCCTGCATCAGCTCCTTCGTCGCACCCTGTTTGCCTTCCTCATCGACTGTGACGACGATGTACGCCGAAAAGTATACGATCTGCTCGAGGGTCTTGATCGAAATGTCGAGGAGGAGTCCAAGACGTGAAGGCGAACTTCGCAGAAACCAAATATGCGTCACCGGAACCGCAAGGTTGATGTGCCCCATACGCTCACGACGAACAATGGAACGGGTGACTTCGACACCACACTTCTCACAGACGACACCGTTGTAGCGGATCCCCTTATACTTGCCACAGAAACACTGAAAGTTCTTCGTAGGACCGAAGATGCGCTCGCAGAAGAGACCATCTGGCTCGGCACGTTGGGTTCGATAGTTCACCGTCTCGGGCTTCGTCACTTCGCCTCGAGACCAAGTGAGAATGTCCTCGGGGCTCGCAACACTGAGTGCGACGGCATCGAAGGAGTCAGAGGTGCGGGGGGTGAACGCCATAGAAATTGGGGGAACACGAAGGAATGAAGCGCCGACCGGTGCGTTCGTCTGAAACGCTGGAGGCACTCCGATAATGCGCAGATTGTAGCGAGAAAAAGATGATCGTAAAGTTTTTATTGAACACTAAAGTTGATCAATAAGTATCAGTGCTACGATGTGCCTATGAGCAAACTCTCACTCTTCATTGAACTCTGGCACTTCATTCGCATTCGCAAGAAGTGGATGCTTCTGCCACTCCTGACCATTCTCGCGCTCTTCAGCCTCCTCATGATCTTTGCGCAAACATCCGCCGTCGCACCGTTCATCTACACGTTCATCTGACATCTCATCGGAACATGTTTCTGCGTCTGAAAAAACTCTGGCTGAGGCTGAATCACGCTCTCGGCTTCGTCCTGAGCAGCATCCTGCTCGCCGTTCTCTGGGTGACGCTCTTTGCCGTCTATGCAATCGCACTGAACATCATTCGATTCTTTCGGCACCCAAGATGCGCAGGAACATATTGGATTGATGTATCGGAAAACGATCAAAGGAATATGTGCCGGCAATTCTGATGCAGGAAAACCCCGTCTACATTCTCGGCATCTCCTGTCACTACCACGACAGTGCAGCTGTCCTGCTGAAGGACGGAAAGATCGTCTTTGCAGCCGAAGAGGAACGTTTTACGAGAAAGAAGCACGATGCTTCTTTTCCGGAACATGCCATTCTTCATGCGCTGGACTACGAAGGAATCAGCATCGATCAGGTGACGGCCATCGGCTACTACGAGAAACCGATGCTCAAGTTCTTCGACCGTATTCTCGATACGATCCTCAGAGTCTGGCCAAAGGGATTCATCCAATATCAGCGTGCGATGCAGGAATGGATGGGAAAGAAACTCTGGATCCGCGATGAAATCAGGAAAAAGTTGCAGTACAAGGGCAATATTTTCTTTGCAGAGCACCACGAATCGCACGCAGCCTCTGCATTCTTCGCATCGGGATTCGACGATGCAACCATCGTCACGGTCGATGGAGTCGGCGAATGGGCAACGACAACGATCGGCTTTGGACATGGAAAAGATCTCGCGATCAAAAAAGAGATTCACTTTCCGCATTCACTCGGACTTCTGTATTCAGCTTTCACGTACTATCTCGGATTCACCGTCAACGATGCGGAGTACAAAGTAATGGGACTCGCACCCTATGGTCAGCCCGTCTATGTGGACAAGATGCGAGAGCTTGTCGACATCAAAGATGATGGAAGTTTCCATCTCAAGATGAAGTACTTCACGTACGAATACGGACAGAGGATGACCGGATCAGCTATCGAGAAATTCTTCGAACAACCGAGGAGAACTCCGGAGAGCCCACTCACGCAATTCCATAAAGACATCGCCAGATCGCTGCAAGCACTCACCGAGGAAGTGATGATGAAAATCATCCGACATGCGAAGATCGTCTGCCCCTCGAAAAACCTGTGTCTTTCGGGAGGCGTAGCACTGAACTGTGTCGCAAACGGGAAAATCCTACGATCAGGACTCTTCGACGATATTTTCATCCAGCCTGCAGCGGGCGATGCCGGTGGAGCACTCGGCGTTGCGCTCCTCGTTTGGCATCGGCAATTCGGCGGCAAACGAATTGGTAGAATGGAACATGCATCCCTAGGCACTTCCTACAGCGAAGAGCAGATCATCGAGTGTCTGGAAGCAAACAAGATTCCGTTCGAGCGACTACAGGACCGGACACTCGTCGATACGGTTGCGACGCTGCTCGAAAAAAATTTCATTGTCGGATGGTTTCAGGGACGCATGGAGTACGGACCGAGATCACTTGGAAACCGAAGTATTCTCGGTGATGCGCGAAAAAGTGAGAACTGGCAACGAATCAATCGAAAGATCAAATTCCGTGAATCGTTTCGCCCGTTTGCGCCTACGGTGCTTGCGGAACACGCGGGTGAATACTTCGATCTCCCCTGCGACAGTCCTTTCATGCTATTTGTCGCCGATGTTCATCCGGACAAACGCGCTGGGATCCCTGCAGTGACTCACATCGACGGCACTGCGAGGATTCAAACAATCCGAAGGAATCAGAATCCGCGTTACGAGGATCTGATCAAAACATTCGAAGCGAAGACGGGCTGTCCCGTTATCATCAATACGTCATTCAACGTGCAAGGAGAACCGATCGTAGAGTCGCCGAATGACGCACTGAAATGCTTTTTGGACACGGGTCTGGATATTCTCGTACTTGGAAACTGCCTCATTAGAAAAGACGCGATCTCTTAGAGAGCTTACAGAGAACCTTGATGAGGGACGGAACCGAACAACTTCTCGAACGAGCCGTCGTACTTCTTCAGTGCCGTATGAAGTGTCGCCATTTCATCTTCGCTGAGAGAGAGCGTGGAAGATGCGTTCAGGAGCGCCTGCTTAGGGTCGATGGCAGCACCCTCTTTCTTGTTCTGCTCGGTGAGATTCACATGCAGTACGATGAACGCCGTACAACTCTCGCACTTCAACTGCAAAAGCATGAAATCGTCACCCGTCAGCTTCACCGAAGGAAAGTCGACACTGATGTTCGTGCCGCACTGCGGGCATCGCATCTGCTCTCGAATGCGAGTGAGGATCTGATGCAAAGAGTGGGGATTCAATTCCATCGAATTCAGTATAGCAGAATTTGAGAAAACGGTCAGATCCTTACACACCAGTTTTCACCTTCGATCAATGCAACCTTGTCACACTTTCGGCGAGCGCCGTTGTACGATACGCGCATGCCTGCGAAAAAAAGAACTGCTGGAAGCGAAGTGCGCATCTCTGCCATGACAAAAAAGAAGACTGCAAAGATCACGCAAGGATCATCGAAGACAGCGACGCTCTCCAAGAATAAAAGAACCATCTCGGCTTCAGCAGCTCCGTCGAAGATCGGATGGAGCATCGGGATGCATCTCTTGATCTCCGGTTCTGCGATCGCCGTACTGATCCTGCTTGGGATGGTCGACCGCGTCACCTTCTCCACACTGCTCAGTCGTGCGGCGAATGATACGCCGACGACCATCGGGCTCGAATTCGTCGAGCCACTCCGACTCTCCGTCCTCGTCGCACGGAAGTCGAGCACCGGATACGCATCGATCAAGAACGAATCGACACGATTGATACGTGTCAGCGTCCCTCTGGACTGGCAGCGAACGGAGGTGAGTGGCGCTGCGCTCTCGGAGATCCAGAGCGATGAACCTGTCTTTGGATTCGTACGCTTCACGATGCCTGCCGGAAGTGAAATACGCTTTTTGACGCCAAGCGTTCCGGGAACGCTCTTCTTCGATACGACGTCGAAATCGACGGCGGCGATCAGTATCAGGTCGATCGATCTGGCAGAGCAAAGCGTCAGTGATCAAGCCGTTCTTCTCCAGAAGAATGTTCTTGCGAAGTTGTGGGAGAGTGAGGAGTAGAACCCTTTCGCCATCGATTGAAGAGAACGATGCAACTGAGTGTGCTCAGGAAAGCAATGGCCTGAATCTCTTCGTTCTGCATGGCATTCACGATTCCAAGATCAGCAATCCGTTTCACCGTATACGCCGATCCAAGAATGGCCCACAACGAGATGTGAACATCTTGCATTAGCTTGGCAGTGATGCCGCCGCCTACCAAGACGGTGGTATCAGTCTTTTCGCTTTCAGAATGAGATTCACTCATGGGAGTATGCAACTATAATCGAATCATGCAGATCATTCCAATCCACACAGGAATCCTCAAGAAAGGCGATGATCTCGCATCGGAAATTTTGAAGAACTCACACATTGAATCCGAGGATATTCTCGTAATTTCCTCAAAAGCCGTTGCAACGGTCGAAGGTGCTTCCATCGAACTCAAGAGCTTGGTTCCTTCGCCTGAAGCAATCGAACTCTCGAAGGATTGCGATCTGGACCCATATTTCATCGAAGCGATCCTTCAGGAAACGAATCGCATGAACGGACTCGTCGCCGGCACCTCCCCTTTCGCTCTACTGACCTCGCTGAAGCCAGCCGGCATGAAGATCGGACGAATACTCTGTCCAAGTGCTGGCATGGATCAATCGAACATCGATCCGGGATATGCCATCGGCTGGCCGATCGATCCTGTCCGATCAGCGGAGAAACTCCGACAGTCCCTAGGCATTCCGGTCATCATCTCCGATTCCTGCTGCGTTCCCATGCGACTGGGCGTGACCGCATTCGCTCTGGTCTGTACCGGCATTGAACCGCTGCGAAGCGAAATAGGAACGCAGGATTTATTCGGGAAAACCCTGAGAGTGACCTACGAAGCCGTTGCCGATCAGCTCGCAACTGCCGCCAATGCGGTAATGGGAAACAGCGCGCAGCGCATTCCCGCTGCGATCATTCGAAATTCAAAAATCCCCTCCTCAGGTTTCTGTGGATGGGTGGAGGGAATAGAGGAAGGGAAGGATATGTTCGGGACAGCCCTCATCCCCTAACCTCTTCTCCAGAATCTGGAGAAGGGTGAGCCTAAGCTTTCATCAAGTATTGACCTTCCTCTCTCCAAATGTTGGAGAGAGGTGCCCCGCTCGGCGGGGCGGAGTGAGGGCTGATAGGCGGAAAACAACATGCTAAGCTGCACACTCCATGGTCACTCCCTCCTACCAAATCCGCTGTGCGCAGAAAAAACTGATCGCACCCAACGTCTACGAGCTTCGGTTTGAAAAACCTGCAGGACTATCCTTCAGGCCGGGACAATTTTTGCTCTTCGATATCCCGCTGGTCTCCGATCCCTTGAACATCCAAACCCGAGCGTGCTCGATCGCCTCATCACCAGATGAAGATGATCTGCTCTTCGTCATCAAAATAAAAATAGGAGGAAGACTCGGAGACTGGGTAGCAAAGACGGTGGAGGTCGGATCGATGCTTGGCATCAAAGGACCTTTCGGTCTCTTCACTCTCAGGCCAAACACCCATGACCTTCTGTTTGCAGCAACGGGAGCAGGCATTGCACCGTTTCGATCGCATATCGTTCACGCCCTGCAGAAGGGAGACAAACGTGCCATGCATCTATTCTTCGGCGTTCGAACGGTGGCAGATCTGTTCTGGACGGAAGAACTGAAGTCACTGGAAACACAGTACCAAAACTTCCACCTTCACCTGTGCCTGAGCGGCGACAATCCTGATTGGAATGGAAACAGAGGACGTATCCAGCAATTCATTCCTGAATCAATCAAGAATTCTTCGATAACCGACCTCTATATTTGCGGAGCACCGGAGATGGTCAGTGACATCAAAAAAATAGCCCTCGAGTCTTGGGGCATGCAGAAAGCGAACGTGCACGCGGAAGGGTATATTTAAATTGAGAATTGAAAATTGAAAATGTAGAATGAAGAAATGCAAAAGAAATCCAAGGAGAATCCGATTGTTGCTAAGAGCTACATATTCGCTTTGCGAGTCATAAAAGCTCACAAGGTACTGTTTGAAGAAAGAAAGGAACGTGTTCTCTCGATGCAGTTTCTGAGATCCGGTACAAGTATCGGCGCAAATATTCGTGAAGCAGTACAAGCTCAGAGTAAGAAGGATTTCATCTCCAAAATGTCCATTTCCCTGAAGGAGGCCCATGAAACTGATTATTGGACACAGCTGCTTCGAGACAGTGATTATTTTCGCATGAATGAATCTGAATCGTTACTAAAAGACTTGAGTGAACTTATAGCAATACTTACATCGATTCTTAAAACTAGTCGTTCATAATTTTCAATTCTCCATTTTCAATTTTCAATTTTTCAAGCACCCTCGGGTACCACTCGCACTCAATCGCCTGCACACGCTCCTTTAATTTTTCTTTATTGTCAGAAGGAAAAATTGAACACTTTTTTTGTACAAGTATTCTTCCCGTATCGACGCCTTCATCGATCAGATGAATCGTCATACCTGACTCCCTGTCCCCTGCGGCAAGGACAAGATCGTGCGCATGACTGCCGGGATATTTCGGAAGGAGAGACGGATGCACGTTCACAATCCGATTGTTCCACTGCCTCACAAACCACGGTGAGAAAATAAACATCCAACCCATACAGGCAAGGAGGGGTTTGGTGTTAAGGTTTGGGGTTAAGGAATCAATCACAGCACTGAGTCGCTTATCGTAAACCTCACGGTCTTCATCTTTTGCACGCTCGACGATTTTCACGGAGACTCCAAATTTTTCCGCAATTCTGACGCATCCTCGGTCGGCTCTGTCTGAGACGAGTCCCAAACACTTCGCATGCAGAGAACCATCCTCGATCCGCTCAAGCACGGCCTTGAAGACGGTGCCTTTCGAAGAGCTGAGGACGATAAAATCCATACATTCAGAATATCACACTCGAGAAGTATAAGACTTATGAAAGTACTTTCAAAAACTCATCAAACAGATAATTCGCATCCTCCGGACCCGGGGTTGCCTCCGGATGAAATTGCACGGAGAAAAATTTTCCTGATTCGTGACGAATGCCTTCGACCGTTCCGTCATTGGCATTCGTAAACCAGGTGTGCCATCCGGCAGGCAATTTTTTTGCGTCCACGGCAAAGCCGTGATTCTGCGACGTGATGATGCAACGCTTCGTCGGCTGGCCGTCCTTCCACTCGAGACATGGCTGATTCGCACCTCTGTGTCCGTATTTCAACTTGTAGGTATCACCGCCAATCGCGAGAGCAAGAAGCTGGTTTCCGAGGCAAATTCCGAACGTGGGAATACTGTTCTTAAGCGCCCACTGAATCTGCGCAATGGTTTTGTCGCACTTCTTCGGATCTCCCGGGCCATTGCTGAGGAAGAGACCATCGTATCGAAGTGAGGAAGTCGAAAGATCGTAATCCCACGGAACACGATGCACGACCACTCCCCTGCTCAGCCACGAACGAAGAATATTGCGCTTAATGCCGCAATCGTAAGCGATGATGGCTTTTGGCTGGGAAGCCTGAGAGAGGCCCTTCGGTTCGTACGTCACCACATCATTGCATGACACATCCGCAACGAGATTCCCCTCGTTCGGATCAGCAATATTCAAAGCCCCCGCTTTCATCGCCTCGATGTCGCCATCGTCCTGCACAATCTTACCAAGCATCACTCCCGTCTCCCGTAGCTTCTTTGTGAGTGCCCTCGTATCAATACCGGAAATACCAGGAATCTTATGGTGCACCATCCATTCATGCAGTGAGCTGACAGCATTGAAATGACTGAAATCCCTGCTCTCGCTGCTCACGATAATTCCACGCACATGGACGTCTTCACTCTCGTAATTCTTGCTGAAACCATACTCGTTCTTCTCTTCGCTCGGCACACCGTAATTGCCGATGAGCGGATACGTGAACGTGAGAATCTGACCCTTGTAACTGGGGTCTGTCATCGACTCGGGATAGCCGACCATTCCCGTGTTGAAGACGACCTCGCCATCGGTATCGACTGGCGCTCCAAATGACTGGCCACGGAACACCGTGCCGTCTTTGAGAATGAGTGATGCCATAGCAAATTGACGGCATGGTACAGAAAGCGACCGCAGAAAGAAACTGCTCTGCTCCCTTTCCTAGAACTTGGAGAGAATCGACTGGATTGCTTCGGCATCCTGAGAGAGGGATCTCTGTTCCTCCGCATGCAACTCATCCTTCCTCGCAGATCTGATCGCAGGAGTGAGGGCAACCTTACACTCCGCAAATTTCTGATCAAACTTCTTCTTTGCAGCAGCGTAGCGCTTCATGCGAACGTCGTTATCCTCCTTCGATTCTCCCGCATATTTCGCATCGAGCAGAGGAATATTCGAAAGCAAAAGCTCCGGCTCGATATCGCACATGATCTTGTCGTAGATCTGAGAAGCGAGTGCATTCTGGCCTGCCTGATCATTCCCAAAAGTCGAGTCCATGAGTGTTGTGTGTCATAAGCAGTGTACTGGAAAACCGACTCATTTACAATAGTTATTTTATATTGTATAATAATAAGTGCTCTTTCCACACCATCGTTTTCCCTCTCACGGGTTCTGCTTCTATACCCTCTGGTCCACGAAGCAGTCCCTGCGTCAGCAGCCAACTGTTTCCCGGGGACCGGAAACATGTGGAAGCAGAACTCCGTGGGGTGGACCATCACAACGCAAAGGACATGGCCATGAACAAGTTTTGGAAACGAAATATTGGGTTCGTTTTTCTCGCTCTCGCTATCATCAGCGCCGGCATGATTAACGGTTGCATGAGTCGACCGGCAGCACCGCCGGCAGCTCAGGGTGTGAACATCAACTACCAACTCCCTCCCGGGGGATGGCAGTCGTTACCACCAACGCAAACCCAAACAGTGGTGCAGACACCTGCTGCAACGCCGCTCTACCAGGGCGGTACGACAGTGCACAACTACGCACCGGCACCGGCGGCAACGCCAGTGCAATTTGTTTCCCACGGATTCAGATCATCCAAGCAGGATGCTTGGACTCATGAAAACGCGGGATTTCAAATTTCGTCTCCGGCAAACGGCCGAGACGCGGTCAACGCGAACTCGACCGCCAATGCCTGGAGAGCTCAGCAAAATGTCTCCGAGCAACGTTCCCAGGATGCTGCGGCGAAGGAAACTCCGCCAAAAATCGTCACCAAAGTGGTAACTGTTCCTGTCGTCAAAACAGTGACAGTCCCCGTATACGTGGATCGGACGATCTACGTTCATCCACGATACTGGGTCACAAGTCCGTCCTGTTCAAATTGAACCGGAATCTCTCTGGCTTCGGCTAGAGAAGTGCGTGGTGGTCCCCCCACGCATTTTGCAGTACTTTACTATTAAATATTTATATTGTATAATAATAGTTAGGCTGCTCTCTCACATGAAAGGATCTCACCGATGAATCACTCGATTCTCACCGTCTACGCAGTTGCCCTCGGTCTTGTGCTCGCTATCTATCTCCTCACAATCGCAGTGTTGTGGCGGATCGATATCAGCAAGATGGAGGGTGAACTCGGCGAGAAAAAGATGGGATGGCACATGGTCACTCTCATCACGGTTCTGATGGCAATTGGATTCGTTGTCGGCGGGTGTCCCCCTCTGACAGGAATCTCGACATGGCCCTGGCAATTGCTGGAGCCAAGCTATCTCAAACCGCCAATTCTTGCCGAAAATTTCAGTGTCGACAGCGCGACTCAGGAGCTCACGCTTCTGACGGACGCCCCGAAGGGTCAAATGTGGGTCATTGACCCACGGACCTCTCAGCCGTATTTCGCGGCAAAAGGAAAAATTTCCGCAAACTGCACAGCTTGGCGAGTCTATTTCCAAGACGTCAGCAGCGGACAGGTGTCGCCCGCAGTCCCGGTCATCCCAGGAAAGTAAATCATTTGAGCAGCCTAAGAGCCCAGACACATCGTCTGGGCTTCTTCAAAATACAAAACAGAGAAGTCGATCAATTGCTATTGCGCCTGTGTTGAAGGCGCCGAGTTTGGACCGGTTCCTCCATTCGGAATGTTCTTCGGAGCAGATTTTGGAGTGTTCCCTGTATTGGTACCGACATTCGGCGCACTCGTCGGTTCGGACGAATTGCCGGGGGAAATATTCGTCGTCGCATTCGGATTCCCTGCCGCATTCGGAATAATGTCAGGCGCGGTGCCAGGAGTTGCCGCAGCCGAAACACCAAGTTCTGGGGACGTACCTGGAGACACAGGCGTACCCGGAGAAAGAGACGGTGCGCCGCCTGGAGTACTTACCGGATTAGGTATCAGCCCTGGCGAACCGACAGGTGTTGCAGCCGGAGAAGGAGTGATTGACGGAGAGCCAGCAGGTCCTGTTACCGGAGAAGGAGTCAGCGAAGGCGAACTCGTTGGAGTGCCAGCGGGTGAAGGAGTGACACCGGGAGAAATGCCAGGAGTCACGGGAGTGCCGGGCGTAAGACTCGGCGAGGCACTAGGTGCAGGAGCCGGTGCAGGCGTAAGAGATGGAGCAGGATTTGGCGTCAGTGGCGGAGTCGGAGTCAAACCCGAATTTGCTGCAACTCCTCCCGGAACCGGAGCCGGTGCTTGCGTAAGACCAATCGTGGTCTTGCTCTTGTACGGCAATTCCTTCGAACGCATCTCCTGCTCCATGAAATCGAACAGTGTGATGCCCTGCATACCCCCTGCCATCTTTTCTCCAGCCTTCACCATAGCGACATACAGTTCACGGGGGTTGACTAGGTCGGGCCTGCCATCCTCGTTGTAGTCGTACGAATACTCGCCGTAAGGAAGGTCGTTATAGGAACCGTAGCGAACCATGCCTCTAAAATGCTCCACAATAGTCATTGCATCCCGGAAATCCGGTGAGCGGGATGCGATCAGATAATAGACGGAGGCGAGGGCATTCCCTGAATCCAACATATTCTCATTGACCGTACTGATACCGAGCTCCTTCGAAGCACTCGGATTTTGAGTGTCGACATCGAATGAACCGGCGACGCCTGCGTCATCGAAAAAACGCCTAGCTGCGCTTCCCGCTTGACCATGTCGACTGAGTTTCTCACGCACGATTCCCTGGAAATCTTTGTTCGTATGATCGAGCACGGCATGAGATCCGTTCGAGGTGATTTTCAGATACTTTGAGAGTTCGGCAATCGGCATGTCCCCGAGGATCGTGAAACCTTCAACCGATTCATCCAAGCGAGCATGCAAACGTTCGGAAAGAAAATCTTCGGCAACCTTTTTCCTGAATTGAATATCGGCGCTCGTATACTGTTTGTTCATGTCGATATTCAGCTTCTTGAATGCGCCTGCTACAACGGCATTGTTCGACACCTTGTCGGTGAGACCGCGCACCAACGGCACCCACATTTTATTGATGGGATCCTCCTGCTTTAAGAGGAACTTTTGACCGAAGTAAACGGCAGTCAGACCCGACATCATGCCTGGCATATTCTTAAACGCTTTGTAGGCAAGGAAAACGAGCATCGCCTTTTCAACGCCACTCAAATTCATGAACGTCTCGCCGATTGTTTCGGCATTCCGATTCTTCTCGTTCGTCGTCGTCTTGAGATACCGATCAAGCTTTGCACTTTTCTCATGCGATCGAATATTCTTTTCGGTTGCCCGCTGAAGCATCATTTGC
>SXGU01101864.1_pt1 | contig 11983 bp, 7 predicted proteins | sample 3174531 | NCBI WGS metagenome assembly SXGU01 (sample SAMN11356863, study PRJNA531348) | freshwater metagenome | isolation source: freshwater sample F1-140 | place: China: Fuxian Lake, Yuxi | collected 2017-12-25
AGATAGCGGCAACGGGCATTGCGCCTCGCAAGCGAATCGGCAAAACAAAAGGCCATCAGCTCATGATCGAGCTGATGGCCTTTTTAGCGCTGTTTCCGACGAATGTTTGTTTCAATTGAAACAAACATTCGATTTGCCACTGAAAAACTACTGAACGGGATTCATCTGAGCTGCCGTTAGATTGGCTTTCCAGGAATCCGGCAGATTTTGCACCCAACCATTGTAAATGTTCGGGATCGCATAAATACCCTGCCCGCCCATGCCAGCGAGGCTGGAAACGGTATCGTCGCTTGGCACACCGGCTCCGGCTACCAGCGAGATACGACCGGCAATGCTCGAATTGGCCGGATTTTCCAGATCCACATCGACAACAATGAGTTGATTAGAGAACTTGCTGGTGACATACGCATAATACCCGCCCCCCTGCTTGGCACCGAAGTTAACGCCGTGACAACCGGGATCGCAAGGCAACATCGCTACCACTTTATCCAGTTTGGTATCGATGATGGTAATCGTGCCGCCGGTATTGGCCGTAACTACGACACGTCCGGATGGATCGACCGGGGTTTGAATAGGCAAAACTCCCGCGGTTACCAAACCATCTCCGTCACGGTCTTTCAATGTGTCCGGACCGGTAGGGCTAATCGGATCGTAATCCGCTAACAATGCGATGGTTTTAAGCAAGGTACCGTCAAAGCTGATTACGTTGATGGAATGATCCAATAAATTGGTGGCATAGATTTTGTCGATACCGACACCAATAGCAATTGGATGCGGAGCGGATGGGAATACGCCGCCAGTTTTCTGTCTGGCGATAATGCTTCCATCGTTGCTATCGTATATGCCAACATCACTGGTGTTGATGTTAGGCGTAACGATCCTTCCATCCGGCGTAATCCAATGACCATGTGGATTGGCTGGTGTTTGACCGGGGCCTTGCGTCGGCATCATAACATCCGGCTTGGTCGTTCCCGCTGGAATTCTGACCACGCCATTCTCGCCGTTAATCGCTACCGTAATGTCGTCCGTGGACGGCAATGTCATGACATGCGACGGTGTGTCGCCTACCTGGATATTATGCAACAAAGCGCCGTTTTCACGATTAATCATGGTCAATTTGGTATCGAACCATTGCGTTTGATACACAATCGATTGATCCTTGTTGCTCCAAATATTATGCGGGTTGTTCATATTGATGCTTGGCAATGCAATTTTCCGCTTGAGCGTCCAATTGGTTGCATCCAGAACGGTAATCGTGCCCGGTTTGGTTTTACCCGCTGTTTTTTCAAACTGGGTATTGATCCATACCTCGCCGACACCCGGAGTAGTTGGATTGAACAAGGCCGGCAGTGTTACATCCTGTCCGTAACGGGCTTCCAGTACGTCTTTCAGATTAGCAACCGCACCGCCGGTGATTCTAACCGGAACGCTGGCATAGTTTGCATGCCATGGCGCCGAAGAAGTGTAATCCAGCCAGTTATTTTGCGATGTGGCCACAAAAAACGTCCTAACCAAGCGGGTTGCCAAATCGCTGCTGGTCGGCAATCCTTTAACGCCGGTGACCAAATCGATCGATTCGCCCAGATCCAGGCCTTCGGTATTGGGATCGTCCACGATCACACCGGCAAACATATACGGATGGATTTTACAGGTGAATACATAAAGCCCTGGAACATCGAGTTTTACAATGCCGCCGCCGCGATAAGCCTTGGTTTGCGTAAACGGCATGGTGTAATGATCGCCGTGCACCGGATCGTCGGCATCGCTTGGCCATAACAGGCTGGTGATGGTATGTACGCCGTTGGTATCGGACATGATGAAATGTACGCTACTGCCCGGCGGGATGATTTCCAGCGATTTGGTGCTTTTGGTGATACTGAAAATCGTATCCGCACGCGCGCTTCTAAACCAGCTACCAGGCTCATCGGAAACTTCGAATGTCACCAAGCCCGGTTCGTTGCTGGCATTACCGAAAATAGCGCCGCTTGGCGATGCACCGGCGATGCTGTTGCCGGTTTCACCGGAGTTTTTATCGACCACATGGAATTTTCCTGCCATGCCGGATTCCATATGGGAAACCAAATGACAGTGATATTGCCAATGACCGGCACCTACGCCGGTTCCCGCTCTAACGGTAAAGGAATGGCTCGCGTTTCCGGCAGGCATCAATTTTACGTCGATCATATTAGGATCGACGTTCATACCGGCAAAGTCGGTTTCATCCGGCCAGCGGTGCGCATGCAGATGGAATGTGTGCCCGGGCCCAACGGAAAGAACGTGAAAGCGGACAGCGTCATCTTTGACGGCGCCCAAAGTCGGGTTTGTCCATAACGGCGTTTGTGTACCGTTCTTAATTTCCGTGCCCCAGAAAGTCGACCCGACCATAAACATGACAAATTCTTTTTTCAAATCGGAACGCTTTACTGCAGTAATGGCGCCCTCATCTTCCACCAGGCTTTGTACGCTGCCATCGGTTTTGTCAACGATAATGGCGCCGAACAAGCCCAATAACTGCGAACCGTCGTCAAAGTACGGATAAGTACCTTGCTTGCTGGCAGTGAAGGAGAAAGTTTTGGATTGTCCCGGGGATGCTTCGCTGCTATCGGTGGAAAGCCCCGGCACATTCAAGCCGACTTTAACGGATGTATTGTTAGTTAGCGAAATGCTGACGGTATCGCCCGCTTTAACAAATAGCGTCGGCCCGGGAATGGTTGCTCCCGCCGGGTAATTGTTTGTTGCGCCATCGCTGCTGGTGTGATTGCTCATTTTATAAGCGAACTGCCCATTGGGCAGCGTCTCAGCCGTCATGCTGATGGTATGCGAAGCAGCGAGCGCCAAGCTTGAAGTAAATAGCAAGGCAATCAGAAAAACCAATGCCAAAGATATCTTAAAATTATTCGGTTTCATTTTTTATCCTTTCGTGTGATCGCTATTGAGGATGAACATTAAAATTGCCTTTCATGCCCAGTAGATTGCTTGAAAAAGCGGTGTCTCTATATACAGTGCTGATGCCAGCCTGTACCGTAAACACGTGCTTCTCAAGCGGCCCCATAGCTTTCTCGCCGATAACGGCATTGGTGCCCGGATCGATCCAACCGTATCCCGCCAATTTGAAAGTATGCAGGTTGGTACCCAAGGCGATCACATGAAAGCGAACATTGGTTCCTTGTTGCGCAGTAAACGCCGGATTAGGGCCCAAATAGGTTTGCTGACCGGTTATGCTATCGATCTCAGTACCGGCAAAGGTATCGTCGAGCATATACAGCACATAGTCTTTCTGAATGCTGGAAAGAGGAGCTGCTTTGCGCTGACCTTGCAGATTGATGTCTACGCTGCCGGATTTTTTGTTAACGATCAACGCACCGAATAAGCCTTTGTCTTCAGCGCCATTGTGATTAATCATGTTGTGATCGTGATAAGCCCAGGTGCCTGCAGTACCTGCCGCCGCATGCCATTTGTATTCATAAACCATAGCGGGCACCGCGCTTTCGTCTTTCACCATATTGATGTATTTGAGCGTGCCATCGCTGAGGATATCGTAATGAACGCCGTGAACATGCACACTGACTTGATCTTCGCCCGGAGCATCCGGATCAAATTGATGGATCAGTGTCAAATCGACTTCGTCGCCTTCATCGATAACGATCGTTGGTCCTGGAATCGTTGCGTAATCGGGATAACGCGATGTCACATTTTGCTCATTCGCGCCATTCGTTGCGGAAACAACGTGCTGTTTCATCCGATAGGCAAAATAACCGCCGTCCAATTTCTCGGCAACCAATTCAATTTGGTGTAATTTGCCGGTTGCAGCTCCCGTACTTTGGGCTTGCGCACCGGTGAGCACCGAAAAGAACAAAGCGATAACAAGCATTGCTTGCATGTATTGCGGTTTTCCAGGCAATTGCGCGATTCGCGATTGCGAACCGAGTAATTTACCCATAAAACAACTCATGTCGAGTTTTGGCTTCATTACAATCAACCTCCCTTTTTGATTTTTGTTAATTTTCTTTATTGCATTGATGACAAATAAATCAATGCATACCGAGCAAATTCAAGCGAATGCTCGGCGCGAAATTGTAAATCAATTTCATGATGCATTAAGTTGAATATTGTTAAATCATGAGTTGGGTGTGAGTTTTGTCACACGCCAATAAAGAATTTTTCTTGATATCTTGCGAATTCTGGAAATTCTGATACCCCAAAAAATACAGGGGAAGAGAACGGATCAATCCGGGTAATTGCTATGCAATATTGGGAAGAGGGGTGTTCGTGTTGGATTGTCACGATGAAAATTATCCGCAATCGATTTGCAGCAACTTTCATCGTGAATCTAGTGAGTTATGGAACTGGGTTTTGTTGTGCTGCCGTCAAACCTGCCTTCCATGCATCCGGCAGATGTTGCACCCAACCATTGTAGATATTGGGTATCGCATAAATTCCCTGACCGCCCATACCTGCCAGACTAACAACTTTGTCATCGGTTGGAACGGATTTGTCGGCGACCATGGATATCCGTCCCGCGATGCTTGAGTTGGCCGGATTATTCAAATCCACATCGACAACAATGAGCTGATTGGAAAACTTACTGGTGACATATGCATAATATCCCCCACCTTGCTTGGCGCCGAAATTAACGCCGTGACAACCGGGGTCGCAAGGCAACATTGCCACAACTCTATCGAGTTGAGTGTCGATGATGGTAATACTGCCGCCGGTATTCGCTGTAACCACCACGCGCCCTGTCGGATCGACCGGTGTTTGAATCGGCAATACGCCTACTGTTACCAATCCGTCGCCGTCACGATCTTTGACGGTATCCGGCCCGGTCGGGCTAACCGGATCATAGTCGGCGATCAGGTTGATGGTTTTGATCAGCGTGCCGTCCAATCCGGTTACGTTCATCGAATGATCCAGCAGATTAGTGGTATAGACTTTATCGATACCGACACCAACAGCCAATGGATGCGGCTCTGCCGGGAATACACCGCCGGAACCCGTACGCGCCACAATCTCACCGGAATCGGTATCGTAGAGACCGATATCGGAGGTAATCACGTTCGGTGTCACAACCAATTTACCATCGGCCGTTACCCAATGTCCATGCGGGCCAGCAGCAGTTTGGCCCGGCAATTGCGTCATGATCATCGGTTGCGGCGTCATGGTGCCTGCCGGAATAATCCGAATACCATTTTCACCATTGATAGCCACGGTAATATCGTCGTTGGTTGGGATCGTAATCACATGCGACGGCGTATTGCCGATTTGAATGTTATTGATCAACGACCCATCTTCGCGATTGATAAACGTCAATTTATCGTCAAACCATTGCGTTTGGAAAACAACCGACTGCTCCCGGTTACTCCACATATTATGCGGATGATTCATATTGATTTGAGGCAAGGCAATTTTGCGTTTGATAGTCCAGGTGGCGGCATCCAAAACGGTGATCGTACCCGGCTTGGTTTTACCGGCGGTTTTCTCAAACTGCGTATTGATCCATACCTCGCCGACACCCGGTGTCGTGGGTTTAAACAGGCTGGCGAGCTTCACATCCTGACCGTAACGCGCTTCCAGCACATCTTTTAAATTAACCACCGCACCGCCCGAGATACGAACCGCTACGCTCGGATAATTAGGATGCCAAGGCTTGGTCGAAGTGTAGTCTTGCCAGTTTTCCTGAACCGTGGCGACAAAGAAAGTCCTCAACAAACGCGTCGCCAAATCGCTACTGGTCGGCAAGCCATTGATACCTGTTACGATATCGATCGACTCACCCAAATCCAATCCCTCGGTTGCCGGATCGTCGACGATGACCGCACCGAACATATACGGGTGAATCCTGCAAGTAAATACATACAAGCCCGGCACATCCAATTTCAAAATCGCGCCGCCTTTATAAGCTTTGGTCTGGCTGAACGGGATTACGCGGTGATCGCCATGATCCGGATCGTTAGCGCCGCTTGGCCAAAGCAGTGTCGTTATGGTATGCACCGCATTGGTTTCCGACATGATGAAATGTACACTGCCGCCGGGAGGAATGACTTCCAGAGACCGTGTTTTTGTGATCGGACTCAAAATATCGCTGCGTATACTTCTGAACCATCGGCCAGGCTCGTCGGTGATTTCAAATGTTACCAAGCCGGGATCATCGGTAAACGGATTCAGGAAAATATGCCCGCTGGGCGATGCGCCGGCAATGCTGGCACCGGATTCTCCTGCAGCAACGACATGAAACTTCCCTGCCATACCCGCTTCCATATGAGAAAACAAGTGGCAATGATATTGCCAGTAACCGGTTCCAACGCCAGAACCGGCTTTAATGGTAAAGGTATGGCTATCTACGCCATCTTTGAGCATTTTAACGTCGATCATTTCTTTACTGTTCCGATCAGGCCAGCGATGTGCGTGCAAATGCCAGGTATGGCCGGGTCCGAGCGAAAGAATATGAAAGCGTACCAAGTCGTCTTTTACAGCACCCAGCGTAGGATTCGTCCATAAAGGTATCTGATTTCCGTTGACCATTTCCGCGCCCCAGAAAGTTGAGCCGATCATGAACATCACGATCTCTTTATCCAGATCCGCACGTTTGGTAGGTACGATGTTACCTATTTCATCGATAAAACTATCGATTGCGCCATTTGGGTTGTCGACAACGAGCGCGCCAAACAAGCCAACCATATGCGAGTCTTTATCGTAGTATGGAAAAACACCCACTTGATCGGCGGCATAAGCAAAGCTGCGTGTATCGCCAGGCGAGACCTCGATACTTCCTGGCGTCAAGCCGACCTTCAATTGCGTATTGTTGGTCAGCGTTACATTCAATACATCGCCTTGTTTAACAAACACGGTTGGACCGGGGATGGTCGCTTCGTTCGGATACGTTGGCGTCGACCCCTCGCTACTGGTATGACTCAACATTCTGTAGGCATGCTGCCCATTCGGCAATGTCTGTGCCGCCAGGTGAATATTGTGCGTTGCCGCCAATGCAAGATTGGATAACCAAAGCATCGTAAACAACGTTAAGCAGGTCAAAATAGTTTTAATCTGTGAACCAGAAATATGCGGTTTCATTTTTCTATCCTTTTATGAGACATATTCTTATTAGGGCGCGACGTTAAAACTACCCGTCATATTTTGCGCGATGCCTGCGAAGGTACTATCCAAGTAAACTGTGCTGGTACTGGCTTGGATAGCCACCACATGCTTCTCGAGCGGCCCTATCGCTTTTTCTTCTATTAAGGTTTGTGTAATGGGATCGGGCCAGCTATACCCTGGAAGCCGGAATTGATGAAAATTCGTTCCCAATGCAATCAAATGAAACCGGACATTGCTTCCGGCTTGAGCGGTCAGCGCCGGATTGGACCAAACGGGTGTTTGTTTGCCGGTTTGTGTATCGATCACTGTGCCCGCAAAAGTATCATCCATCATGTATAGCACATAGTCCTTTTTGATGCTCGACAGCGGCACTGACTGAATGCTGCCGTTCTGATTGACAGCCACTGTTTTGGCTACCGGATTGACGATCAATGCACCGAATAATCCTTTATCTTCGGCACCGTTATGCGTACTCATATTGTGGTCGTGATAAGGCCATGTTCCCGCTGTGCCCACGGCTGCATTCCAACGGTAAGTATACGACTGCACCAATGTTGCACCTTCGTCTTGAAATAAGTTGATATATTTGAGCGTGCCGTCACTGACAATATCGTAATGCACGCCATGCACGTGCAAGCTGACGTTTTCATGCAAATCGATCTTGTCGGGATTGGGAATGGAGTTATACAAGGTAATTTCCGCCACATCGCCTTCATCCATGATGATGGTCGGGCCGGGAATAATCGCCGCCGTGCTGTAGCGCGAGGTGATATCCGATGTTTGACCTTGCGGATTGGTAACTTCATGCCGCAACATCCGGTAAGCGAGATATTCGTATTGTGGATACGGTTTATCGGCGTACATTTCTATCCGATGGAAATTTCCGGTCACGCTTCCCTGCGCCGCAACATTTCCTGCAAAAAAGAAAATTGCACTCAATATTGCAAACAAGCAAACGGTTAACCATGTTGCCGGTTTATAACGGATTTCCTCTTTTTGGCGCGCGTGCCTTGACGTCTGCAAAACACTCACCAAAAGCTCTGCACAAGCTTTGTGATTCATTTCCAATGCCCTCCCGTGATAGTTATCAATTTGTCTGCGTAATGAATTTATTACATTCTTATGCCACTTCATTTTTCATTATCACACATCTTGTTGTGTATAAAATGATGTCTCTTTGCATTGCCGATCGATACATTAACTGATTGTAACTCAATGAATTAGCTGTTAAAAAAACACCCCATGGGCATACCAACGGGGTGTCAAGGCTTCGTCAGGATCTCATACTCTTCTGGCAAACACTGGCGAAGCTACTACGGAGCAACTAACTTAGTAACAAAAATCAGTATCGATTACTTGCGCATCGACTGCCGATAGCAAACGAACACCCTTTATTCGCCTGCCACACGCATTGATTTTTGTTTAGAAACCAATACCAACGTAACCACCGACTGTCATGCCATCGATTTTGACGCCATCGGATTTACCGGCCGATAACTGATAGCGACCATCGATACCAACATAGAAATTCTTCCAGACGTTGTAATCAATACCTGCGCCAAACTGTACGCCCGGTGTCAAATAAGTGATCGCTTCCGTTGTGGGGCTTACGACATGAATCGCCAATCCCATCGGGATAATCCAAGGCCTCACTTTCGATCCTTCAAAGAACCGGATCTTCGGCGATGCAGTCAATGTAAATTGGCTAACCGTTACGCTACGCGGATTCAATGCGCCGCCCGCCAGCATAGTGGGGTTGTTGGCTAAAGCATTGCCCTGAACGTTGTTGGCAAAATTCTTGTACTCAAACATTAATTCCGCAGAGACCGACGTTCTAGGTAACAACCCCCAAACATTGTTAGTCAAATTCCAATCGAGACCGGCGCCGGTATACCATCCATCTTTGTCGGCCTGGTCTTGCGCACCGACAGGCGCCACATCGCTACGAATACTCGATCCATCTCGTCTCGTCATTGCGTGAGTGAAGCCGCCTCGGAAAAATACCATATTATCCTTGCGTCGTTCGACATCGCCCCCCGAAGCATTTGCCCGATTTTCCGTGGTGGCTTTCGCTTGTTCAATGGTGTTTACTTTCTGGACGGTTTGATTGGTCGTTTGCTCTAGAACATTCACCTTTTCGGTTACTTTTTGAGCAGATTGCGTAGATTCTGTTTTAACTTTTTCCAATTCCATCTGAATTGCCTGCAGCTTTTCTTCCAGCAGCTTGATTCTGCGCGCCGCATCGTCAGCCAAAACTTGAGGCGACGCCAATACGATCGCTACAAAAAAAGAACCCGCAGCAACGCGAGAGGCCATCCGCATTCTGTCATATAATTTCCCCACATCATTCTCCTTTGATTTAATGTAATTTTTCTAGCTATTGTTCAGTATTCGAAGAAGGATGATAGAGAAACGTTAAAATAGCGGCTTTGATCTGTATCAATTTTGTTCCAATCAATATCGACTTTCGAAATTCCGATGAGACCCGACACGCACATTCACGCTTCATTTCCGCCTGTGGAAACTGCACTGGCCGAGCCCAACGGTTTGCTGGCCGTCGGCGGGGATCTTTCGCCGCAGCGCTTACTGGAAGCGTATCGCAAAGGCATTTTTCCTTGGTTTAACGAGGACGATCCGATTCTTTGGTGGAGTCCCGATCCGCGTATGGTGTTATTTCCGCACGAACTGAAAATATCGCGCTCGTTGCAAAAAACACTGAAAAAAGGCGGTTATCAAATTCGCGCCGATACGCATTTTGCACAAGTCATGCACGCGTGCGCGTCACCCAGAAGAGGACAGGCGGGAACTTGGATACACCCGCAAATGATCGCCGCTTATACGGCACTGCATGAGATGGGGTTGGCGCATTCCGTGGAAACCTGGATCGATGGCGAGCTGGCGGGCGGGTTGTATGGCGTCGCTTTAGGTCGAATGTTTTTCGGCGAATCGATGTTTTCGCGCGTAACGGATGCTTCCAAAATCGCCTTGGTGCACTTGGTGCAACAATTGCGGCAATGGGAATTCGGCATGATAGATTGCCAGGTGCAAACCGGGCATTTGGCATCGCTCGGGGCGCGGGAAATTTCCCGGCTGGAATTCAGCCGGAGACTGAATATGCTGATACCCGAATTCTTAAGCGGCGGCAAATGGAAGTTCGCCTCTGGCTTGATCGAACCTAAGGAGGCACCGATTCATTCGGCAAACGAGATGAAGCACGAGACGCAAGGAGCGCAGCAACCGAGACATAATCAGCGTTTCCCTGAAAAGTAGCCGTGCTTAAACTACATACGACCAATCCTTATTCCTGTAATTATTTGCCTGGAAAGCTTGCGTGTTCCGAGGTGGTTGTACCGGGGCACCCCATGAGCGTACAGGCGTATGGCAAATTAATACAAGCGGGCTTCCGGCGCAGCGGGCATTACATTTATCGCCCTTGTTGCGAACACTGCCATGCTTGCCTTTCGGTTCGCGTGCAAGTCAAAAACTTCTCCCTCAAACGAACCCAGCGTCGCGTTTGGAAATACCATCAACACCTGCTTCCATCGCAGCATGAATTGCATTACGACCCCGCACACTATGCGCTCTATCAACGTTATCAAACGCAACGGCATGCGGGCGGCGGCATGGATCGGGATTGCCGCGAGCAATATCGCAATTTTTTGCTGCAAAGCCATGTCGATTCGAAGCTGATCGAATTCCGCGAGAACAATCGGTTGCGCATGGTCAGCATCGTCGATTTGTTACCGGACGGATTATCTTCGGTTTACACTTTTTTCGACGCGGATGTGCCGCATGCCAGTTTCGGCACCTACAATATCCTGTGGCAAATCGAGTTATGCCGGGAACTGGGTTTGGATTATCTTTATTTGGGTTATTGGATCGAAGCAAACCGTAAAATGCGCTATAAAGCCAACTTCCAGCCGCTGGAGGTTTTGATCGATGGCGACTGGCACCCGCTTGATAACAATCTTTCGCAAAATCCGCTTAAAGCGGTGATCGGTTCAAGGTAAAATCCGGCATGCTCTATACACTTCTGCGCCCACTGCTGTTTAAGCTGGATCCCGAATCCGCTCACACGATTACTTTTAGCACTATTCAACAAGCCCGGAAATTGGGGTTGCTAAAAAACACGATCATCCCTTGTCAACCCAGAATTGTCATGGGATTGAGTTTTCCCAATCCGGTCGGGCTTGCCGCCGGGCTGGATAAAAATGGCGACTATCTCGACGCTTTGGCGGCGCTGGGATTCGGCTTTATCGAAATCGGCACCGTCACGCCGCGTCCGCAACCGGGCAATCCTAAGCCGCGCTTATTTCGCATTCCCAAAGCCAATGCCATCATCAATCGATTGGGGTTTAACAACCACGGCGTCGATCGATTGATCGAAAATGTTAACAACGCCGATTACCACGGCATCCTGGGCATCAACATCGGTAAAAATTTCGATACGCCAATGGAACACGCCGTTGACGATTACCGCATCGGCTTACAAAAAGTGTATCGCCATGCGAGTTATGTCACCGTCAATATTTCCTCGCCGAACACGAAGAATTTGCGCCAACTGCAAACCGCCGACGCGCTGGATCGGCTGCTTGGCGAATTAAAATCCGAGCAAGCGAAATTGGCGCAAACGCACGGTAAATACGTGCCGATGGCGGTAAAAATCGCACCGGATTTGGACGCGGCGGAAATCGAATCAATCGCCGCATTATTGATGAAACACCGAATCGATGGCGTAATCGCCACCAATACCACGATTTCAAGAACCGGTATTGCGCATTTGCCGGTTGCGCAAGAAAGCGGCGGATTAAGCGGCGCGCCGTTGACGCAACGCGCCACTGCGGTAATTCAACAATTGCAGGGGTTGCTGCAGGGCGCTATCCCAATC
>SXGU01083708.1_pt1 | contig 11976 bp, 7 predicted proteins | sample 3174531 | NCBI WGS metagenome assembly SXGU01 (sample SAMN11356863, study PRJNA531348) | freshwater metagenome | isolation source: freshwater sample F1-140 | place: China: Fuxian Lake, Yuxi | collected 2017-12-25
CCCGGCGTTGTAGTTGATGCAACCTTCGGCCTTGGCGGACACGCCAAGGCAATTTTGAGAGCTAATCCACAATTACAAATTTTGGGATTAGATCAAGACGCGGATGCAATCGCAAATGCCGAGCGAATGATTGCTGATGACTCGTCGTTGCATGGGCGGCTTACAGTTCATCGTGTTCGCTTTGATTCGCTGAATGCAGTTCTTGACGAACTTTCAATCAAAGAAATATCCGGCGCCCTATTTGATCTGGGGGTTTCTTCGCCGCAACTTGATATTGCAGAGCGAGGATTCTCATATCGAAATGATGGACCGTTAGACATGCGAATGGATCAGCGCGGAGAGTTGAGCGCTGCTGATGTCGTAAATAGTTACCAAGAATCTGAACTTGTTGGCATCATCACGGAAAACGCAGACGAGCGATTTGCGCGACGAATTGCACGAGCGATTGTTGCTGCTCGACCGATTAGTACGACCACGCACTTGGCTGAAGTGATTGTTGCTGCTATTCCCGCGCCGGCTCGTCGCACGGGCGGACATCCTGCGAAGCGAACATTTCAGGCAATTCGAATTGAGGTTAACAAAGAACTCGAGATTCTTGCGCGGGCATTGCAGGTTGCAATTGACGCCACAAAAGTCGGTGGGCGAGTGGCAGTTTTGACATATCACTCGGGCGAAAATCGAATTGTCAAGCAAGTTTTTCAGGCATCCGAAAAAGACGCTGATGAGCCAAAAATTGGATCACCATTTGTTCACGAGTCGCAACTTGGCACACGCCGTGTTCATCGGGTACGAATGGCACAATACCCAAGCGAGCAAGAGCAGGCTCAAAATCGCCGTGCTAAGTCGGCCCGGTTGCGAGTTATTGAAAAAGTCCCCGTAGGTGCGAGGAGCAATGGGCTAAGGGGCCATGGCTGAGATGTCTGCGGCTTATTCTCGTCGACAAGAGTTGATTCGTCAGCATCGCGTTGAGCCTGTAACTCGAGCAGTCACTCGGCCAGTTACAAGACAAGTCTCGCGGCCAGTTACGCGCCCGATTACGAGACAAGTCTCGCGGCCAGTTACGCGCCCGATTACGAGACAAGTCTCGCGGCCCGTGACTCGGCCAGTCTCGCGACCGAAAAATCGACGAAACAGTGCACGAAACACCGCTAAACCGCAATTGCGAGTTGTACAACCAGTTGCTAGATCAAAATTTTCAAAAGTCACTTTAGTTATTTTTGCCCTCACTTCCGTCTTTGCATTTATCGTGATTTTTCAAACCGTGATTGCCGAGCAGCAGTTACAACTAGACAGAGTAAGCACTGATGTCCGACTTGCCCGTCAGCACTACAACGAACTACGCCAGCAACGGGCCGAACTGCGATCGCCAGATTATTTGCGAGCCCAGGCAATCATTTTGGGCATGTGGCCAGGATCGGGCGCGAAATTTGAAGAGATTCCTGCTGATGTTGTAACGATGGTCTTGGCTTCAACTGGAGACATGGATGATTCGATTGCTTTGCCGCGCAATTTAGATGAGCTCGTGCTTGAAAGTACTGGATCGGCACCGTGAGCCAGTCAATTCGTGAGCGTCGTGCCGAAAGTCTTGGCAGGTCAAAAAGTATCAGACAATCCAAGGGCAAGGCACTTTCAAAACGCAAAATTCGAGCGAACGAAAAGCATCGAAAGCAAGTTGCTCAAATTTCTCATCGAAATGGTGCGGCTGTCGACAAAGGTTTTGATGTGTTTTCAGAAAATCTCAAAGTCGGAACAGTACAAAAACGAACGAGCTTCATGTTCTCAGTCGTTGCCTTATTACTTGTTGGCCTCGGTGTTCGAGTTGGATTGTTGCAAACCGTTTGGTCCAGCGATTATCGAGACGCGAGCGTTTCGCAGCGAACAAGAGTTCAAACACTTCGTGCCGAACGCGGATCAATTTTGGATCGCAACGGACAGGAATTAGCTTTGCCAATACCAACACAAACAGTTTTTGCAGATCCGCGTTCAGTGACCGACCCAATCGGTGTCGCCAATGCCGTGGGTGGCATTTTGCAAATGACGGATGAAGCGAAACTTGAATTGTCAATCAAACTTCGCGATCAAAGTTCAAGCTTCGTCTATGTTGCTCGTCAAACAGATCAGCGACTTGCCGATGTGATCATTGCTCTCGGGCTTAAAGGTGTCTCATCATATCGCGAATCTAGTCGGGCATTGACCAGCAGTGGTTTGCGCGGATTAATTGGCCGAACAGATATTGATGGTGTCGGAATTTCGGGTCTCGAGTTGCAATATCAAGATTTGCTCGCTGGCGAAGATGGTCGCATTGCACGTGAGGTGAACGCCAATGGAAAGTCAATGGCAGCTGGTTCAAGTGATGTCATTGAAGCGACACCTGGCGGCAGGTTGGTGACGACAATTAATCGAACAATTCAATTTCAAGTCGATCAAATTCTCACGCAGCAAGTTCAGTTTGTGCAAGCGCGTGGCGGCTCGGCGATTGTGATGGACACTAAAACCGGCGAGATTTATGCGATGTCAAATATCCGAAGAAATACTGATGGAAGTTATACAAGCGATTCAGGAAACTTCGCCGCAGTAGAAGCCCATGAACCCGGGTCGGTGGCGAAAGTTTTCAGCATCGCTGCCGCAATCAACGATGGCAAAGCAACAGCTGCCACGAAATTTACCGTGCCATATGAACAAATTTATGACAAAGGCACCGACTGGGAGTACAAAGTTTCAGATGGATATTTTCACCCGACAGAAGACATGACGGTACGAAAAATTATTGTTGATTCGTCAAATAACGGCACCGTTTTGATTTCGCGATCGCTGGATAGCAAAACTAATCATGACTATCTACAGACATTTGGTTTTGGAACAAAAACGCCCATAAATTATCCTGCCGAGTCGCACGGAGTTCTGAAGCCGGCAGAAAAATGGCGAGGTACCGAAAAAGTAACTTTTGCTTACGGCTATGGATATACCGCAACTGGTTTGCAACTTGTCTCGGCAGTAAATGCGATCGCCAACAAGGGTATTTATATCGCACCAAAATTAGTAAAAGCGACAGTAGATGCCAAGGGAGTCGTCACTGACTTTCCGCAGTCTGCGACCCGCGAAGTGGTCAGCGAAGCAACAGCGAAAACGATGACCGAAATGATGACCGATGTGGTTTGTTATGGAACCGGTGGACTTGCGCAACTTTCAGGAATGAGTGTTGCTGGCAAAACTGGCACCGCCTACAAACTTCAAAAAAATGGTAAGTACACCGCAGACGATGGGACCTATTCGTATTTCGCTTCGTTCGTCGGCTTTTTGCCGGCAGGTAATCCGCAGATGACGGTTCTGGTCTCAATTGACGAACCAGATCCAACAGCAAAAGACCGCTTCGGCGGAAGGGCAGCCGCGCCGGTATTTGCACGCATCGGGCAAGTCCTGATCAATGAACTTGATATCCGTCCTAATCAAGGTGACGCTGGCTGTGTCGGGTCACGCCCGGCAGATCTTCGCGCATCTAACTGATATGACAGCCAGATCGCTTCGCTTGGTAGATCTTGTTGCAGGAGCAAAAGAGGTCGTCGCTCGAGAAGTTCATGGTGACCAAAATGTTTCAATAAATGAGATCACACATGACTCAAAAAAGATTTCTAATGGTTGCTTGTTTTGTTGCGTAGTTGGCGAAAATGTCGACGGTCACGAATTTGCAGTTGACGCCATAGACAAAGGGGCATCGGCAGTTCTTGTTGAACGAAAATTGAACGTTCAAGTTCCGCAAGTAGTTGTAGATGATGTTCGTGCCGTTATGGGCTATTTTGCCGCCGAATTCTTTGGTCGGCCAAGTTCAAAATTGAAGGTAATCGGCATCACAGGGACCAATGGCAAGACAACGACCGCACATCTGTTGGCATCAGTATTGCGCCAGCATGGTTTAGTCACTGCAGTTTTTGGAACTCTTTCAGGTGCACGGACAACCCCTGAAGCCACTGACCTGCAACGGGCATTAGTTAACGAGTTTGAGCGAGGATGCAAAGCCGTGGTGATGGAGGTCTCTTCGCATGCTTTGTCTTTACATCGCGTCGCAGGAACAAAATTCGCTGCAACCATCTTCACAAATCTCGGTCAAGATCACTTAGATTTTCACGGTTCGATGGAAGCATATTTTTCTGCGAAAGCAAAATTGTTCACGCCGCAATATGCGAACATGTGCATCGTAAATCGAGATGATCTCTTCGGTGTGAAGTTGATCACGGCCTTGACCGAAGATAATCAAGTCAATTTAGAAACATTTGGTATCGACGATGTGTCTCAAATAGTTGCAGAGGTTAGTCATCTGTCTTTCATTTGGCGAGGCGAGAAGATTCAACTCGTCACCGGTGGATACTTCAATGTAATGAACGCGCTAGCTGCCGCGAACGCAGCAGCCAAACTCGGTGTCGCCACGAGCGACATTGCCAAAGGTTTGGCTGCTGCGGACGCAATCGCAGGAAGATTTGAATCTGTATCGGTCGGCCAAAAGTTTGGTGTCCTAGTTGATTACGCACACACACCGGAGGCGCTTCATAATGTTTTGGAAGCGACAAGAAAATTAATCAACGACTCGGGCCGCGTGATCGTCGTATTCGGATGCGGCGGTGATCGTGATCATCAGAAGCGACCAAAAATGGGCAAGGTTGCAAGTGAGTTGGCGGATGTGGTTTTTATCACATCCGATAATCCCCGTCTAGAGGATGCTTCTGTTATTGCTGAACAAATCAAAGCCGGCTGTGACCTCTCAGCCAAAAAGTCAATTTATGTTATTCTTGACAGACGTGCTGCGATAGCACAAGCATTTTCGATGGCGAACAGCGGAGACATTGTGTTAGTCGCTGGAAAAGGTCATGAATCAACACAGACGATAGGCACAGACGAGATCAACTTCAACGATGTTGCTGTGTCGAGAGAACTATTAAAGGCGGCTTTGTGATTGCAATTTTGGTGGCGGCAGGAGTCGCAATGTTTGCTTCACTCGCAACCACTCGATTGTTAATGGTCGTATTTAAGCGACTCGGTAAGGGTCAACCAATTCTTGGTGCCGAAGATCGTGGACCGGTTCAGCACATGAGCAAGCAAGGCACGCCGACAATGGGCGGAATCGCGATTTTATTTTCTGCCGCCTTTGGTTGGTTGGTTGCTCACTTACGAGATGGACTTCCGTTTTCAGATCAAGCGATGATTATTTGGGTCGCTGTTTTCGTGTTGGCGACGATCGGTTTTCTAGATGACTTTCTCAAAGTGCAGCGCCAGCACAATCGCGGAATATTCTGGAAAAAGAAGGGTTATATAACCTTTGGTATCTGCATTGTTTTAACTTGGTGGTTGCATGCGGCCACCGGTGTCAGTGAAACACTTTCGTTTACAAGGTCCGATCTTCCGGGTATTACATTCACCTGGCCACTATTTGTAATTTGGACTGCGTTAATGGTGTGGGGAACTGCAAATGCAGTCAATATTACAGACGGCCTGGATGGTCTTGCTGCCGGTTCGGCGACATTCGGGTTTCTCGCTTTCACCGTGATCGGCTATTGGGCGTTTAGAAATCCCAACCTGTATGAAAATGTGATCAATCCACTTGACCTCGCAGTTCTTTCGGCGGCACTAGGTGGAGCGTGTGGTGGCTTCTTGTGGTGGAACGCCGCACCGGCACGAATATTTATGGGGGATGTCGGCGCGCTCGGAATTGGCACGGCGCTCGGTTTTCTCGCCATCACTACCAATACGCATCTCTTGTTACCAATTATTTGTGGCATCAATGTTTTTGAAGCCGGTTCTGTTGCAGTTCAAATGGGAGTATTCAAGGCATCCGGTCGTAAGAAACGATTGTTGCTCAACTCACCGATTCATCATCACTTCGAGCAACTTGGTTGGCCAGAGACCACCGTAATTATTCGCTTTTGGATAATTTCGGCAATTTGCGTCGCCACTGCGGTTGCAATTTTTACTGCCGATTTTACAGACATGCAGAATTTTGCCAGGTTGCGGCGTTGAGATGACAACAACGCTTGTCTATGGTCTTGCAATCGCAGGTCGGGCAGTGGCCAAAGAACTTGTTTTGCGCGGTCAGTGCGTTGTACTTGCCGACGACTCAAATGAAGATTCGGCTATTGCAGCGCACAACACCTTTGCGCACGAACTCGGTGCTCGTTTCGTGTCTAGTCCGGATGCGCGACAACTAAAAGAAATTATTCATCAAGTTGACCAGGTTTCGCCGGCACCAGGAGTGCCAGAAGACCATCAAGTTATAGAGTTTTCGAGAAGTCAAAATAAATTCATCGCCTCTGAGATTGAACTTGCGTATCAGTTAGAACAACTCGCGCCGACTCCACGACCTTTGGTCGCTGTCACTGGCACAGATGGCAAGACAACGACAACACTGATGGCGGCGGCAATATTGAGTGCGTCCGGGTTGCGTGCGATGGCTGTTGGCAACACCGAAATACCCCTGATTTCATCACTAAGCAGCGATGCACAAGCATTCGCGGTCGAATGTTCAAGTTTCAGGTTGGCTTATACAAAAAAGTTTCGCGCCAAGGCATCGGTCTGGCTTAATCTTGCGCCCGATCATTTGGATTGGCACACATCTTTTGATTCTTATAAATCTGCCAAGGCACAAATGTGGGCACATCTTCGTGGCGATGATGTAGCGGTAGTACCGCAAAATAATGAAGCAATTATTGCTATCGCTAAGCAGAGTGGTGCTCGGATCGTTAGCTTTGGATCAGATTCTGGCGACTACCACGTAAGCCACGGAATCTTGAATTCACCAACCGGCCAAATAATGAATGTTTCTGAGATGCGCCGAAGTTTGCCACACGACATCACAAATGCCCTTGCCGCAGCAGCAATAACCATTGAGTCCGGTCTCGCAACCAAAAATGATGTGGCTCTTGCGCTTGCTGAATTTGTCAATGCTCCACATCGAATTGAGTTGGTTGCAACTTGTGGCGGTATCGCGTGGTACAACGATTCAAAAGCGACGAGCCCGCATGCATCAAAAGTTGCATTGCGGTCGTTTGATTCAATCGTGCTAATCGCTGGCGGAAAAAACAAAGGTCTCGATTTATCCGAGATGGCCTGTCAACCCGAGGCAATGCGGGCCGTGGTTGCAATTGGCGCCGCCCAAAAAGAAATTCAAGGTGCGTTTTCAACTGTATGTGAGGTTCGCACCGCAAACTCAATGCATGAGGCCGTGTTGGCGGCGAACGCACTGGCGAAATCTGGCGATGTCGTTTTGCTTTCACCAGGTTGTACGAGTTACGACTGGTATGCAAACTATGGACAGCGCGGCGATGATTTCGCACGTGAGGTCAAGGCGCTTGTAGCAACCGTCGAGGCGACTCAATGAGCGCAACTGTGTCAGATTCGGGTCGCACAGCGACATTGACCGAGCGTCGTCGTGATGTGCTCGAAGATCGCGGTGTCACATTGTCTGCTCGCAGTTCATTGGGTGCCCCGAACGCCACGGTGTTTTGGATCCTGATTACCGTTCTTAGTCTGATCACTTTTGGTTTAGTGATGGTGTTGTCGTCGTCTTCAATCGTTGCTCTTAATCGCGGAATGTCGCCGTGGAGAATGTTCTTCAAGCAATTGATGTGGTCAAGTGTCGGCGTTCTAGGAATGGTGTTTTTTTATTTCTTTCCTCATTCACTTTTACGAAAATTAGTCCTGCCAGGGTTAATTCTGGCTTTCGGTCTGATGACCCTGCCGTTTGCTCCTGGTATCGGCGTGAGCACAAACGGCGCTCGTGCATGGGTTGCGATTGGTCCGGTCGGGTTTCAACCATCGGAGTTTTTGAAATTGGCGCTTTTGGTCTATTGCGCCAATTTACTAAGTAAGCGCCGCAAAGAGATTTCTGATCTGTCCGCGACGATGAAACCAATTTTGTGCGTGTGGATTATTTCTGCTGCAATGTGTCTTGTTCAGAAAGACCTGGGCGGTGCGATTATTATCACCTCAATCGTCTTGACCTTGTTGTTCATGGCGGGCACACCTCTGCGAATCGTTTTCTCGTTGTCTTTGATGTCAATTCTTATTGGCGGCTTATTTACGCTGTCGAGCTCGTCACGACGCAATCGTTGGACGGCATTTATGAATTTAGACGAGACAAAGAGTGGCTATGGTTATCAGGTTTGGCAATCAATTCTCGCGATTTCTAACGGAGGGATAACTGGTACTGGTGCAGGCGCGGGCACGGGTAAGTGGGGCTATGTGCCACTTGCGCACAGTGATTTTATTTTCTCGACAATTGCCGAAGAGTTCGGCTTAATTGGAGTGAGCATCGTCATTGGTGGATTTTTGATTTTTACCCTTTTCGGTTTGCAAGCAAGCAAAAGGGCTCCGGATAAATTCACCGCATTAGTCGCTGGGGGTGTGACGATGTGGTTTGCGTTGCAGGCGTGTATCAACATCGGCGGGGTAACTGGCTCGATGCCTGTCACGGGTCTTACTCTTCCACTGATTTCTTATGGAGGAAGTTCGCTTCTCGTGTGCATGTCTGCAGCAGGCTTGCTACTCAATGTCGCTCGTAACATGGATTGATTGCTGATCTCGGGCCAAGATCTTGAAAAAATCAAACCATTTATTCGCCGTGATCACAGGTGGTGGCACAAGCGGACATGTCATGCCTGCGTTGGCCATGGCTGAGCTTCTCATTGATTCGGGCTTTTCGCGAGATCAAATTCATTTGGTCGGAACTGTTAATGGAATTGAAACCAAACTCGTTCCTCCCACGGGAATCGCGTTGACTCTTCTGGATGTTCGTGGCTTTAGTAGAAAACTCTCATTAGTTGCATTGAAAACAAATTTACAAGCTGTGATCATGTTGCGTCGAGCGACCAGTAATGCGGCTGCTCTTTTGCAGAGTTTAAAGCCAGCAGTCGTAATTTCTGTCGGCGGCTATGGCAGCGTTGCGGCGACTCGGGCAGCATGCAAATTAAATATTCCGGTTGTCACTGTTTCGTACGACCGTTTGCCAGGGCGCGCGACAAAGTTGCAGGCCCGTCATGCGGCGGCAACGGCTGTGGCATATTTGCCGACCAAGTTACGAAATGCGACGTTGACTGGCGCACCTGTTCGTCGTGTGATTCGAAACCTAGATCTCATTGCAACGCGTGATGCTGCTCGTGCGCGCCTCGGATTACCAAAGATGGGCAAAGTCATCGCAGTTATTGGGGGATCACTTGGATCGGGGTTTCTCAACGCACTGACACGAGAATTTGTCGAACAACATCATTATCGTCAAGATCTTTCGATTGTCCATCTGACTGGTGAGAGATTTTTCAATGCTGATCTGCCCGAGGATGAAAATGAGAACGGCATCCAATATCTCAGTTTGCCTGCGACTGATTCAATGCAAGATGTTTATGCTGCGAGTGATCTGGTCATCTCTCGTGCTGGTGCAAGCACAATCGCCGAATTGGCTACGGTTGGGCGAGCCAGTGTTCTGATTCCATGGAAGCAATCTGCAGAGAACCACCAATTTTTCAATGCCCAGTGGCTTGGTGACTCAGGTGGCGCAATAGTGTTAGACGAAGACGCAGACTCCAAATTGCAGATTTGTGCTGCCGTGATTGCATTGATTGATGATCGAGAGAAACTGCTCAAGATGAATCAGTGCGCGCGCGAAGCAGGCAAGTTGCACAGAGAATCTGGATTGGTGAACCTGATCTCATCTATCGCTAACAATAAATTGTCAACAGCTGGTGCTCATGATTTCACGCTCGACAAAAGATGCAAAATACATATTGTTGGTGTGGGTGGACCAGGAATGTCGGCTATCGCAACTGTGCTTGCCGAGATGGGTCACATTGTCTCGGGTAGCGATATTTACGACACCGAAGTGATTGAAAGACTCAGAAAAGTTGGCGTGAAAATCAATATAGGACACAACGTTGATGTAATCGCAAATTGTGACGCCGTTACTGGCTCTCCAGCGATTCCAAAGAGCAATATTGAATATCAAAGTGCCATAAATTCGGGTATTCAAGTTTTGTCAAGAGCCGAGATTCTCTCTTCGATCTGTAGGCAGGCACGCAGCATTGGTGTGGCGGGAACCCACGGCAAAACTACGACATCATCAATGTTGACTGCAATTTTAGTTGAGGCCAAACTGAACCCAAGTTATTTGATTGGCGGTGATGTCAATGACTTGGGGCGAGGTGCCTCGTGGACAGGTAGTGATTTATTCGTTGTTGAGGCCGACGAAAGCGACTCGACACACATACAACTTCCGCTGAACGGCGCAATATTGACCAATGTTGACATTGATCACTTGGATAATTTTCAAACTTTTGACGCAATCCGTGAAAGCTTCAGTGAGTTCATTAGCAAGGTCAACGGACCAAGAGTTTTGTGCGTCGATGACCCATTTTGTGCCGAAATCGCCCAGCTATTCGGGGCGACAAGTTATAGCGCCGAAATTAATGATTCAAGCTCCAAAAAACCTGTGACTGCAGATTATGTTGCCACTGAGATTAGTTTCAATAATGGAGCAGCCCAATTTATAGTGTCGCAAAATATTGATGATCAAACAGTGCGAATGGGCACTGTCACCATTCAACTTCGCGGTGTTCACAATGTTCGCAATGCTCTTGGAGCGTTAGTTATGGCGGTTCAATTGGGCGCCAGTTTTTCGCAAGCCGCAACGGCTCTTGCAAAGTTCGGTGGAGTTGCGCGGCGATTTGATAACCATGGCACACACCACGGCATCACATATGTGGATGATTATGCCCATTTACCCAATGAAATTTCGGCGGTTTTGGCCGGCGCACGTGATAAATCTGACTCGTGGTCGCGAGTGGTGGCTGTGTTTCAACCGAATCGTTTCAATCGAATGTCGGTAATTTCGCATCTCTACGCCGATTCATTTCGAGATGCCGATCTCGTGGTGATCACAGATATCTATGCGTCAGGTACGTCCAAAATTGCCGGCGTGACGGGCGAGTTGGTGGTAAACGCAATCCGAACCGCCCATCCAAAACTTAAAGTGGTGTACCGACCACAACGTGGTGATCTCATAGAATTTTTGGATGGTGAGCTCAAGTCCGGTGATCTTTGCATTTCAATGGGGTGTGGCGATATTGCCTCACTTCCTTTTGAACTGATTTCGCGAAAGATGAACTAGCCAATGATCACAGAAATTACGCATGTCAGCGATAAAGATATGTCGCGTATCGCCTCGCTGATTGGAGATCGTGTAACCGAAAACGAGCCACTTGCGCCCTATACGACCTACAAAGTTGGTGGCAAGGCCGCGTTATTCATGCGAGTTTTGACCATTGAAGATCTGTACTCGCTGTCACGTGTCTTGTCTAAAGTCAAAGTTCCAGTGATGGTGATTGGTCGCGGAAGCAACATGTTGGTCAGTGACCGCGGCTTTCGCGGTATCGCCGTAAACCTCGGACCTTTTGCTGAGTTGATACATCTTCCGACCGTCGGTCAAGCTCCAATTTTAAATGCTGGAGCGATGGTGCCTCTTCCCGTCTTGGCACGACAAACCGTCCATCACGGTCTGACCGGTCTTGAGTGGGCGGTTGGAGTGCCAGGTTCGATCGGTGGGGCGGTGCGAATAAATGCTGGTGGTCACGGCGCCGACATGATTGCATCGTTGCTCAGTGTAAGAATGTTTCACCTTGAGCGTGGAATTGAAGCAAATGTTTCTGCCGCCGATTTAGGTTTGCGATTTCGCGGATCAGATTTAACCGACAGTCATGTCGTGCTTTCAGCGACGATGCGACTGAGCTGGGGTGACACGATCGTCGGGCAGGCAAGATTGTCGGAGATCGTGAAGTGGCGCCGTGAAAATCAACCTGGTGGCCAAAATGCAGGTTCGGTTTTTGTCAATCCGGTAGCCGGGGTCAAATCTGCAGGTGAGTTGATTGACGAACTTGGATTGCGTGGATACCGAGTTCGCTCGGCGTGCGTCTCTGAAAAACATGCAAACTTCATTCAGTCCGATGA
>SXGU01306645.1_pt1 | contig 11975 bp, 10 predicted proteins | sample 3174531 | NCBI WGS metagenome assembly SXGU01 (sample SAMN11356863, study PRJNA531348) | freshwater metagenome | isolation source: freshwater sample F1-140 | place: China: Fuxian Lake, Yuxi | collected 2017-12-25
CGATCGAACGCGCTTCGCTTTGACGTTCGCGCGAACGGCGATGCGCTCGAGTTCGACATCGACGTCGGCGTCGTCGGCTTCCATGTGCTCGTCGCTTGCAACCGCCCGCAACGCAAGATCGACTCGAACGGCTTTGCGTGATTGCTCGCGCAACTGATCGATGAACTGTTCCTCGGTTTGCCCCGTGATCTGCAGGAACTGCGCGATGGCAATGCCCTGACGCTGGAACGTGTCCACGGTGTTGCGCACACGCGAACGAAGGTCGCCGTCAACCATGGCCTCGGGCAGGTCGATGTCCACCAACTTTGCAAGCTCGTCGGTAACACGGTCCACCACCGAGTTGCGTGCTTGATTGAGACGTGACTCGTTCATGCGCTCACCGATTGCGGTGCGCCATTGGGCAACGGTGTCGAACTCCCCGAACGTATCGGACACCCATTGATCGGTGGCTTCCGGAAGCTGCATCTCCTGCACCTTCACTACCTTGAGCGAAAAATCCGCCTCGTCTTCATTGCCGTTGGGTACGGCGGTGAACTTCTTCTCGTCCCCGGCGCTCAAACCGACGAGTTCGTCGTCGAACCCCTTGGCCACCCAACCGCGACCAACTTCGTACAACCAGGCTTCGACGTTGAGCCCGGGAACGGGCTCGCCGTTGCGTGATGCAGACAAGTCGAGTGTGACCTGATCACCGGTGACGATCGGGCGCGACGCATCGATGAGCGTGCCGTGACGCTTGCGTTCGTTGTCGACGACCTCGTCGATCTCCTTCTCGCTGGAGGTGATGCTCGGCAATTCCACGCGCAAACCCGCGTAACCGGCGACTGACACGATGGGCCGAACCTCAAGTTCGCAGTGAAACGAGATGGGGCCACTCACATCCTCGGCACCATGCACATGGTCGACCTTGGGTGTGGCGATGATGTCGATGTCGTGTTGTTTGACCACCTCGGCCAGGTACTTCGGTACGGCGTCCTCGATCGCTTGTGCTCGTGCGGCACGCTTACCGTCTTCTCCAAGGTGGGCTTCGATGATGCGACGTGGAGCCTTGCCGGGGCGGAATCCTGGGATGCGAACCTGACGAGCCAGCTTGCGATATGCGACCTCGATGTCCTGATCGAAGGCTGCTTCGTCAACCGACACATTGACCTTGACTTTGTTGCCCTCGAGCTGTTCCACGGTGCTTTGCATGAGTGAAGAAGGCTACAAGTGCCATACTGAGGTAATGCCTTTTTGGAAACCACACGCCCTTGCCAAGCCCCACGAGGGTCAGATTGATCTGCGAATCGGCGACACGGTGGTTACCACGGTGGATCTTCCGGATGTACCTGTGGGCAGTGAGGGTCGAGTGATTCTGGCCAACGGTTTTCAGTGGCAGCGATATTGGGTGCGTTTCGCGGACGGCACGGAAGTAAGCGACTTGGATCATCGCCATCTGGCGCCGGTGGGACGCACGAAGAAGCGCCTCGCCAAGGCAGCCAAACGCGTCAAGTGACCGACGCAATTCGCAGGCGATTTCCGGGATCGCAGAACGAGTGGGCGCGTTTCGATGGACCAGCCGGCACCCAGATGGTGGATGCAGCAATACGGGCCGCGAGTGATTGGTCGTCGAGCGGCAACAACGCCAATACTCATGGTGCATTCGCCGCTGCACATGCCACTGATGCCTTGCTGGAGCGCGCACGAGGGGTAGTCGCCCAGTTGTTGGACACCGACCCCAACGGTGTGGTGTTCGGCGCCAACATGACCACGATGACGTTCGCTCTAACGCGCGCCATCGCACGAACCCTGAAGCCGGGTGACCGAGTCGTGGGCACACGTCTCGATCACGATGCCAACGTGTCACCATGGCGAATTGCATGCGAGGAATCGGGGGCCGAGCATGTGCTGGCTCCGTTCTCCCCTATCGACGGTCGACTCGACATGGATGCGATGGCCAAACTCATCACACCGAATACCAAGTGGGTGGCGGTGACGGGCGCCTCCAACCTCATTGGCACCATGCCGGATATCAAGACCGTGGTGGCACTCGCTCGCCATGTTGGTGCTCGAGTGTTCGTCGATGCCGTGCATCTTGTTCCACACATGCCGGTGAGCGTTCGCGACATCGGCTGCGACGTACTCGCCACAAGTCCGTACAAGTGGTACGGCCCGCACGCGGGAGTGTTGTGCATCGAACCGAATCTCCTCAACGCGTTGCCCGTTGCCAAAGTTCGACCGGCAGATGATGTCGGGCCCAGACGTTTCGAAACCGGAACTCCAAATCTGGAGAACATCGCCGCGACCGAAGCAGCTGCACGTCATCTCCTCGAGGAGAACATGGCCAGTGTGGCGAAGTACGAACGCGATGTGTTCGCACCACTACTCCAGGGTTTGCTTTCGATGCCACGCGTGAAGGTGTGGGGACCACCCTCACTGGAGGCACGCACTCCCACCGTTGCATTCACCGTGAATGGATTGACTCCGGATCGAGTTGCCGAAATATTGGCTGCCAAGAAGATTGCCGTCTGGGCCGGCAGCTCGTACGCAGTGGAGTTGGTGTCGCACTTGGGGCTTGCCGAATCAGGTGGCGTAGTGCGCGCGGGAGTCGTGCGCTATGTAACACCTGATGACGTGCAGCGACTCCTCGCTGCGGTTGCTGCACTTTGAAGCATTAGCCTGATCTCAAGCGGGATGTAGCACAGCTTGGCTAGTGCGCCTGGTTTGGGACCAGGAGGTCGCAGGTTCAAATCCTGCCATCCCGACGGATCGCTCACCCTTGGTGTGCACATTCGGCTCGATCAGGAGTAACTCAGACATGTCGAACTCGCTCAGCAACCGCGAAAAGTACGTTTCGTTGGTGACGTTTCGCCGCGACGGAACCGCTGTGCCAACACCCGTGTGGTTCGCCGCGATGGGCGACGAGTTCGGAGTAATCACCGAAACCAACGTCGGCAAGGTCAAACGAATTCGCAACAATTCGAGGGTCACCGTGCAAGTGTGCGACATGAGCGGCAAGGTTTCGAGCGATGCACCGGTGCTTTCGGCAACGGCGCGCCTGGTAACCGGCGAGGATGCCGTCCGCGTTCGCAAGGCCGTGGGAAAGAAGTATGGCTCGGTTTACGTGGCTTTCAGCGTGTACTGGCAGTTGTCCACGTTGTGGGAGAAGATTCGCGGTCGTGACAAGCACGATCCCGAAACTGCGATCCTGTTCCGCCTCACGGCATAGCGCCGGCCGCTGGCCGTCTCATGCCCTGCCGCTGGCCGTCTCGTGCACTACCCCAGGTCGTCTCGCGCCCTACCCGCGACTGAGTGCAAACGTTTCGATGCGGTCGGTAATGGAGTCGAGATAATCCAGATCGGGGTCGATGCCGATACCGGGACCCGTGGGTACATCCAGGTGTCCATCGCGCAACTCGAACGGCGCAGTGACATCACGAAGGAAATATCGCGCTGATGCCGATGTATCCCCTGGCAACGTGAATCCAGGCATCGCTGCCAACGCCAAATTGGCGGCTCGACCGATTCCGGTTTCCAACATTCCCCCGCACCACACGGCAACGCCACGCTCGTAACACAAGTCGTGGATCTTCTTGGCTTCGAGATACCCGCCGACCCGACCCGGCTTGATGTTGATGATGCTGCACGCTCCAATGTCGAGTGCCTCTCGTGCCACCTCAGCAGAAAGTATCGACTCGTCGAGACAAATCGGTGTGCGCACCACCTTTGCAAGTTGCGCATGTGAGGCCACTTGTTCCTCTGGCAACGGTTGCTCGATAAGCAGCAGATTGAAGTCGTCTAGTTGAGCCAAGTGCTTCGCATCGCTCAATTCATAGGCCGAGTTGGCATCCACCTGTAACAACACATCGTCGCCGAACGTGGTTCGTACGGCTCGTACCGGCTCGATGTCGAAGCCAGGCTCGATCTTCAACTTGATGCGCAGGTAGCCATCATTCAGATATCCCTGGACCACTCGGAGTAGATCGTCGATGCTCGGTTGAATTCCCACCGACACTCCGGATCGCACTCGCGTTTGCGTTGCTCCGAGAAATGATCCGAGACTCACGCCTTCGCAACGCAGTTGGAAGTCGAGCAATGCAGTCTCCAGTACCGCCTTGGACATGTAGTGACCTCGGATACCGCTCGCCGACTTGGCGAACGATTGAGCGGTGGTATCGCGCTGAACGAGCGGCAACATGAATCGACGAAGCATCGTCTCGCAACCGTCGACGTACTCGCTGGAATACATTGGTTCGCTCATCGCGACGCATTCCCCCCAGCCCGTCACCCCTCCGCCGGACGCTTCCATATAGAGAAGGTCACGCGAGGTCTCCACGCCAAAGCTGGTGCGAAACGGCGATACCAAATCGATGTGGGCACGACGCAGCCGGATTTCCGAGATCATGCTCGCACCACCGCATAGCTGCCATCGCTCATGAGTCCCGCCACCTTCCAATCACCAGAGAATGCCTTGCGCAAGTCTGCCCGCTGTCGGGCGCGCCAAGCCTGGGCTTCACTGCGATTGGAGACGCGAAGTGCCTCGATGTCGTCGGGTGTTGGAATCGTCCACTCGGCCGATGTCACTGGAGCACCTAACGGCTGCGCACTTGCGCATCCAGCAACCTGCCATCGCACGAGGAGACGATCGGTGTGCTCGCCACGATTGAGTCCGTCGTTGATCGATCCGTAGAAGTCTTCGTGGTATTCGGTGACTTCGGCTCCGAGTTTGACGAGGTTGAAGTACGCATTGCGCCTCACCAACGGATCGAAGGTCCAGGTGATGGCCTCCAAGGAACGTTCGTTGGCCCACGTCCACTGGTGCCGTTTCAAGGCTTCGCCAATTCCACTGGAGTTGTGTTCTGGCAACACCCCGGTGACGTGCGAATGCAGGGTGGCCTCTGCGCCGAGGAATCCCCAACTGGCGCCGGCCAGTTCCTCGCCGATCCACGCCAGTGATGCATACCCACCGGCATGCACCGTGGCAATGATGACCTCGTTTGGCACCATGCTGCTCATCCCCCACACGCGGTCGAACAGCGAGCCAGCGAGTTCGCACTCGCTACGAGTGTGCGCAGTCACGATTCGCACGACCGAAACGCTAGTTCGCATCCCGAGATGAGCCACGTGGGTTCGCATCAACCCCACCTGCTGCGCAAGTATGTAGCCATGCCAGTTCAAGTCACCGTCGTCGACCACCCCGTTGCCCAGGAAGCCCTCACCAACTTGCGTGATCAGAACACCTCGAATCAAATCTTTCGCGCCGAGATGCGACGCCTGTCGCTCGTCGTGGTAACCGAGGCAACCCGTCGAATTCCCACCAGTGCTCGGAAGGTGACCACTCCACTTGCCACTACCGACGGCGTACAACTCGCGAGCCGTCCCGTGTTGGTGCCCATCTTGCGGGCCGGTCTTGGCATGTTGCCCGCCGCGATGGAGCTGCTTCCGGATGCCGACATCGCGGTCGTTGGCGTGCAACGTGACGAGGAGACGCACGCGCCAAGTGAATACGTGGCGAAACTGCCTACCAACTTGAGAGGTCGCACCTGCGTGGTGCTCGACCCGATGCTTGCCACCGGTGGTTCACTCGCACACGGCTGCAAGATCCTCGTGGATCGCGGGGCGAGTGACACCATCTTCATCGCGTGCGTGCTTGCTGCACCAGAAGGAATCAAGCACCTCGAGTCCACCGGTATGAACTTGCACATCATCACCGCATCGATCGACAGCCATCTCAACGAGCGAGCGTTCATCGTGCCCGGTCTCGGCGATGCAGGTGACCGTCAATTCGGCCCACCCAACTGACCCACTTGCATCCGACGCCGTGCTGCTCAGCACCGAACGAACGGGTCCGCTCAAGGAACAATGTTCCTGCCAAGAGACAACGACGGTGTAGGGGTACCCCGTTGCCTCCCGGCAGGAAGCGCTGCGTGATTCGAATCGTGCGTGGAGCAGTGCTCAGCTTCCGATGACGTCACCGTTCTTGCGTGTAATCACGATGGTGCAATCGCGTGGTACGGGACCCGTCGCACCCGTGAACGGTTCAGGAAAGTTGGAGACCTTGGGGTCTCCATCACCTGGATGTTGAATGTTCACGAACATCACATCGCGAGCCGGTGTCACCGCCACTCCGGTAACTTCACAACCCTTCACACCTGTGAAGATCCGCTTGAACTGCTTGCTACCCGCATCGGCAACCAACATCTGATCGTTGTTTCCTCCGGGTTGCTCACCATCGGTCTGCACAAAGACGCGACCATCTTTGTCAGCCCAGATTCCGTCGGGTGAGCCAAACATCTGACCAGCCGAGTCGGAGACATTGGCTGCCAGAGCAAACATGTCCCACGAAAACGTCAGGCCCGTGTGCTGTTTGGCATCGCGCCAGCGGACGATATGACCCCACTTGTTTGCCACGGTCGGGTTCGATGCGTTCACAGTTGCGCGGCCAGTGGTTCCACGTTGAGTGTTGTTGGTGAGTGTGCAGTAGACATCCCCGTCCGGACCAACCGTGATCCACTCAGGGCGGTCCATCTTTGTGGCTCCCGCGAGGTCGGCCGCCATTCGCGTGTACACCAGGATCTTCTCCAGACTCCAACCAGCAAGTGCCGGGTTGCTGGTACTGAGTTCCAACCAATCGCCGGTACCGTCGTCATTGAATCGAGCGACGTACAGGGTGCCCTCATCGAGTGGACTCTTGCCTGCCGCAACCATCTTCTTCCAGTCGGCCGATGAGACGAACTTGTAGATGTAGTCGAAACGCTCGTCATCACCCATGTATACGACGACGCGGTTGTCCTTGCCTACGACCACCTCTGCCCCCTCGTGCTTGATGCGTCCGAGTGCAGTTCGCTTGATCGGCTTCGACTTGGGTTTGTTGGGATCTATCTCGACTACCCAGCCATACGTGTTCTCTTCATTGAAGTACGCCGGGTTCGAGAGATTGAATCGGCCGTCGTACACGTGCCATCCGTAGCCGAACCCCGAAGCGCTAAATCCGTATCGTGCTTGTTCCGGAGTTGCCTTCCAGGTGGAGACGGTAGAGCCGAAGTAGCCGTTGAAGTTTTCTTCGCAGGTGAGATACGTGCCCCACGGCGTGTAGCCATTCGCACAGTTATTCAGCGTGCCGAGTGGCTGAGTTCCGGCATTGTTCTTGATCAACATGCTCTTTGCTGCTGGTCCGGAGAACTGCACTGGCGTATTCACCGTGATTCGGCGATTCCTTGTGCTCTTCTTCATTCGCCACGTCCGACCTTTAGCTTCGATTTCCACCACTGACACACCGTGTGCCGCCTGTGATAAGCGCACTTCTTCAAGGCTCGTGAGGACGGCCTTGCCCGTCAGATGGGTATTGGTGCCGTACTCGTGATTAATGCAGAGCATCCCACCCTTTGCATCACCGAAGTACCACATGCCATCGTGACCGATTCCGATACTCTGCTCCTGCTGCTCGGCCGTGAATCCGGCGTACGCGAACGAGGTGCCACTGCCATCCAGTTTCTCGCGCCACGGCAGAATCACGTTGTAGCGATACTCCGGAGCGATTGTTGGCATCGGACTCGCCTGCAGTGGAATCGATGTGAAGTTGATCTTTGGTTTTCTAGTTCTTGCATTGACAAGTCCACGTGAGTCAATGGAATCGGGTTTTGCCCCGGCCTTGGCAAGACTTCCAGCGAAGAACGTGAGTGCGGCACCAGCCAGACCTCCGACGACGACGCTACGCCGCGAGATGTTGGCCTCGAGAACGTCCGCGAACGTTCGATTCTCGGAGTGATTACTCCCGATGTCTTCGGAGTCGAAATTCAATGTCATGTTGTTTCCTCATTTTCATGAACGTTGAGTCGCCGAGAACCATTCTTTGATTCCCGTTGCAACGTCATCGAGCGATTCGATGACAGAGAAAGAATCCATCATCTAAGTGACGACAGGGTAAACATTGGTTTTCGGGGCTTCAGCCGACCAATGAATTCTCCGAACCTGCGCAAAGTCCCGAATTGCTCAGGCTCGTAATGACGCCACGAGTGTCGCAATCACCGTGATCGTTGCTGCCTGACTGGCAACGAACCACTTCAGCAGTGACCTTTGCATGCTTCCCATTTCCAAGCGAAGGTCTCGAATCTCCAGCCGCAACGCCTCGTCACCCGCCTTCATCTCTTCGCGCAACGTGGCCACAAAGTGGCTCATCTCCAAGCGAAGCGTGCTCTCCACGGCCCGGATCTCCAGGCGTAGCGCCTCGTCACCTGCCTTCATCTCTTCACGTGATGATCCGAGCTGGGCAAATAGCTCCTCACGGAGCGAACTGAATCCAGCCACCATTGAGGTCCGGAGGTTGGCAATTTCATAACGGACGAATGACTTCGTTGCGGGTACGTCGAAATCGTCGGAGGCGCTGACGGAGGTATCGGCGGTCATCAACCGCATCATCCCGTTGTTCTTTGTATCTGTCAAGGATGCTCCTTTCTGCGCCTCCAGCGTTCCCTGACACCAGGACCCGACTCGGTGGCGTTTCCAAGAGGTGTGTGCCCGAGACGGGCTCCCAATGCGGAGAATCTTTCACGATGCAAAGCGGCTGCGGAGTGGCCCGAAATTGGGCTGCCGAGTTAGGCGTTGAACGCGTCGCCGTCGGGGTACGGGAACCACTCTGGGTCGGACTGCGCAGTGGGCGCAATCATCACCATTTTGCTGCGGCGGAATTGATCGAGGCCTTCCGCGCCGAGTTCGCGACCGGCACCGGTGAACTTTCGCCCACCGAATGGGATTGCGTCATTGTCGTTGAGTGGTGTGTTCACCCACACGATCCCGCTCTCAATCTCGTTCACTGCGCGGAACGCCTCCGCCAAGTTTTCGGTGTAGATGTTGGCTCCAAGACCCAGGTCTGAGGCGTTGGCGAGTGCAATGGCTTCGTCAAGATCGCGAACACGACACACCGGCGCAAGCGGGCCGAAACACTCGCCATGCATGATGTCGAAGTTCGCTTGCACCTCGAGCACCGTTGGCTCGTAGAACGCACCGGTCGTTACATGCGGCGGGCGTCGGCCACCCGTGCGAACGATTGCCCCCTGCTCCACTGCTCGTGCGACGATGCGCTCGACACGGTCGCGCTCGCGATGCGAGGCCATTGGTCCGATGTCCACGGCGTCCAGGCCGTTGCCGATGCGAAGTGCCTTTGCCTGCTCGGTGAGCGCAGCAACGAACTGGTCGTAAATATCGGTATGCACGTAGAAACGTTCCGCCGACGTGCACACCTGTCCGCAATTGAGGAACGCCGCAAATGCCGCACCGCGCGCCACTGCATCGAGCGGTGCCGACGGCATCACGATGAACGGATCGTTTCCCGATGCTTCGATGAGTGCAGGCTTGAATCGCTCCGACGCGGCTCTCGCTACTGCTTGTGCCGCTGGAACGCTGCCGGTGAAAGCAATTCCATGCGTGTGCTCGTGTGCCACAAGACGCTGCCCCACCTCAGCTCCACCCGTGACCACCTGCACGAGACCCGGCGGCAAGTGATCGAACGCCTCCATGAGCGTGAGCAACGTCAACGAGGTGAGTTCGGAAGGCTTCACGATGATGGCGTTTCCGGCCGCCAGCGCTGCAGCCGCCTGCCAACCAAAGAGCAGCATCGGAAAGTTGAACGGAACGATCGACACGATGGTGCCCAACGGCTCCTTCATCACCATGTGCAGCTGCCCGGCAATTGCCGGCCCGGCTATACGACCTTGCTCGTTGCGCGCGATCTCGGCGTAGTAACGAAACGCCGACGCCGACGCCCCGCCTTCCCAATTGCTTTCGCGGAAAGGTTTGCCCATCTCGCGAGTGAGACATTCCCCTGTGGTTCGCGTGATTGCCAACATGCGGTCGGCGATCTGATGCATTGCGTTGGCGCGATCCAGCGCACTCATCGCCCACCAGTCGCGTTGAGCACGATTTGCGACGGCGACGGCGGCATCAATTTCGGCGGGTGTCGCATGCGCGAACTCACCAATCGTTTCATCAGTGGCGGGGTTGACCACCGCGGTACGTTGTCCGGAACTTGCTACGTATTCATTGGCGATCCACAGATGTCCGGAACGTTCGCGCAGCGTCTGTTGCAAGGGTGTCTGGCCGGCAGGCATGACAAAAGAGTAGACGGCGAACCAGCTGCTATTGGCGGGCGAGAAATGACCCGCGGCTCATCAGCCGAAGAAGGCGGCGGCGACGTCGTTGAATAGGCCGAGGTCGATCGTGCGAGTCTGCCCACGCGTCACCTGCATGGACACCCGTTCGATGCGTCCGCAGTGGAGCGCCACCATGTGTCCGAATGCCTTTGCGTAGACGGCGTCGACGGCAGCGAGACCGAACCGTGACGACAACACCCGGTCGTAGGCCGTGGGTGTGCCGCCACGTTGCACATGCCCCAACTGCACCACTCGCGACTCGTAGCCCGTCCACTTCGAGAGTGCTGGCGCAACCACTTGGCTGATGCTGCCGTGCAACTCACGGCCATATTTATCGAGTGCTGGCTCAGGAACATCGAGGGTGCCCGGCTTGGGCTTGGCACCCTCTGCAACCACCACGAGGGACGCGTACCGACCGCGATCGTGACGCTTGGACACGATCTTGGCCACTTCACGAATATCGAACGGAACCTCGGGCACCAGAATTGCCGTCGCTCCACCGGCGAGTCCCGCATGAAGAGCAATCCAGCCCGCGTCGCGACCCATCACTTCCACCACCATCACACGGTCGTGGCTTTCTGCCGTGGTGTGCAGACGATCGATTGCATCCGTCGCGATCTGCACCGCGGTCTGGAATCCGAACGTCGCGTCGGTTCCAACGACGTCGTTGTCGATGGTCTTTGGCACACCGATGATTGGCAGGCCGTGATCATCCGCCAGCATCGAGGCGACGGTGAGCGAACCGTTTCCACCAATCACCACGAGTGCATCAAGCCCGAGTTCTGCGAACACCTGCTTGGTGCGCTCGACTCCATCCGGATAATCGAACGGACTCCCGCGACGCGTGCCAAGGATCGTGCCGCCTTTGGGCAGGATGCCTCGCACCTTGCTGATGTCCAATACTTCGTAGCGCTTCTCCAACACTCCGTCCCACGCGTCGTAGAAGCCGAGCACACGGTGTCCGCCAACCCCGTGCGCCTTGCGCACGATTGCTCGGATGACGGCGTTCAACCCGGGGCAATCACCGCCGCCGGTCAGGACACCTATGTTCACTACATCAAGGCTAAGCGCACTCAACTGGTGACTCGACGAGCACCTTCCACCAGGTTGATGCGATAGATCACTTCGTCAAGCGCATCCCCCGCGGTAACCGTGGGATAGCGCAGTGGATTTTCGTTCGTCACGCAGGTCGGCAATGGCGCCAACAACGTCGATGGTCGTGGGTGACAGAACTGCACGATGCTGTATCGCTCACCGTCGAAGTCGGGATCGGCAACCACTCGATGCCAACCGATCGGAATCATGCCATTGGTGAGCCGTTCCAACATGATGCCGGTGTTCAAAATCACGTGACCCGCGGGTGGCACGGCATCGATCCATTTGCCGCCGTGCTTCACTTGCAGACCCTTGGCCGTAGCACGCGGCAGTGCGGTAATCAGATTGATGTCGCCGTGCTCCGCTGCCCACACGTGACCTTCGCCTGGTACTTGTTTCATGCTCGGGTATCGAATCGCGCGGTTCAATGCACAGCCATTGTCGACCATCTCGTCAAAGAAGGTGTCCTTGCATCCAAGCCCAACGGCGATGATCCGCAAGAAGCGAGTCTGCAAATCGATCATCGCATCATGGAATGCGTACAACACCTTGCTGATCCCCGGCACCGATGCCTCGGGGAGTACCTGATCGGGGTAGGCCTGGGGGAACTTTCGACGCATCGGATGCCCGGGCTCCATCTGTTTGCCCCAGTTGAGCATTTCTTTCCAATCGGGCTTGTCACTGACTTCCGCGGTTTCCACCAGCACGTCGGTGTACCCGGTTTGACCATTGGCGCCGGCTGCGATGTATCGACGC
>SXGU01434491.1_pt1 | contig 11975 bp, 6 predicted proteins | sample 3174531 | NCBI WGS metagenome assembly SXGU01 (sample SAMN11356863, study PRJNA531348) | freshwater metagenome | isolation source: freshwater sample F1-140 | place: China: Fuxian Lake, Yuxi | collected 2017-12-25
AATTGCGAATCGGCTTTCTCGCCCATGCCAGCGACCTCTCCAGCCGACTGGAGGCACGGCTTTTGAGCGACACCCAGGCAGCTCAAGCCCCCCAGCTTATTTTCAACGATTACCTGGATGCGACACTGACCGGCATCTTTCGGCTGGTTTCATGGATACTGGCCGCAGACACGGCCCGGGTATGCTGGCGGATACTCAGCGGCCAGAGTTACCCGCCCCTCAGCGAATCCCCTCACATACATTCAGGCTGTCAGTACATGACGGATTTTACAGCAAAAACTGAGGGGCGAGTGGCGAGTGGCGAGTGGCGCGGCCATCCTGGCCGCGTGGAAGGCGAGTGAACACTGCGTACTAATCCCTAACCCCTATCCCAGCAGGAAATCGCTGGCGGTGAGGCTGCTGGCTCCGACCAGTCCTACTTCCAGTTCCATTTCGGGGCGGCTGACATCGCCGTCCAGGTTGATCTGGACGATGGTGGCAAAATTGGCCGGGTCTGCGACCGTGCGTACCTGACCGGCGGCACTGAAACTGGCCGTTCCGATAAAGCTGAGGGGCGTACCCAGGCCGCTGAGGTCGATGACCTCCGCCCGGGACGGGACGTTGAAACCGCTGACGATGTCGCGATTGCCAGCCCCCACGCCCGAATCGTCAGACCGGAAGACCCAGCGGTCATCGCCGTCACCGCCGTTCAGCAGGTCGGTGCCGGTTCCGCCGTCCAGTACGTCGTTGCCGGCACTGCCGAACAGGCTGTCATTGCCCCCGCCGCCCAGCAGGGTGTCGTTGCCGTTACTGCCGTCCAGGCGGTCGTTGCCGTCACGCCCGTCGAGCAGGTTGGGATTGGCATCACCGGTGAGGGTATCGGCGTAGGCACTGCCCACCGCGTTTTCCACCGTGGCCACCGTCAGGGCCCGGATGCCTGACTGAATCACACTGACCAGGTTGCTGCTGTTACTGCTGAGTTCGACCACCGAACCCACTCCCAGGTCATTCACCAGGGTTTGATAGTCGCTCATGGCATCGCGGGTGACGGCGAAGATCGGCAGGATACCGGCCTGTTTCAGGGCGGCGGCTGCCTGGGCTACCGCCGGATAATCCTCACCGGTGCCTGCCGGTGAACCATCCAGAACACCATCGCCGTTGTTGGCTTTGCTGATGCGGGCCCGACTGCCATCGCCGGCCTTGTGAAACGGCGCGTCGGTCATCAGAACCACCACCTTGACGGCATCGCCGCGAAAACCGATGTCGTCACTGTGCAGGGCAACCTGCATCAGCGATTCAAGCTGGGCCTCCGGAATGTCATTGCCGTCGCCGATTACCAGCGCATCCAGTGCATTTTTGAAGGCATTTTGGTCATTGGTCAGGGCCAGGTGTTGCTTGAACACATAATCGCCCGAGTTTCGTGTGCCAAAGGGTGACACCGGTTTGTCAATGAAGGAGCCAAGCCCTACCAGGCTGTCCGGCTGGAACCGGTTGATGGCACCCACTACCTGCGGCACGATGTTCATGACGGTGCCGATGTCATCGTCAAATGAACCGGACAGGTCTTGCAGAAAATAGGCGTCGAGCGGATCGCTTACCTTGCCGCCGCTGCTGAGGGTGATGGTCAGCCCGCCCATGGTACTGGCCTGACCAGGGTTCAGATCAATGCTGACGGCTGATGCCGCTGCGGAGGCATCCAGGGTATCCCGGCCACTGGTATCCTCAATCAGCACCTGACCCGCCGGGTTTCCGGCCACAATGAAACGGTCGTCGCCCAGGCCGCCACTCAGGGTGTCGTTGCCAGTGCTGACCTGCAGGCTGTCGTTACCTTCGCCGCCCAGCAACTGGTCGTTGCCTTCGCCGCCATCCATCGAATCATCGCCCTCATTGCCCACCAGGGTGTCATTGCCGCCCAGACCGCCGACCCGATCATTTCCGCTCAGCATGTCGATATCGTCTCCCCCTTCAGTCAGGAGTAACCGGTCGTCATTGGGGGTCGGCCTGTCATCGTCCAGAATGGTCAGGGCAGTGGCATTGACCGTATCGGCGGTGGCATTGAGCGGGTTGCTCAAAAAGACTGAAAACTCCTCGTCATTTTCCAGATAGATGTCGCCGTTCACCTGAACCCGGACGGTTTGTTCGGTCACACCGGGGGCGAAGTTGAGGGTATCGCTGGCGGCAACATAATCCTGTCCGGCCAGGGCCGTGCCGTCGGCGGTTTGCCAGCTTACCGATACCGGCAGTCCCGAGGCAGCCGACAGGCTGACCGTTAGCTCGACACTGGTTTGACCATCAGTACCTTCCCGAACCGGTTCGACCCGGCCCAGGGTGACTACCGGCAGGGCGTCATCATCAAGGATGGTGACTTCGGCCTGACTGGCTGCCGCATTCAGGCTGGCATTGCGTGGGTCGGTCAGGGTAATGCGGAAGCGTTCATCGCCTTCGTACAGGGTATCGCCCACAACCGGAATGCTGATCTGCTGGCGGGTTTCACCGGGTTCGAAACGGACGCTCCGGTTTTGCGGGGTGTAGTCCTGGTTGGCGGTGGCGGTGATGTCGGCGGTGGTGAGCGTGACGGTCACGGCGGTCTGGGCGGGCGTTGACAGGGCCAGGGTAATGATGGCATCGGTGACGCCGTTGTTGCCTTCCGTCTGGCTGAAATTGACCTCTGCCAACGACAGTACCGGCAGGGCAGGGGGCGTGACCGGATTTTCCGGGGGCGACGGCTCGGTGGTTTCCGCCAGAATCCGGTCGCCGTCGGCAAATCTGAGACGTTCTACATCACGAATCAGGTCAGTGCCTTCATCCACGCCATCGCCGTCTTCACCGTTCACGTCCTCAACCGTCCAGAGCTGGCTGTCGGCATCGAAGGTAACCTTGTAATCATCCTCATTGCCCTGGTAAATCGCCACATCCTGACCGCTGCCGCCTTCAAGCGTGTCATTGCCGGCACCACCGTCCAGGGTATCGTTGCCGTCATTGCCGAGCAGGCTGTCATCACCGCGTTCACCGCTCAGGCTGTTGTCGGCTTCGCTGCCTTCAATCAGATTGTCCCACTCATTGCCGGTGCCCTGAAGGGCCGTTGAACCGATCAGGGTCAGTACTTCAACGTTGGCTGCCCGGTTCAGATCGTAGCTGACGGTACTTTCGATGACGTCTTCATCGCCGTCGCGGGTGGTTTCGACGATCCTGTCTTCGGTGCTGCTGACCCGGTAGGTGTCGGAGCCATCGCCGCCCACCAGCGAATCGACGCCGCCACCGCCCAGCAGGGTGTCGTCGCCGTCACCGCCCCGCAGGGTATCATTGCCGTTTTTGCCGTCCAGCAGATTGTTGCCGTCGTTGCCGGTGAGGGTGTTGGCTGCGTCATTGCCGGTACCGTTGATGTCATTCAGCCCGGTCAGCTCCAGGTTTTCCACATTCAGGGGCAGGGTATAGGCAATGGAACTTTTGACCGAGTCCTTGCCGGACACCCGACCGGTTCTTTCGACGACGATGTCTCGAATGTTGTCGATAAAATATACATCGTTGCCATCGCCCCCGATCAGGGTATCGGCCCCGGTGCCGCCGTCCAGGGTGTCGTTGCCGTTGCCGCCGTCCAGACGGTCGTTGTCGGCATCGCCCTTGAGGATGTCGTGGTCACTGCCTCCCAACAGGGTATCGGCTCCGGCTCCGCCCAGCAGTGAATCCCTGCCGACGCCGCCGTCCAGCAAGTCATTGCCGCTGCCTCCGAGCAGCGTATCCTTGCCATTCAAGCCTTTCAGGGTGTCGTTACCGGCCAGTCCGTCGATTTTGTCGTCGCTGGCGGTTCCGTTTTTCTTGTCATTACCGTTTGTCAATGTAAAAGTAGCCATGGGTCGATGCTCCGTTGGGTGTCAGTTTGATACGCGGTTGGGTATAAAAAAACGCGGAGAGCCGTGGGGAAACTCTCCGCGTTTTGGGTTATTGCCTCATGACAGGCGGGTTTGCCGGAAGGGTATCCGGATTAGCCGGGAAGCTGGGACGACACAGGGTCTACGTCCGGAATACCGACCACACCAACCTGAATAACAGTATCAGCAAACTGCAGTGCTTCTACGTTGCTCAGATAATCGGTGCCTTCATCAACACCGTCTCCATCGGCACCATTCACATCTTCCACCGTCCACAGGCCGCTGTCCCCATCCTGGTAGTACTTGTAGTTGGCTTCATCGCCCAAGAAGATAACCGTGTCATACCCGTCGCCGCCATCAATGGAGTCTTCTCCTTCGCCACCGTCCAGGGTGTCATCGCCTTCGTAGCCGTTGAGGATGTCGTCGCCTTCGCGGCCATACAGGCTGTTGCCGATTTCGCTACCTTCGATGGTGTTGTCCAGGTCATTGCCGGTACCGTCAAAAGCGTTGGTGCCGACCAGGGCCAGTACTTCTACATTGGGTACCAGCGTGTAGCTGACGGTGCTTTCAATCACGTCTTCATCGCCATCACGCGAGGTTTCGACGATCTTGTCTTCGGTGCTGCTGACCCGGTAGGTATCGGAACCATCACCACCGACCAGTGAATCGACGCCGCCGCCGCCCAGCAGGGTGTCGTCACCGTCACCGCCCAGCAGGGTGTCGTTACCGTTTTTACCGTCCAGCAGGTTGTTGCCGTCGTTGCCGGCGAGGGTATTGGAATCATCACTACCGGTTCCGTCGATGTCATTCAGACCGGTCAGGGTCAGGTTTTCAACATTGGCGGTCAGGCTGTAAGTGACGGAACTCTTGACCGAGTCCTTGCCAGCCGTGCGACCTTTTTGTTCAACGATGAGGTCGCGGGCATTGTCGACCACGTAGGTGTCATTGCCACCGCCCCCGATCAGGGTATCCGCACCGGTGCCGCCATCCAGCATGTCATTGCCGTTGCCGCCATCCAGTCTGTCATTGTCGGCTCCTCCGTCCAGGGTATCGTGACCGGCTCCGCCCAGCAGCACGTCGCTGCCCATGCCGCCATTGAGGATGTCGTTGTCGACGCCGCCATCCAGCGAATCGTTACCGGCACCGCCGATCAGGGTGTCATTGCCATTGAAGCCAGCAATGGTGTCATCGCCCGCCAGGCCGTCGATTTTTTCAGCCGGCCTGCCACCCCGAATTTTGTCGTGACCGGATGTAGATGCTTTGATAGCCATAAATTTTTCCTCCAGGAAGTTAGTGAATAAATGTTCAAGTACGCCTGTTTCAATGCGGGGGTGTTGCCCGCCCATTTCGGGCACAGGGCTAGACGCCCCCGGTCAAGCTGGCTTCCCGCCACGGTCACTCCCTCTCCGGTTGGAACCCCATCCCTCATCCCGTAAAAATCTCCTGATTGATCCAGAACCTCCGTGTCATCGTTCTGTCCGGATGCTGCCTTGCGGTTGAGGTGTACTTTAACGTATCACCCGTCGCAATACTGTGAAATGTATCACAGTTTATAGGTGATCAATCGCACGGAATCATTCATAGTGTCGGGCTATGCTGACCTGGCAACGATACACCGGAGTGTCCCTCTGAGGCCGGTGCCTGTATCGACCTGCTCCGCTTTTTCTTGTGGGTTACATCTGACGGGTTCGGTTTGCCTTTCAGTATGCCGTAATGATAAAAAGCGGATCATTTTCTGACGGGTGTTCCGATACAGGTCGTACGACAACCGCTTACTTCCTTATGTACTTCTGGAGACTTCCATCATGGCCACAAAGAAAAAACCCACTGTCAACAATGACAAGATCATCGGCACAGCCGGCAGCGATTCGATCAACGCGCTGGCAGGCAACGACACGGTAACCGGGCTGTCCGGCAAGGACACCCTGCTGGGAGGCAGCGGCAACGACTCGCTGGATGGCGGGGTGGGTAGTGATGTCCTGTCCGGCGGGGCTGGTAAGGATACGCTGCTGGGCGGTGCCGATCATGATGTTCTCAAAGGCGATGCCGATGATGACAAACTCGACGGCGGGGCCGGCAACGATACCTTGAACGGCGGTACCGGGGCCGATACCCTGATCGGGGGCGGTGGCAATGACGTGTATATGGTTGACAACACCCGTGACCGCGTGGTTGAAAGTGCGGGCAGAACCGCTGGCAGCCAGGATGTGGTTAAAAGCTCGGTCAATTATACCCTGCCAGCCAATGTGGAAAATCTGGAATTGACCGGCCTGGCCAATCTGCAGGGAACCGGCAGTGATGGCAAGAATTTAATCATCGGCAATGGCGGCGACAACCTGCTGAATGGCAAGAACGGCTTCGATACCCTGATGGGCGGTGAGGGAGACGATACCCTGCTGGGCGGCGGCGGCATTGACCGGCTGATTGGCGGGGATGGCTCCGATACCTACCAGATCAGCAGTACGGAGGACATCATCGTGGAAACTGCCCGCGACGGCGATCAGGACGTGGTGGAAACCAGCGTCAGTTATGAACTGGGTGACCATCTGGAAGTATTGGTACTCACCGGCACCGCCCGCATCAACGGAACCGGCAACGGATTGGACAACACCCTGGAGGGCAATTCGGCTGATAATGAGTTGTCCGGTGAAGCAGGTGATGATTCCCTGAGCGGCATGGACGGTGACGATACCCTGCAGGGTGGCGAGGGGGATGACATCCTGGATGGCGGGGACGGTAGCGATACCGTAGTGTATGCGGGTAACCAGGAGGGCTACCGCATCATCTTCGATGGCGACAGCCAGACCTGGCTGGTTGAGGATGTGGATGAGGCGGATGGCAGTGAGGGAACCGATGAAATCAGCAACGTGGAATTCCTTCAGTTTGCCGATGGCTTTTATGACCCGGCTGAAGCGAATAAACCGGTGGTGAGTATCGGCGATGTCACCCGGACCGAGGGCAGCAGCAACGGACTCACCGACTTCAACTTCAGCGTAAACCTGTCGGCACCGGCCAGCGTGCCGGTCAGTCTTGACTATGTGGTGGAGGGCGAGACCGCCATTGCAGGCATGGATTTCACCGACGTCAGCGGTACCCTGAATTTTGCGGTGGGAGAAACCAGCGCGATCCTCTCCATTCCGGTCTTTGCCGATACCGTTGCCGAAACCGACAAAACCTTCTCGGTGATTCTGACCGGTGCGGTGGGAGCCGATCTGATTGAGGGAGCCACTACCGCCACCGGTACCATCCGCGACGATGATACAGTGGAACTTTCGATTGGGCGGGTTGACGTGCAGGAAGGCAACTCGGGCAGTAAAACCGCCCAGATCACGGTCAGCCTGAACAGCGTCACTACCCGGGCGGTCACGGTCAATTACGCACTGACCAACGGTACCGCAATGGCGGGCAGCGACTACACCGGCAAAAATGGTTCCCTGAGTTTTGCACCGGGGGTCAGCCAGCAAACGATACCGGTCACGCTCCTGGGTGACACGCTGACAGAACCGGATGAGAATTTCTTCATCACCCTGAGTGGTGCCAGAAATGCCGTTATCAGCAGCACCGCAGGCAGGGCTGAGGTCGTCATCAGAAATGACGATGCCCCCACCGTGGCAATCGACAGCGTATCCGCCAGCGAAGGCTCGGGTGGCAACACCGGCACGCTGGATTTTACGGTACGGCTGTCTACCCCGCTGACCACCCGGGCTTTGGTGGATTACCGGATTCAGGGTGGAACCGCCCGTGAGGACGTGGATTTCTTTGGTGGCAGCGGCACACTGGTTTTCGCGCCCGGTCAAACCTCGCAGATCATCCCCGTCACCCTGATTGCCGACTCCGATTCAGAGAGCGACGAAACCTTTACCATCCAGCTTTTGAATCCACAGGGTGTCGCCCTGGATGCGGCAGGCAGTCGCGGAACCGGCACGATTCTGGATGATGATCTGGCTGTTTTGTCGGTCTCGGATGCCAGGGTCATTGAGGGTAATGCCGCTTCCCGCGATGCAGTTTTGACGGTGACCCTCTCCAGCCTGGCCAGTCAGACGGTTACGGTTGACTACACCACACAGGATGGCAGTGCCACCGCCAACAGCGATTATCAGCCCAGAAGCGGCACCCTGACGTTTGCGCCGGGCGTGGCGTTCCGGGAAATTCGCATTCCCGTGCTGGGCGATGGCAGAGCAGAGGCAGACGAGGACTTCAGGGTGGTATTGAGCAATCCGAAAAACGCAAACCTGGATGCAGTGACGTCTTCGGGCAGCGTTACGATTAGCGATGATGACCTGCCGGTCGTTTCCGTCAGCCCCGTATCCGCCCTGGAGGGTGGGGCATCTGATAACTATCAGATGGAATTCAAGGTCAATCTGTCCACTCCGGCCAACAAGGCACTGAGCGTGGATTACCGTACCCAGGCCATTACGGCGGTGGAAGGTGAAGACTTCAACGGGGTGACGGGTACCCTGAATTTTGCTCCCGGCGAACAAACCCGGGTCATCCTGATCCCGCTGGTGGGTGATGCCACCACCGAAGCCACCGAAACCTTGAGGCTTCAACTGGAAAATCCCCGGGGAGTCACGCTGGACAGCCGAACCAGTACGGCGGTGGGCACCATTCTTGACGACGATCTGGCGGAGCTATCCTTCAGTGACATCAACCCGCAGGTGGTGGAAGGTAATCCGGGCGATGCCACTGTGGTCGATCTGACGGTGGTATTGTCTTCACCCTCGACCCGGCCGGTCAGCGTGAACTACAACCTCATGGCAGGTACCGCCCGGAGCGGTTCTGACTACAACGGGGTGGGTGGCACCCTGGTGTTTGAGCCTGGCAGCCTCAGTCAGGCCATCCGCATTCCGATCAGTGGGGATCTCAGCGTCGAACCGGATGAAAACTTCACGGTACAACTCAGTTCTCCCCAAAATGCCAGCGTCAGCAGCAGCAACGGTCGGGCGACGGTAACCCTGATCAACGATGACAGCCCGGTGGTCTCAATAGCGGGAACCTCGATCCGCGAAGGCAACACCGGCATGTCTGAAGCGGTTTTGAACCTGACCCTGTCTGCGCCTTCCAGCCAGGCGGTAAGTGTCAACCTGTTCACCCAGGATGATACGGCCAGCGTCGGCAGTGATTACGGCAGTGTCGATACCACGGTATCCTTCGCGCCGGGTGTTGTTTCCCGGTCGGTTCGCATCCCGATTTACGCCGATTCAATACCGGAACCAGACGAAAGCTTCGGTGTTTATCTCAGGGATGCCTTGAATGCCGAGATCAGCGGTTCGGGTGGTCAGGCGATGGTTCGCATCCTGAATGACGATGTACCAGAGGTGAGCATTGAAGGAATCCGGATCGACGAGGGCAGTAACGGTATGGGCAGTGCCGTGCTGGAGTTGAGCCTGTCCGCGGCCTCGGATAAAACCGTCACGGTCAAATACACGACCAGCAATGGCACGGCCACGGCCGGTAGTGATTACACGGCCCAGTCGGCTCAGGTCAGCTTCGCCCCCGGCAGCACCAAACTGCAAATCAGCATTCCCATCCAGGGTGATACCCTGCAGGAAGCGGACGAAGTCTTTTATGTGCAGTTGGGATCCCCGCAGAATGCGGTTGTTGGCAGTTTCGCCGGCACTGCAAGCGTCACCCTGGTTAACGATGATACCCCCTCGCAGATCCCGCCGTCCGGCACCTTCCGCTATCATCTTTATAATGGCAAATGGTTTAACGATTCGGCATACACCCGCCCGGTGTCTGCCGCCACCGTGACCGATGCACTCAAAAAAGGCCCGGCCACCGTCCAGATTGATGGCCTTGAGGCTCCCGGCATCGTCCAGATCAGCGGGTGGACCCCGGACGATAAACTGGTGTTCAACACGCAGCCGGATGACATCCAGAAACCGCTGGGAACGGCCCGCTCCGATGTCGATGCCGATCTGGGCGTGCTGCTGTACGGACGACGTTATACCACCACCAAAACCAACACCTTTGGCAGCACCAGCCAGTTCCAGCGGGTGACCGGGGTATTGTGGGAAACGACCAGCCAGGGAACCGCACACTGGATCGTGTATGGCACCGCCAATCCCTCCACGGCCAGTTTTTCGGCATACCCGGAGTGGCTCGACGGGCTGGACAAAACCCTGGCCAAATTTGTGCCGGCTCTCGGAGTTTACGGCGATTACCTCAAAGCCAGCGACATCAGCTTCATCTGAGTCCTCATGCTGAATCGTGTACTGGCAGTGGTGGCCCTGGGATGTCTGCTCGGTCTGGGGCTGGAACTCCAGCCCTGGCTGACACCGGTGTTGCAGGGCGACGAGGCGGCGGTTTTGCTGCGGCAACGGCTGGCGGATGCGGCGGTGCAGGAACAAACCGGCCAGAAATCGGCGGCACGGGCGGTGTACGACAGCCTGCTGTCTTACCCCGCGCCGGCGGTTCAGGTGCTGGCACATTACAAAATTGGAACGCTGCATCTCGAAGAAGTCGCGCCGCTCTGGCACGCACTGGGCGTACTCGAATATGCCCGGGTCAGTACCGGGGTGGCACTGGCCAAAGAGCATCTCCAGGCCGCTCTCCGGTTGCAACCGGATCACTGGGAAGCCCGGTACAATCTGGAATATGCCGAACGCATCACGCCACCACTGCGTGAGCAGGAAAAGGCCCGCTGGCATGGCAACAAATCCAGCGTGTTCGCCACCCTGCCCAGTGTGCCGGGAGGAGCCCCTTGACACGCCGCCGGGGGCTGCTGCTGGCAGCCTTCGGGCTGATCGGTTTGCTGCTGGTCGATCCGCGCCCGCCCTGGCCCCAGGCGGTGTACCGTTATCTCTGGGTGGTTGATATTACCCAGAGCATGAACACCCCGGACTATCACCAGACGGGCCAACCGTCTGACCGGTTAGGGTATGTCAAGGCCGCCCTGCGGGCTGCCCTGCCAACCTTGCCCTGTGGCTCGGAGGTGGGCGTGGGGGTGTTTACCAGCCATATCACCCAACTGTTGTTTGAACCACTGGAAGTCTGCGAACATGGCGGCGTGATTGACACCGTCATCGCCGGTCTGGACTGGCGCATGGCCTGGGCGGCCAACAGTCAGATTGCACAGGGCGTGGCAACCGCGCTGCATCGCATCCAGGCGGGCAATCCGGCCTGGCGACTGGTGTTTTTTACCGACGGGCAAACGGCTCCGGGTCCTGCGAGGTTACCGGATTTATCTGGCTATCGCGGCAACATTGGGGGAATACTGGTTGGAACCGGCTCTACCCAGCCCAGTCTGGTGCCCCGCTTCGACCAGGAAAACCGCCCGCTGGGCTATTTTCTCCGTCGCGATGTGGACGGCACCGACACTGCTGACGGTGATGTTCATTATCGCACCTGGCTGGATGAAGCCGCATTGCGGGCTTTGGCCGAAGCCGCCGGTCTGGGTTATTATCGCCTGGAGGCTATCGGCGGTCTGATCGAACAACTCGCAAACCAGACCCTGTCTGAATACCGCCTGATTCCCCTCGATATACGCCCCGCCACGGCGTTGCTCAGTCTGCTGCTGATTGTGGCGGCGGCCCTGCCGAGACGATAAAGCTCACGTTGTCCGTGCAATCACCGTAATGTCTCCCTTTTGTCTCCTGAACCGGGCAACCGCGAGACACATCGGGCGTGATTCGTAACTACCCTTACCCTACCCCCCAACGGGCAAGTACCCGCTTTTTATTCAGAATGTAGGCGGCTCTCCACTCCTCTTGCGAGAACACCACCCGGGCTGGCAGAGATGCGGGTTGGTGCGTCCCATCCGCTGCCTGTACGTCACCCGCCAGCCAGGCCACTGCCAGGTAAATGCCCAGTTCCAGTCTCGTACGTGTACTCAGTTGCAGGGCTTCCACCCGGCAATCATTCTTCAGAACGTGGAAAAACACCTCTCGATGATTTCCATTGCCTGCCCCGGCGTTTCATCGGTTCGTCGCTTTTGACCGATGCCACAATCGCCCGCCTTCCGGCAGGGCCTGATCATGCTTCGATCCGACATTCCGCCCCCCAGTCGTCTAAAATGCGTCTTTCCTGAAAACTCACTACCACACCCGCAATCTGAGCACTCAACAGGGCTGAACACGAACGGATCGTGTGGCGGAACGTTCATCAGAACGTCCGATTTTGGCT
>SXGU01345135.1_pt1 | contig 11973 bp, 1 predicted proteins | sample 3174531 | NCBI WGS metagenome assembly SXGU01 (sample SAMN11356863, study PRJNA531348) | freshwater metagenome | isolation source: freshwater sample F1-140 | place: China: Fuxian Lake, Yuxi | collected 2017-12-25
GTTTCCATGGAGCGCAGTGGTCGAATGGCGAGTTTCCGAAGTGTCGATCAATCCGGTGTACGAGTGGGTTTTTATGAGTCGTCTAAACTGAATCCTGCAAGCTATACAAGCCATACGTTCAGACTAGACCTCATTGAGGTGGTAACACCGTTCGGTAGTAACACCGTTCGTGCTGACAGGCATTTTCAGCGTGGGGGCCACACAGCTGGATGGGGATCCATTGTTTGATCTGGGCGCGCTTCAATTGAGTCTCATTTGGGCGGACATCGACGATTTGGGCAGTCTACGTCTGGAGGCGGGCGCTGCTCCGGCAGATTTGCTTCCACATTTCCTGGGATTTGAGGTCGACGGGTTCCTAGGGGACTTGGACGACTTGTTGGCGACATTTGAGGAGATGGGGCAGGGAGACCTTTTGGGAATCGATATACCCTTCGCCGGCGGCCTCCAGGCGGGAAACCTCTTCAGTTTCGCGGACGGTTTTTTTCACAAAATTTACGTCCAATTGGTGGATATTTGCCTTAAGGGGAGTTTCATTCAGGATCCCACGGATGATGCCTTGAAAGGAAGGCTTAGCGCCGATGCGACCTTCAGCCTGACGTTAGGCGACGAAACATACGACATCACCCTTACGGCATCATCGACGTCACTCAACGATTCGCTGAGCGATCTGGTGGCTGAAATCAATGCGGCCCTCGACGGTATCTCCATCACGGAGGAGTATACATTGGCAGACGTTGTTGTGGCGACGCTGGATGGTGTCAGCCTGAATTTCTGTCTGCTGCCGACCATCGACCTCCCCAAGATTCAGTCGCTGCGCATCGGCAATTTGGATCCGCTCGGTGATTTATCAGTCATCTTCGGATTCCTGGAAGGGCAACTCAGCGTCGCATTGCCGCGTTTTGCCACGCTTCAAGAACTTCATTTTCTCCTCAATCAAGCCCTGTTCCCGGGTGGAGAAGGGGAGGTGACCTTTGAATTTGATACGGCAGCAAAGCGACTGACTTTTGGGCTCGAATTCAGTCAAGATTTTGAGACCACCACAAACTTTTCGGTGGATCCTGACTTGGGTTTGGGTGATCTGGCGGACGTGAGTGCCAGCGGAACGATTGGTTTCGCCGCCGCACTGATGTTTGATCTCAAGCTGGGAATCGATTTCAACGCGTTCACCACCCCGAGACTCACTGCCTCGTTTCTGGTTCCACCACCCTCCAACGGCACTTTGACCGTCGACAGCGAATTCTACATAGTCCTGAACGATGGCGATCTAACGTTTGACGACGGTTCTGTAGAGCTAAGGATACTCCTGCCGAAGACTGCGATTACCCACGCCGGGGATCGAACTTCGGTTGCCGAGCTCGTCTCGGATCTGAATTCGTTGCTCGCGAGTTCGACGTCCCGTATCGGCGGCAAGCCGGTTGGGGAAATCCTGCGCTGGGTCCAGAGCGGAACTGCAATACTGCTGGAAGCGATTAATGAGGATTCCAACGGTAATGGGACCTTGGACCCTGGCGAGGACACCATCCTACCGAACCTCACTCTGGACACGCAGTTGAATGTGGTCACCTCCATTTCATTGAGAGTCCCTGTCCTCACCGACCCCATCATCACCGAGTTGGGTTTTTCCTCAGGCAGCCCGGCGCGTTCAATCCTCAAAGGATTGTCTATTGAGCAGGCCACCCTGTCTGGATCAGTCACGCCGATCGCTACCAATTTGGCTGCCGAAGCTCGTTTCGCCATATTTGGAGTCAGCACCTTGGGCGGTGGATTCTCAGACCCGGCCCTCGATGCCGACGCGACCATCACCCACATCACGGTGACCCTGGCGCTGCAAAACCCTGCCGACGCCACACAACCCATCGATCTCGATGCGCTGCTCGGCGACCTTGGAAATATCGGCAGTTACCTCAAGCCGAATGCCGCACTGACCGGGGCTCTCGATTTTCGCTTGCGGAACGTGACCGTGACGCCACAGGACGTTCACGGTTTGACCCTGCCCGAGGACGGAGTGATTCGCCTCTTCATTCCAGACATCCATCACCTGGATTACAACTCGCAGCCGTACAACGCCACGAGCAACGCCACCGGACTCTTCATCACGTATCCGGAGTTCGGGCCGGTCTTCAATTTCAGCTGCCTCCGTTTCGCTGACATTGTTTTGATGATCGATGATTTGGCGGATCAGTTGGAGCAACTCAAGGCGTTTGAATGGCTGGGGACGCCCCTTCCGCTGATCAACGTCAGCCTGAGCGACGTGATCGATTTTGCGGATCAGATAGCCCAGATGGTGCTGAACTTGTCCCAGGGTGATTCGGACACCATTGAGACCCTGGAGTCGGATCTTGAAAATCTACTTGGTATCGAGGACGGATCTGGCGCCGCGGACCTGATTGACCTGTTTGTGGAGGACTCTTCGCCGAAGCCAACCTCAATTGATCCCCAAGCCGAGACCTACTACAATCCATCTGGCAACCAAAATGCGTTGAAGATCAAAGCCCGCACTGCCGGGACGGCTTATCAAGGCTGGACAATTAATCTGGTAGATGATGGCACTGTTACCATTGCGGATCAGATCAAGTTCGACGTGGATTCTACGGGCAAGATCCTCACGATCTATTATCTCTCGAGTTACACGACCGCTGAGATGCTGCGTGCAGCCATGGCCGAGACGGCGACTCCAGTGGACAAAGACGACGCGAGCATTGCGGTCCCGTTTTTCGCCGTTCTCGATACCGACGCGGGCACGGGTGATGGCGTGGGCAACCTAGGTTCGGGGAGCTTGAGCAAGATCGCGCTCAAGCTGAAGCTCAACTACAACATCGCGTACGGCGATTCCTGGGCGTTCGCGTTCGACATCGATGATCTGCTCGGGTTCCTGCCTGCAGATCACCCGGCTCAGTTCCTTCTCGCAGGAATTCAGGACTTTCTCGATCTCGAAGGCAGCGCCAATCTGAACGTCACTGCCAGCGCCGACATCAACTTCGAACTCGGAATCGACGTTAGCAATCCGTGCAATTGGAAGCCATTCCTGGATGACAACACGGGCATCACACTGAATGCGGCCATTCGAGGTACCAATCTGAGCTTCAAGGCAACCGTCGGTGGGTTGGGCGTGTGGGTTAAGGACGGTACGGTCACCTTGGATGCAGACGGCGATCCTGAAACTGACGAAGACGCGGAATTCCGGGTGGGCGTCGCCGACAACAATGGTGACGGCCGCCACTATTTTAGAGAGGGCGATTCCATTACGGAGACTTCTGCCACGGGAATTCCAAATCTCGATCTGCACCTCACCGCCGGTGTTTCAGCGAATTTGCCCCTCTGTTTCCCGACGGCCGACCTTCCGTTTGGCGGCAGCACCCAAGACGGAGACGGGGATGGATACCCTGACAACTGGCTGGTGGTTAAGATCTGCAGCCTCGGTCAACTTTTCTCAAACGACCGCACCGATGCCGCTGGCACAACCACCGTCGCCTTCCCGGGCGACAACAACGACTTGATCTTTACGGGAACACCCAACACCAAGATCAAGTTCCTTGACACGGCGGCGTCACCGCGTGCCGTGGTCAACGGAGACACGTTGGAGATCTACGTTCAGAGCGGCGTGACCACGGCTTCGGCGATCACTGCCCTGCTTCCCGCTGGCTGGAGTGTGGTGGCCGCTGAGACTTCCGGTGCGGGCACTGTTTGTGGCGCTGTCCAGATAAAGACGCCCGATTTCGCCAATATCTTCTCTTCCTTCAATCCATGCGACTTAATCACCAATCTACCACTGCTCTTGGACGGGTTGGATGCCGTCCTGGGCATCGTTCAGAGCGCACTGGAATCAGAAGTGTTCGACCGTGACCTCCCGATTGTTGGGGACAAACTAGGTGATGCCGCCGGGTTCATCGAAGAATTTCGGGAAGGGTTGCTGGCCGACATTCGCACCACACTGGTGGAAGTGGGCGACCCAATAACTCTGGCGAAGAAGGCCATCTGGAACGTGCTCGGCAAACCGGGTCTCGATATCCTGGCGGATCCGACGGACACAAACGATGCGGACGGCGTGCGCATGCTTGAGACCGCCGCCGACATCGACCTGGGGTGTACTTCCGACGGCTTTGCCCTGGAAGTGAACTTACGGCTCTATCGCAGCGCGTCGTTGGTCGATTCCAAGAAGAATCCGATCAACCTCGATATTGGGGTTCCTGGGATTGGGCTCGAACTTGAAGGGGGCGTGACGGTCGAGGTTGGCTTTGACTTCACCTTTGGCTTCGGTCTGAGTGCGTCGCACGGTTTCTACTTCAATACAGCCGAAGAGAACGAACTCGAGGTGTTCTTCCGCGTGACCATCCCCGGATTAACGGCGACCGGTGAGCTTTTCTTCCTTCAGGTTCAGGCGGGTGACGATCCCGATGATCCTTCGATTTTTGAGGGCACCTTCTTCATAGACTTTCACGAAGCGGTGGTCGACGACGGCAAGGTGACCTTTGGCGAGTTAACATCGCAAGGGTTTGCTCTGTCCCAATTTGCCTCGTTTGGGTTGAGTGCGAAAGCTGACATCAATCTGCTTCTGACGGTCAGTTTTGGGGATAGCGCGGTTTTTCCGCGAATCATCATCGAATTCGGCCTCGACTGGACCTGGGGTTCCGGGGATGGCGAGACGCCCGGGAATTTTGAACTGACGAAACCGACGATTGAATTCGGTTTGTTCCTGGACCTCGGCTCCTTTGTTTCAAAGTTCATCCAACCGATTCTCAGCGAGATCAAGAAGTATACAGGACCACTCGATCCCTTGGTGGAGTTGCTGAGTCTTCAGTTGCCGATCATTAGTGAGCTTTTTGGAGAACCCACCACGATGGTGGATCTCGCCGGGAAATTCGGTGTGCTGGATCCCGATACCGCGAAGTTCCTCGACGCGTTGATCACCATCTCGGACTTGGTAGGTGACACTGTGATCACCAGTCCGGGTGACGTTTTGGTCGATATCGGGGCCGTGGTGGCGGATCTGGGAGAAAGTGGCGAGGTGGCCTATGAAGAGGCACCCGGTTCCACTGAAGTCGATACGTTGTCTGAGAAAACCACCGACTCAGGTATCAAAGGTTTCTTACAAAAGCTCGAAGCGATGGGCTTCACCTTTCCGTTCCTGAGGGTCAGCGAGCTCATGAAATTGCTGACGGGTGGCTCCGTGAGTTTCGTCGAGTTCCGAGCGCCGCGCCTCCATTTTGAAGCGGGAATCGACCTTTCATTCATCCTCTTCCCGATCTTTCCGCCACTCAAGGTCACCTTTGGCGGCGAAGTCTCGGCAACCATCGATCTCACCTTTGGGTTCGATACATACGGGCTCCAGAAATTGTTCAGCAGCGAAATCAAGAACCTTGCGTTTATTGCTGAAGGTTTTTATATCAAAGATGTCGATGACAGCGGCATCGATATCCCTGAGATCATTCTCTCCGGCGGCATCACAGCGGGTCTCAAACTCGATGCTGGCATTGCTGAGGTGGGAGTTAAGGGCGGCCTCTTCGCGGACATTGAGTTTAACCTGAATGACCCGGATGACGATGGAAAAGTCCGGCTCGTGGAACTCGTGGCATTAGCACTGGAGGATATCCGGTGCATCTTCGATATCCGAGGTGAGCTCTACGTTGAGCTGAGTGCTTACCTGAAGGTGAAACTACTTGTGACGGTCGAGAAAGAGGTGGAACTCGGACATTTCACGCTTCTGACGTTTGATCTCGTGTGTCCGCAACCCGTGCTGGCCGATGTCGACGGACACGGGAACGAGACCGAGGTGAAGACCACCGACCCGGGTGTTCTGACGCTGCACATGGGTGATTACGCAGCACAACGCGAGGTGGGAGATACAGCCGATGGCGCCGAAATGTTCGTGGTCACCCACATCTCAGGTTCGGGCACCGATGATGACCCAGAATCGGTTGAAGTCGCGTTCAATGGCATCAAACAGACGTATAATGGCGTGAAGCAGATCGTGGTTCGCGCTGGCAATAAGAACGACATCGTCGACCTCCGAGGGGTGCACTCAGACGCCGATGTCGAAGGCGGTTCTGGCAATGATACCCTCTATGCCAGCCAAGGTGGGGGAACTTACCGTGGTGGGGACGGCGATGACACGGTCACGGGCCACGAGGCAGACACCGATTTTCCCGGGACGCTGACCGGCGCGGACACGATCTATGGGGATGCGGGCGACGACACCCTGACCGGAAACGTCGGCGATGACACAATCGACGGGGGCGCTGGCAATGATTTGATTTTCGGCAATGACGGTGCGGACATCCTCAGTGGGGGTGACGGCAACGATGAAATCTATGGAGAAGAAGGCGACGACCCCATCGAAGGCGGTGCGGGATTGGATCTGTTGGCAGGTGACGATGGCAATGACGTGATTCATGGTGGGGATGGCGACGATCAGATCGAAGGCGGTGCGGGCGATGACGATTTGATCGGCGACGGTGACGACGACACTCTGGACGGTGGAGCGGGCTACGACATTCTGGTGGGCGATTCAGTGATCTCCATCACCCGGAGGTTGGATGCTTCGGGCCGTCCGTCGCCTGGCTTGATCGGGCTCGACGGTGATGGCAACGATACCTTGGCAGGCGGTGGGGGTGATGATGTCCTTTTCGGCGTGGGTGGCGACGATCAACTCTTCGGCGGCACACTGATGGTGAGCGGTCGTGTAACGGTGATCGAAGCCGACGGCGAAGATTTTCTTGATGGCGGTGATGGCAATGACTTTGCATTCGGCGACGATGCCCATTCGGCTGAGAGCACGACCTTCGCCGGGGCGAACATTGGAGAGTTAGTCTGGTTCGACATGGACCAAGACGGAATTCAAGATTCAGATGAACCTGGCATCGCGGGTGTCTCGGTTTCTCTCTACAAGAGTGATGGATCACTGGTTGGCACTCGGGTCACCAACTCTGCTGGCCAGTATTACTTTCTGGGCCTGGCTGCCGGCGAATACTACCTCAAGTTCACGTCGCCAGACTCCAGTTTGATCTTCACTGCACAGGACAGCGGTTCAGACGATGAGTTCGATAGCGATGTAGAGGTCAGCGGCGCGGCGGCGGGCCAGACCGACACCTTTGTTGCAGCTGCAGGCGAGACGCAATTTAGCGTGGATGCTGGTTTCACCGGTGGCCTTCCCGTGGTGAGCATCGACAACATTTCTATTGAGGAAGGGGACATCGGGTTTGCTGACGTGACGTTTACCGTCAGCCTTTCCAGTCCGTCGGATAGCACCATCACGGTTTGTTATGAGACCCTGACTGATACATCCCTGGATACGGACTATCAGGCCTTGAGCATTGTCGATTTCGTCAGCGCTGCGTACACCCTGGTGTTTAATCCGGGGACGACCACCCAGAGCTTCACGGTTTCAGTTCTAGGCGACACCACGGATGAGCTCAATGAAACGTTCATTGTGAAACTGTGCGACGCCTTCGCGGGTACAATCCCGCTGACCATTGCCGATGACACAGGCGTTGCGACGATCATTGATGACGACAACGCGCCTTCGATTTCGATCGCGGACACTTCCATCACCGAACTGGGCGATTCGTCGGCACCCGACACCAGCACCTCCATGACCTTCACGGTCGGGCTCTCCAATCCGAGTTGGCAGTCGATCTCGGTCAACTGGACGACCCGCGAGGTGACAGAAGCGGCCGGTTCGCCCACGTACGATGCGGCCCGCGATGATCTCGATCCCAATGACGATTTCACGGCCGCTTCGGGAACACTGGTGTTCAGCCCGGGACAAGTCTCGAAGACATTCAAAGTGACGGTGAACGGAGATGTACTAGACGAGAACGACGAACGCTTCTTCGCGTTCGTTTCAATCGACACCACGACCACACGGAGCACTGCCGCGACGGTTGGGGATAACCAGGCGACCGGGACCATTTTTGACGACGACAATTCACCGATGGCCAACCTGGCGCTCACGGTGGGCGGACCGTTTGTTGAAGGCCATGCGGGTTACACGACCGTCGGGCTCAATTTGACACTGGACGCTCCCAGTGGCCGCGAAGTCAGCGTCTCGTGGGCCACCGCTGACGGTACGGCTTCGGAATTCGGGACGGACGACTCACCTGCAGATTACCTGGGCCAGTACGAGACCGTGATGTTTGCTCGTGGCGAAACCTCGAAGTCCGTGAGCGTCTTGATTGCTGGAGACACGATTGCCGAATCGGCTGAATACTTTTTTGCCAACCTCGTGGCTGCTATCAACGCGAACCTGCCGACAGACGACTCCCTGGACAACCACGTGCGAATTCGTATTGCCAACGACGAGGTAGCGGATCCTGGCCCTTGGTATGTCCAATTCAGTAACGACACCTATGTGGTGAATGAGGGCGAAGGACCCGCCAAGATAACGTTGGTACGAGCGGCTGGTAGCACCGAACCCGTGGCGATTTATTGGACGACTGCCGGCACCGCGACTCCGGGTGCATCGACGCTCGCGTTTGTCCTCGGCACAGCCGATTACGTTGGAATCTGGGACAACGGTACTGCCGGCACTCGCGGCATCATCCGTTTTGAGGCCGATGAAACGACCAAGGAAATTGAGATCCCGATCAATGACGATGCGAGTTACGAATTCGACGAAACCGTCATTCTTCATTTAGCGAACCCCAAGGGTGGCGCCGCTCGCGGAGCCATCACAACGGCGACCCTCACGATCCACGACAACGATCCGTTGCCGGTGGTCACGATTGCCGATGCGCCGGGCGCAGCCCATTTGGGCCTGGAATCGTCGCCCGAAAGCACGATGGATTTTACCATCACCGTCACGGGCGAAACCGACCTGGACGTCACGGTCAATTGGACTCCAGTGAACGGTACGGGGCTTGCGGGATCAGATTTCAGTGCCGGCGGGGGCACGATCACCCTCAATGGGGTACACGGGTCCATCCCAACGACGGTAAAAGTCACGATCATTGACGATGACGTTTACGAAACGTACGAGAGTCTCTACGTCGTGCTCAGTGACCTGACGAATGCCGAATTGGGCGACGATCCTTTCGATAGCGACGCCACTGGCGGTGAGGATAGCAACGACCGGGGCTACGGTCTGATTCTCGACAATGAGGAAGTCACGTTCGAGGGACGGGTGTTCTTCGATGAGGACGGCAATGGGATATTCGACGAAGGTACCGACTACGGTCTATCGGGTGTCTCGTTGACGGTTACGGATGCCAATGGTGAAGTGGACACTCTGGAGACATCGGCGGACGGTACCTACAGTGTCACAGCGTCTATCGGCCTGGCGACCGTTTCCTGGACGGAGACGGACTCTGATCTTCCCGCTGGTTCAACGGCTTCCAACTACTCGAATGGTTTTGAATTTGACCTCGCAGCCACGCCTTCTGAAGGAGCTGATTCGAGCTTCATCGGGGAGGCACCAGAACTCGGCTTCACCGTGGAACCAACCGGTACGACCCCCACCTCATCCATTGGCAGCAGCTCGGTCTTTTACAATGACACCCTGTTTGGAGGGCCCGGGAACGATGAATTGAGCGGTGGTGGCGGTAGAGACTGGATCGTCGGCGGGCACTGGCTTGGGCCTGGCGGTCAATGTGACGGCGATCCCTACGATGCAACTCTGCTGAAGCAGTCGGATGAAGAAGGTGGGCACTTCCACATCGATCCGACCACCATTACGGCAAACGGTACGATTGGAGACCATGTCTATCTGGATGCCGATGGAAACGGGCATCGAAATTCCGAGTCCGGTGTCTCTAATGTCCAGGTCAACCTCTTTGACTCGCTGTGGCAACTGATCGGTACAACGTTTACTGATTCCAATGGTGCATACCGCTTCGAGAAGCTGGCTCCGGCGGATTACTACGTCCAATTCCTGCCGCCCGCAGGCTATGAATTCACGATCCAGAATGACCCCTCCGGCAGCGGGGATGTGAACGACAGCGACGCCCATCCTCAGACCGGGCTGACGGCAAAGATCACCATTGCGAGCGGCACGAGCATTTCAACCGTCGATGCCGGACTGAAGTTGATTAGCAATACGAGCCCGGGCCCGTGGGCGGTTTATTTCGGTCAGTCTGTATACAGTGTTCGTGAGACGGACGGCTTTGCCGCCATCACCCTCTTGAACGTTTTGGGTAGCATTGAACCGGTGGCGGTTTACTTCAGTCAGGATGGTGCCGTTTCCGACGGAGGCGTGACTCGCTCTGCGACGGAGGGAACCGATTACCGAATGACTCGGGGCACGGTGCGCTTTGGTGCTGGCGAATCGAGCAAGACGTTTGTCGTGCCTGTCTACACCGATGACGATTCCGAAATTCCAGAGACCGTATTCCTTTATCTCGCCAATCCCAAGGGCGGGGACGTCAGCGCCAATCCGCCGGTGGCCGTGCTCCTGATTCTCGACAACGCCTGTTCCGATGACGACATCCTTTACGGCGGCGATGGCGACGACATCCTGTTGGGCGACTACGCTTATTTTGAGAGTGGAGCACCGGTTCTGCTTGGCGGTACCGGGAACGATTCGATTTTTGGAGGTGCCAGCACGGACGACCCGGAAGATTTGACCCTCCGCGACGAACTGTACGGAGAAGGTGGGCGGGATACACTGGATGGCGGCACTGGTACGGATTATCTGGCAGGTGGTGCCGACGGAGACACCTATCCCTATGACGCCGATGTCCGTTTGGGCAACGACACCATTTTCGAGGAATCCTTGCCACTTGGCGGCAACGACACGTTGAATTTTTCGCCCAGCAGCACCGCGGTGATCATTGACTTGGCAGATGCGTCGGCTCAGGTCATTGGCGGGCTTACTCTAACCTTCCCCACCGACGTCATTGAGAATGTCACTGGCGGGTTTGGTTCGGATGTGTTGGTTGGGAATTCTCTCGACAACATTCTTATTGGGAATGGTGGCGACGACCAGTTCCGCGGCCTGGGTGGCGACGATCAGTTGGATGGCGGCACGGGCAATGATACTTACTATTTCAACGCCATCATCCCGCTGGGACACGACGACATTTTTGAGCCCCAAAGTTCCGCGATCGACACACTGGATTTCAGTGAAACGTCGAACCTCGGAGTGAGCGTAAACCTCGGTCTCAACACGAGCCAGACCGTCAATGCCAATCATACACTCACGCTCCATACAGTCACTCCTGAGATTGTCCTGTTCAATACGACAGTGACGCTGGTTCCGTACAATCCGTTCACGGGTGAAGTGATTACGCCACTCGAATCCGGCATCGAGAACCTCTATGGAGGCAAGTCCGATGACGGTACGCGAGCCATTGACGATGTGCTGATTGGCAACCATCGCGACAACGTCATCTGGGGCCGTGAAGGGGATGATCATCTCGATGGCGGCACAAGTGGATACGACACGTTGCTCGAGGAACGTGCGGGCAATTGGCAGTTGAGTGACACGGAGGTCAAACTCCTGGACGCCACGGAGACGGAGACTCTCGAGAGCAATTCCTACGAGCCAGGAACTTTTGATGAGATTAGTCTGATCGGCGACGAAAACGTGAACCACCTCGACGCCTCCTCCTTCAACGGCGTGGTGCGACTCGATGGTCGAGGCGGGGACGATCAGATCACAGGCGGTTCTGGAACAAACTTCCTTACCGGTGGGGATGGGAGCGACACCATCGATGCCTCTCGAGGGACGGATACGTTGATTGAGACAGTGACCGGAGCCGTCATGCTGACGGATTCAATGCTCCTAGCCCTAAAACAAGCGTGATATAACTGTCGAATTATATTAAAAAGCTCGAAACCCTTGTCTTTATTGGTTTTAATGCGTCTTGTCACAGATGAAAAAAGCCAAACAAACAGGATTTTGAGTGAGCAAACCTTGCCGCAAAATCATTCGCGCTTGCAAGCACCGAATTCAGGCCCGCCTCAAGCCCCGCTCGTGGCCCCCTCAGGCTCAGCCCATGCTGGACGCCAAGAATATCCACTATGAAATGGCCGAAAGGA
>SXGU01082984.1_pt1 | contig 11972 bp, 16 predicted proteins | sample 3174531 | NCBI WGS metagenome assembly SXGU01 (sample SAMN11356863, study PRJNA531348) | freshwater metagenome | isolation source: freshwater sample F1-140 | place: China: Fuxian Lake, Yuxi | collected 2017-12-25
AATCCGCAGCGACAGCATTTCCTGCGTGAGATCCATGCGGTATCTGCCGAGGTCTGCGCCACCGAACTCATGTCGCTCATCCTCGAATGCTCCGAGATCCAACGGCTGTGGCCTGCCTACAACCGGGCTTTGAAACGGTTCGAGCACAAATTCGGGTTGTTCGATTATGAAGCCCGTAGCGGCCATCGGTACCTGGCGGTTGGACAACTGCGCCGCCACCAGCCCTGCCTGCAGCCTTTCAACACCTTGTGGGAAGCGACCGATACCCTCCGGAAATTAGCTACGGAATTCGATATTGACCAAAGGTTCTGCAAATATGGCACGACGGACCTGGGTGATTTTTTCCCGCAACTCAACACGTTGCCCACGCCGTCTCCGGATCAGCACAATGAAACGGTAACGCGCGCAATCAATTCCCTGCTTGGAAACCGGCCCACATTTGCCATCATGGACCGCGGACGTTCCGCCGATGAGCGCAGTTGCATCTATATCGAGAATGGCGCCATGCATTCCATGGGTTACCTGCCGGCTGACGAAGGGTTTTCACAACTGTCGCGCCTGCCCGATTTCCTGACCCGATACCGAAGCAACCAGTACATCATGCAACTGGTCAATTCCTTCGCGGCCAAAAATCCGTCCAAAGTCGTGCGCGCCCTCTCGATGGCTGCCGCCGAAGATTGAAAATGTGCGTGGCACACAACTTTCCCTACGCGGATTGCGGATTCCCGATTTAGGCGTAAATTAGGATTTCAGAATACTTTCCTTGGGGCCGATAAAAAGACAAAGCTCGCCATCATCAAAACGCAACCAACTTCGCTCAGCGTCAGCGATTTTCTTGGCCGTATCGAAAATGCCGACAGGCGCGCCGACGCATTCCGACTGACGGAGATAATGCGCAGCGCCACGGGCGAAGAACCGGTCCTGTGGAGCAATTCCATTGTGGGTTTCGGGAACAAACGATACAAAAGTGAACGTACGGGCCGCGAAGTCGACTGGCTGCTGATAGGTTTTGCGCCCCGCAAATCAAACTTCTCGCTCCACCTGGCCATCGATATCAACAAGCATCACAGCCTGCTTGCAGCTTTGGGCAAACACAGGACGGGCGTCGGATGCCTCTATATCGACAGGTTGGCAGACGTGGAACTGTCCGTATTGCAGGATATTATCGGCGAAAGCCTCAAAAATAAATAGGATGACAATCCCCGAAATATTATCAAAACTGGAATCGATGCACAACGCCAAGACCGCCACGCACAATCACAAATACGGGGCGACCCGGACATTTGGCGTCAAGTTGGGCGATATCCGCGCATTGGCCAAACAGTTGGACATTGACCGAAAAATGGCACTTGCACTTTGGGAAACGGGTATTGCGGATGCACAACGTTTGGCCTGCCTGATGGATGATCCGCATTCCCTTTCGGCCGATGAGCTCGAGCGGATGCTGCCCTTGACGCATTTCAGCCAGGTAGCCGATTGGTTCAACTCATACCTGCTGAAGGACCGGCCGGACCGGGAGTCGCTGCGCGAAAGATGGATGGCCTCAAGTAACAAGTGGGTGCTTCGGTCAGGGTGGAACCTCACGGCGAGCCGGATTGCCAGGAAAGATGCCGGGATCGATGCGGGTTTGATGTTGGACAAAATCGAATCCGAAATGCCCATTGCGCCGCCCGAAGTTCAATGGACCATGAATTTCGCGCTTGCCTACATCGGCATCCATTATGTCGAATTAAGGCACCGCGCCATCGAGATTGGCGAAAAACTGGGCGTGTACCGCGATTACCCCGTTTCAAAAGGCTGCACCTCGCCTTTCGCCCCCATTTGGATCGCTGAAATGGCCGCCCGGCAAAACAAGAGCAAATGAAACAACACATCAAACGTGGCCTGCGCGTTTCCCGGTACGTGATCTACAAGGAAACGCTGGTGGATTACCGGGAACACTTCTGGTCTTTCCTTGGCGCTTTCGCGGGTATCGGACTCATCGCCTTCTTCCAAAGCCATGTCCTGACCGAAACCGAAAACATTTTTTTGATCGGTTCCTTTGGCGCCTCGAGCGTACTGGTCTTTGGCGCCATCCAGAGCCCGCTTGCCCAACCGCGCAACCTTATCGGCGGGCATGTGATTTCGGCCATGGTGGGGGTTCTCGCCTACAGGTTCCTTCCCGATATCATCTGGATCACCGCGCCGGTGAGCGTTGCGGCTTCGATCGTCCTGATGCAGGTCACCAAGACCCTCCATCCTCCCGGAGGCGCCACTGCGCTGATCGCGGTCATCGGCTCGCCAAAGATCCATGAACTCGGCTATTGGTATGTGATTTCACCCGTGCTGGTCGGAGCCGTCATTTTATTGACCACCGCCCTGATATTCAATAACATGACGCCGTCTCGCCGCTATCCCACAAACCGCAGGTTCACTTACTTGCTGCGCAAAAGGCTATTGCTGCGGCCGCGGGGAAATAAAATGGCGAATGCTAAAAAAAATGTACAGGATGCTTGATGCGACGATTGAACCCCAATTCACCATGATTCTTGGCCTCTTGGGCACCTTCGCTTTTGCGATGAGCGGTATCAGGCTCGCGGCCGGCAAGGATATCGACTGGTTTGGCGCTTATATCATTGGGTTGGCGACAGCCATCGGCGGGGGAACCGCACGCGATCTCCTGCTCGATGTCACGCCCTTCTGGATGCTGGATCCCAATTACCTGATCACGACGGGAATCGCGTTGTTGGCGGCCCTCGTTTTCAAACAGCGGGTATTCAGGCTCGGGGAGCCGCTTTTTATGTTCGATGCGTTGGGACTCGGGCTGTTTACCGTGGTGGGGATCACCAAAAGCATTGCGGCGGGATTGCCGTTTTGGGTGTGCATCGCCATGGGTACGATCACCGGCTCTGTGGGCGGGGTGATCCGCGACGTTTTGATCAATGAAGTTCCCCTGTTGTTCAGGAAAGACATATACGCACTGGCCTGTGTGGCCGGCGGCATCATGTATTTTGCATGCAAGTACATGGGTTTGCCGGACGGACTGACCGAATTGTTGGCGGCAGTCACGGTGATCGCAATCCGCCTGCTTGCCGTGCGTTTCCACATCCACCTTCCCGTGATCGCACCCGTCACAAAAAAATGACATTGCCCAAAAATTGTCGTAAATTGGAATCTAAATTACATCGTATGGAAGCACTTATCAAAATGGTGGCCGACAAGACCGGCATCTCACACGACCAGGCGGCGATGGCCGTATCGACAGTTGTCGGTTTTCTTAAGGACAAATTGCCGGCGGGATTGGGGGAAAACCTGGATTCTTTCGTCAACGACAAGGACGGTCACGGCGGCGGATTTGGGGATATTGCCGGAAAATTCGGCGACATATTCAAAAAATGATGCATGGAACCGGTTTTTAATGACCTTTTGGATATTCTCAGGCGGCGCTTTGACCAAAATATGCATCGGCACAAATCTGTTTCGTGGTCGGAGGTCGAAAACAGGCTACAGACCGCTCCGGGCAAATTGAAATCCTTGGCCGCAATGGAGGAAACCGGCGGCGAACCTGACGCGATCGGAATTTCGGACAACGGGGAAGCAATTTTTTGCGACTGTTCGCCCGAAAGCCCCGCGGGACGGCGGAGCCTTTGTTACGATGCCGACGCCCTCGAAGCCAGAAAGGAAAACAAACCTTCCGGAAGCGCGATGGACGTCGCCGCAAAGATGGGCGTCTCCCTGCTGACCGAAACGCAATACATCCAACTTCAGGACCTTGGGCCTTTTGACAGGAAAACCTCGTCCTGGCTCCTGACCCCGAAGAAGACGAGAAACTTGGGCGGCGCGCTTTTTGGTGACTACCGCTATGGACGAACTTTCATTTATCACAACGGGGTACAATCGTATTACGCTGCGCGCGGATTTCGTGCGATCCTCTTAATCTAAACTTATGAAACATAAAATCAGCCTGTTGATCGCCGCAGTCGTGTTTGCCCTGCCGGCAACCGCCCAGGAAAATGCCGCCGTGCACAAGGCGGTGACGGACTTCTTTGAGATTTTTTCCACACGGGAAGTTTCGAAGCTCGCCGATGTGACAACCGACGACATCCTTATTGTCGAGGATGGCGAATTATGGAACCGCGATTCCATCGCCAAATTCCTGACCAAACCCGCACCGGCAGATTTTAAAAGGGAAAACACAATGAAGTTCCTAGATACCAACATCAAGGGGCAGACCGCCTGGACAACCTATGAAAATACTGCCCGCATCCTGGCCAACCAACGCAAATTCATCGTCGTGTGGTATGAGACAGCGGTTCTGATCAATGACAAGAACCGTTGGAAGATCAGAACGTTGCATTCCACTACAAAGGAAAACCGCCGTCAATAGTTCATCATGTGCTACAGGGTAGAAATGAAGATGGACATCCGCAAGATCGGGAAGCAATTCAAGGCGGCCGCCGATCATCCGGACAGTATTGTTTTCGATTCCGAGATCAACGGTTTTGCGTATCCGGTACTTCCCGTCATCACGGCCGATGCGCCTTCAAAAATCGAACTTTCGTACGAATGGGGCCTGATCCCTTCGTGGTGCAGGGACGAGGCGATCCGGAAAAATACCCTCAATGCGCGCATCGAGTCATTATCTGAAAAGCCAGCCTTCAAGGGCGTGATCGCCAACCGGTGCCTCGTGCTTGCCACGGGGTATTTTGAATGGCGATGGCTGGACGAAAAGGGAAAGTCCAAACAAAAATTCGGAATCCATCACGCAAGCGCCGAGGCCTTCGCCTTCGCGGGACTTTACTCGTTTTGGCGCGATCCCCAGCGCAGGCAGCGAAACACCTTCACGATCTGCACCACCCGGGCCAATGAGCAGATGCAGTATGTGCACAACACCAAGCAGCGCATGCCCGTCATGCTGAATCCCGGTGACGAACAGGCCTGGCTGGACCCAACCAACGACGTGCAGGCCTTTTCATTTCCCCGGTACACCCCTGACCTGGTGGCGTTCCCGAATTGATAATTTTGTTAACTTGGGCAAAAAAACATGAGCCCACTCATACGGAATATATTAGCGGTTGTCGCAGGAATCGTGCTGGGAAGCATGGTCAACATGGGAATCCTCCAGGTGGGGAATTCGGTCATCCTACCGCCCGCCGGGGTTGACTCCACCACGCCCGAAGGACTTCGCAACGGCATGCAGCTTTTTGAACCGCAGCACTTCATTTTTCCTTTCCTTGCGCATGCGCTGGGAACATTGGCTGGTGCATTTGCCGCCGCCATGATCGCAGCGTCCAACCGGATGAAAATTGCGCTGGGCATCGGGATTTTCTTTCTTCTGGGTGGGATCGCGACCATCGTGATGCTTCCGTCGCCAATTTGGTTCACAATGCTGGACCTGCTTCTGTCCTATATGCCGATGGCCATTATCGGCGGTCGCGCAGCCATCTCGCGAAAGCGCAACATCTGACATTTTTTTTGTTGTTATAAAATATTAAGGTAAATTGGTACGTTCAAGTGGGAATCCTGCAAGATATGAGATACCTTATTTTACTGCTACTGTTTGGTCCGTGGGCAATGGCCCAGGTAAAGGGTTCCCATGAACTCCTTCAGAGCAAGGATTTCAAACTTACCGACGGTCGGATGATCGCCTCCGACGTGGGTTGCGTGATTCCGGGTGAAACATCGGGAGATCCGATCCAGATCAGCATCGTTTGCATGCAGGCCGCCTTTCGGGATACGGGGCTTGGAAGGATCAACGACATGATCCTGTACGCCGATGGCAAAGTGCGCAAGGCAGTGAGCGGAAGTTACAAACCGTCCGAATTCAGGATGGCCTACAACCCATCGACGCGTTTGTGGAGCCTGACGAGCCTTTTCAGTACCGAGCAGAGCGGCATCGTGACCAAAAGCCTGATGGCGCTGGACTTTGATGCATCGGGTAATTTCCTCGAGATGAAACGCGTATTCTGATGAAAGCCACATTATTTTACAGGTATTTCCTGGCCATAATGATGTTGTGCCTTCTGGCCTGTCGCGAAGAAAAACAGGAAGAAAAAGCATCGGAACCTGCTCTTGACGAGGCGCAGATTCCTTTCGACAAAGCAAAATGGCTGATGACCGACGGCGCCGATTATCTTTATCGGGACAAGATGGTGGAAGACCTGTTCAGGGACGACAAACTCAAAGGCCTCACCAAGGAGCAGATTGTCGAAAAGCTTGGCGAGCCCACCCGCACTGACAAGAATTACATTTTTTACAGGCTGTCACAAACGCGTATCCAATTCCTTCCCATCAAGACCAAAACGCTGGTGATCAGGCTTTCGCCGAAAGGTCTGTCGGAGGCGGTCCTGATACACGGTGGATAAATCGCAAGGTTGCATAAATGCTTAAATATCTGCTGCTCTGGTTTCCGATGCTGCTGCTGGCCATCCTTAACGGTGCCTTTCGGGAGCGTGCGATCGTACCGAGGACTTCACCAGGCGTCGCCCACCGCATTTCGACCCTCACGCTGCTCCTGCTCTTTGCCGCTTATTTTTACGTCCTTGTCCGTACAGTACCTCCCGGGTCGGGAAAACAGGCGCTGCAGGCCGGACTGATGTGGCTTTTGCTGACCTTGGCATTTGAATTCGGGTTTGGCCGTTATCGCGGTCTTTCCTATGAACAAATGCTCTCGGAATACAATATTTTGGCGGGAAAATGGTGGGTCCTTGTACCGATTTTTGTCACGGTTGGGTTCTGGGCGATGAATAACCTGCTTTACGGATGATGGCCCGGCCGGTTTGCCGAAACAAAATCAGTGATGAAGGCAAGTAGCCCGATTGATTTCAGGCTTTCGATTTCCCCGGAAACCCTTTGCCCCTCAAAATATTGAGCGCGAATCCCGGAATCAAAGAACCCGGACAAGTTCCCGTCCTGCTCCAGCATCCGGTTGATGGACCGGCTCTGCGCATGATGCGAGTCGGCTAGTATGGATTGGATTAGCGATAAATTTTTCACGCAGGCATAACGCGTGGCGGCCAGCATCAGCAATACGGAGGCGTTGTACATTTTTTTCTCATGTGCCCGAAACCCCTCCGAGATGAGCGGCTGGCCAGGATAGCAGGAATTGAGGTATTCTTCAAGCGCCTTTCGGTGTTTCCGGAAGAACAATACGATGATCTGCGAGGCCGCATCTTCCTGTCCTGCATTGGCCAGTTTGGCAAGGTCATACACCGTCCGAAGCCTGATGCGCTGCGGCACATACCATCCGATCTGCAACAATGATAGGATATTCTTGTCAAGGGTCGCATCGGCAATGAGCGTTACGGCATCGTGCATCAGATCTTGTGGCATCAGTACGATCGGCTGTAACTGGCATGTTCGATCAACGCCTCGGTCTTTGTGCCGTCTCCTGTCCTGAACTTGGTCTGTATGGTCTCGCGCCTGTCCATCCGTTGCAGGAATACGACCAGATGGAGATGTGGGCCGCTGCTGTATCCGGTATTTCCGCTTATTGCGATGACGTCGCCTGCCCTTACCGTATCGCCGGGCTTCAGGCTGGTTCCGTTCTGCTTGATATGGGTGTACTCGGCGAAGGTGCCGTCCCCATGTTGAATAATGATGTAATTGTTGAACTGCTTGCAACTCTCCTCCTTGCAGCCGCGGTTGTGTCGCGTGACCACCTGGATCACCTTGCCATCGCGCACGGCCGTGACCTCGGTACCGATCTTCATGGAAAAATCCAGCGCGTTTTCCCCCTTGTGCGAGAATTTGCCGTTGTAGCCCTGGTCAATCTTAAAACTCTGGCCCGTCTTGAACGGAAGCCAATATTCGTGATCCCGATCGTATTGGGTCTGGGTTACATCGCCAAACTGGATCAGGGATTTGAAAGATAGTTTAGCGGCCTTCGCAGGATTGGCGGGAACCAGGCGGTCAACCTCAAACTTTTTTGTGCGCGCCGGCACCACGACCGGAATTTTATGCGCCTTCGCATCCTTCATGTTGACGATCTGGTAATCGATGAGCACGGTCACCGGGCAATATTCGTCATTGTCCACCAGGACCGTAAACACGTTATTGGCCGATTCAGTATAGGCACGTGCGGCAACCTGGGCCGGGGAATGGCAGGTAAATATTAGCAGAAGCAGGACAATGGCTTTTCGCATGGCGGGAATTTGCGGGGAAAATACGAAAATCTGCGTATTTCGGTCATGTGGCACGATCTCTAGGTTTGCAAAAACACTTATCATGAAAAAATATCTTGCCTTATTGCTTCTGGCGGCCATACCTGCGGGAGCACAAACCCTTGGGGAATTCAAACCCGACGAGACCTCATATGGATTGTCGAAAATAAAGAAAGACGCCAACAAGCGCATTTACATCTCGGGATTCGAGGTCAATTTTCAAATCTATAACGAGAAGGAAAAGTTCAAACAGGGCGGCTCGATGTTGGGCGGCGGAATGAAAGGCGATGCCAAAAGCGAGGTCTCGATAGGTCTTGAAGGCCTGGACGAGCAAACGGTCCAGCAGATTACCGACCAGCTTTATGCCGATTATATGGCAAAGCTTAAAGGGGCCGGCATGACCATCCTTACGGCCGACGAGGCCGGAAAAACCGAAAAATATTCGGGTTTCCAGCGAATGCGCGGAGGCAAGATCTCCATGGCCGAAATACCCGGGGTGATGACCGCAACACCTACCAATTTTGAATACTACGTAAAGGGCGTGGACAAGGACGGCAAATCCAAAAAAGGAGGTTTCCTGGGCAATGAAGCCTCCCTTTTTCCTGGGTTGTCCAGAGACTTGGGCGATGCAATCATCGGGAATGTGGACATCACGGTCCTTTTTGTCAGTGACCAGAACGCCTTCCAGGGCAATGGCGCAAAGATCAAGGTCAAGACCAACCTAAGGCTCGTGGGCCAGGAGACGATCATCATGACCGATGACAGCGCGATCAAGTTCAAGGGCCAGAATACGATGACGCCGGTCTCGAGCACCGTGGCCTTTTATCACGGCAAGATGGGTGCGGGCAGCACCTCGGCCTATACGGGAACGCTCAAGAAACCGGTATCGATAATGGGGATTGTTGATGACGAAACCATCACGGCATACGCTGCGGGCGGCATGTCTTCAGGTACGCCCACAATTTACGGCACTTTCTACAGCGTGCGCAACGGCAACACATCAAACGCCAGGTTATCAAGGTCGACCCAAACCGATACCGTGAAGGGGTTTATGCGGCTGCCAAGAAATTCCTCGAATACCACACCGACGAGTTCCTCAAAAACATTTAAAAAAAATGCCCCATCCGGGGCATTTTCTTTTTTGATGTGATGAATGCTATGCGGCCATTTGCATGGCAGGCGCAGGGACGCGGTGAAAATAATCGCAGTAAAATTCGGCTATCTCATAAACCAGGTCCTTCGCTTCCCGAGTTGGATTTTCGGTGTAAAGTTTCAATTTGCGAAGAAGCAGTTTCCTTACGGCGCCTTCAAGTGGATTTTCGGTATCGGCTTCCTGATTCAGGATTTCGCGGATGCGCTCCACGATATTTTGACGGTGCAGGAAACGTTCTGCGATAAACAGATTTAAAACAAGGGTTGTAATGTTGTTGCTCATGATAATGGGTTTTTGGCTAAATTACTGCCGCCGTTACGCCTTCAGATTATAGCATTAAGCAAATAGATTATACTTAAACAAGGTTACCAAATCGTTAACTTCGGGTAAAATTATGGCTTTATGCGACAAGCAGCACTTTTGACCGATATCTAGCCGAAAAAGTCGATTAAGTGATTTTTTCTATAAATGCAAAAAATTCTCGGACGCGCCTTCCGAAGCATTCCACCCGAGTATTCAACTAATTTAATGTCGCCATCAGCCTTCCGGTAGCATTCAAATAAAATATTTGCTATCTTAGTGGCAATCATAAGGTTATGACGCTACGGTACAAAAAATCGCACCTTCAACTTCTGGCAGGCCTGGGGCTTGGACTCATGATGATTTCGGCCGTCATGTATTGGCTCGGGGCTGGAGAATTCGTTGCGGTATTTCTGGCGATGGGGCTTTATAACATCATATTGTATGTTTTCCGGTCAACCAGGCATTACCTTGCAGTCAGAAACGGAATCATTAAAAAGTCCGGCATTTTTGGAGGAAGCATTTCACTAAAGGACATACGACGCGTGCATCATTTTGGCGGGGATATTTTCATTCATGGACCTCACTCCGAAATTCCGGTTTATACTGCTTTCCTGGATCCCGATTCCCTGCGGAGATTTGAGAAAATGCTCCGGCAATTTGCAACTGTAGATGGCAGCAATGTATCGCAACAACGGCCCGTTACAGGTTGATTATTTATAGAATTCCCACTCAAGGTTATTAAAATCCCACTTAATTTCATTTTTTAATCAGCGTTGCCTTACAGCATAATATATGCGATGTGGGAAGGTTCGTAATAATTTTTTTTAAACCGTTAAATTTTAAGATAAATTGTAAGTAATTTTTTATATTCAAATGTTAAATATGCATTTCGTCGATAAAAAGTTACATTTTAACAGATAAATTAAATTTCTTCTTATAGTTTTGTCTCCGTCAGGTTGATGATTGAATCGCCCCTCAACATCGCCGGCACGACGGTCTCCAATTCCGCAATTGGATCCGCCGTTAAAAACTTAACCTACTGAACTATGAAGAAGTTTTTATTTCTTATGGCTGCGCTTTTTTGCCTGACCGCAAATGCGCAAAGAACTAACAAACCACCCAAGGTCAAGCCCGGAAACGGAAATACCGTTGCACCGGCAGCGTTAAGCTATCCCACGCCAAACATCTTTACGGCTGGGAGCGCAATCACCGCGTTGACACCAACGGTCACCGGGAATGTCTCCACCTTCGCCGTTTCACCTGCGCTGCCCGCAGGCCTTGCTCTCAATGCCACAACCGGTACCATCAGTGGTACTCCGACGGCTGCATCGGCATCGGGTATCTATACTGTCACCGCGTCCAATGCTGCGGGAAGTATTTCTTTCGGAGTGGGGATTACGGTGAATGCACCATTGTCGGCGCCATCGGCCCTGTCCTATCCGACGCCCAACACCTTTACCGTCGGCACCCCGATCGCCATGCTTTCGCCCACCGTGAGCGGTACGGTAACTTCCTATAGTGTATCGCCCGCGCTTCCTTCAGGACTTTCCATGAGCACCTCGACAGGTAAGATCACCGGAACGCCCACCACTGCCACGGCAACGGCTACCTACACGGTGACGGCTTCAAATGCGGCCGGCAGCCGTACTTTTGGCGTGGTCATCACGGTGAATGCGGCCCTGGCGGCACCATCGGCACTGAGCTATACATCGCCCAATACTTTTACCGCCGGAACTTCCATTGCGGCGCTTGTCCCCGTGGTTTCGGGAACGGTCACTTCTTATAGCGTGTCGCCGTCGCTTCCCGCAGGGCTTTCCATCAGCAACTCGACGGGAATTATTTCGGGTACGCCGACCGTTGCCTCGCCTACCGCAACCTACACCGTTACGGCCTCAAACGCCGCCGGCAGCAGGACCTTTGGTGTGGTGATCACGGTCAATGCAGCTTTGGCCGCGCCCTCGTCCCTGAGCTATACATCGCCCAATACCTTTGTGACTGGCACCTCGATCACGGCGCTGATGCCGGTTGTGACCGGCACGGTGTCTTCATACAGCGTCTCCCCGTCATTACCTGCCGGCCTTTCGCTGAGCACGTCTACCGGCATCATTGCCGGCACGCCAACGGCCGCAACGCCAACCGCGACCTATACCGTGACGGCATCAAACGCCGCAGGAAGCAGGACTTTCGGGGTGGTGATCACGGTCAATGCCGCGCTCACCGCGCCTTCTGCCCTCTCCTACCCCTCGCCTAACACCTTCACGGCCGGAACCGCCATCGCCACCTTGTCACCCACTGTATCTGGCACCGTGACCGCATACAGCATTTCGCCGTCATTGCCGGCGGGCCTGTCCATGAGTACATCGACCGGAAAGATC
>SXGU01341551.1_pt1 | contig 11969 bp, 10 predicted proteins | sample 3174531 | NCBI WGS metagenome assembly SXGU01 (sample SAMN11356863, study PRJNA531348) | freshwater metagenome | isolation source: freshwater sample F1-140 | place: China: Fuxian Lake, Yuxi | collected 2017-12-25
ATCATCAGGAGCACCAGCAACGTCGATACGAGCATCCAGGCGGCATCGCCCTTGTCGACCGTGAGCGGCGCCGCCGCCAGCGCGGCCTGCTCGGCGAGGAGCCCCGGGCCGATCACCGGCCATGCGCACAGCTTGCACCATGACATTGTTCGTCCGTTTCGCCCCATCGCCGCCACGTCCTGCTGCACCGCAGCGAGACTGTCGCTTGGGCGCGACGGTCGCAAGCTGCCAGGCCCGTGAAATAATCACGGAAGTCCTGATCCGTCTGGGCGGGGGGTGGGCGAGGAGCGACGGAACCCGGCTGCTGGCTCGGAAAGTCCGATCAGGGCCGCCGCTGCAGCGCGCGCTGCATGATCGACCATGAACTCGAACTCCCGCAGGTAGCGGACCATTTCCGGGCTGCCCGGCTCCACGGGCGGCGCTACGCTCGCCAGGTAAGCGGCGTCGCGTCCGGCAAGACCGATCGCGGCGAGGCACGACATCAGCCGCATCGCATCGGCCGGTTCCCGGTCCGGCACGAAAGTCTCCATGCGCTACGCTCTCTTTCTCTCAGGCGGCTTGCGCGTCGCTGCGCGCCGCAAGATCGTCCGCACCGGAGTCGATCCAGCCGCCGTCGGCGCGCACCGGCCGAGCGAAGCTCCGGCTGAATCCGGCGAGCTTTCCCACGCGGACGCTCCGCAGGCGGAGACTTTGCCGGGCCATGGCGAGCGTGGCGTCCACCGCCTCCCGGCCGTAGCCGAGACCGCGATGCGCGCGAGCGATCCAGCAGACGAGTTCGACCGCGCCGCCGCCGGTCCTCGTCAAGCCGGCGACGCCGACCAGCTCCGGCGCCGCCGTTGTGCGCCTGAAGACGAGCAGTTTCGGCAGCGAAGCGCCGCTTCCGCCTTGCTCGATGGCGCATGTGGCGAGCGGATGCTCGCCCTCGGGTGCCCCGAACAGGTCGCGGACGTTGCGTTCCGTCGCGGCGAGGGTCTCCAGGGCCGTTCGGTCCTCGTCCCAGGCCGGTCTCAGCAGCAGGTGTTGCGTGCGCGCGAACATCTCATCACCCTCATCGTCATGCCGGGATCGCCCCGGCCGGCGTTGGTGAGGGAGAGATTGGGAGGGAGGGGCGGCCCCTCTCCCTCGGTCGGCTTCTTCCGAAACCCTGGGCGGCCCCACCTGGGCAGCCCGTCCTCGGCTGCCTTATCTGATCTCCGTCCAAATTCGCGGGGTCGTGCACGCAAAGCTGGCGGGTGCGTAAGACGCGAGGGTAAAAAGTCGGAAGCCGCTCGTGCAGGCGCCATGCGCGCACGCGGCCGAAGTCAGTGCCGACACGCTGCGTTCGATGGTGGGCGACTGCTTCATAGGTCCGATCTTATGCTCTGAACGTCCTGATCAGACAATAAGGAAATTCGCGGCCGAACAATTTTGTCGCCAGAAGCTGGATTGTTCTATCGACCGACCGGTCGATCAATGTTCTTGCGTCCAGAACCGTGACGTGGCTTGTTGCCTTTTGATCGACAGGGTTCGAACGACGGACTAATGGCCAGCAGTGCCTTCCAACATCTTGCGATTATTTCACGGTGGCGAGAAGGGGCTCAACGCGGATGGAAGCGTTGAAGACTCGTCATGGCCACCGAACCCACAATTGCTCTGCCCGAGCTCCTGTTGTTCGCGATCGAGCGCCGGATCCAGCTGCGCGCCATCTACAATCGAGGGGAGGCGGCGCTCGCGCCGCACTCGCTGCTCGAGCGCCACGGCGACCTGTTCCTGCGCGCCGTCACCATGCGCTTCGACGGCCGTGCGCCGCGCGAGCCGAAGCTCGGCACCTTCAAGCTCGCCGGCCTTTCGAACGTCAGGCTGACGGGCAGCGAGGTTCCCGACGGCATTTTCGCCGCCGCGGAGGTGAGGGGAAGAGCTGCCTAGATCAGGTGGGGCATCAGGCGAATGCCGTCTCGGTGACCGCTACGGGAGGCGACACCGAGAACCCGAAGCGACGGAAACTGACATGTTTTTTCGATTGCCGGCCCCTGGCTTGTACGCGTTCTCGCAAGTAGCGAGTACCCGGTGCGCAGGCTCGACGGTGTAGCGTCAAGCTCGGCTCGTTGATCGTCTACGGCACGCTTCGCCTGTCAGACTGCCTGCCCGAATCTGTCCCGGACGAAGGCGGCGATCTGGCTTGCCGACATCTCGTGAGAAGAGTTGCCCGAGCGCACGAAGAGCCGCTCGGCGACGGCGCCGTTGCGATCTCCCACCTTGACGTAGAGCGGTTGGCGAGACGCCTCCACATCGACACGGCAGAGGCGCGTTGCCCCGAGGCTCGGAAAGGTCACTTTGACCCGGTTCGTCCAGAATGCGGTCGGGAATTGCGCATCGAAAAGGTTGGTGAGGTATAGCTCGAACTTATCGAGACTGCCGCCAAGGCTGGCGAGATCCTGATCGATCCCGGTGACCGAACCATCGTCGCAGACTCCAATCAGAAGGGTTCCGCCGCTGCCGTTTGCGGATGCTGCGACAGTTTTCACCGCTACATCCTCGAGCTTCTTGTTCACCGTCTGCTGCCGTACGTCCCAGCGGAGGGTCTGCTTGAACTCAAGCTTCTCGCCTTCGCCAGCGCCGATCAGCCGTTCCAGCGGGCTCGGCTGGGGCTCTGCAAGCTCGGATCGACCGTGGATGTGATCGCGACGTAAAGATCGTGGGCGCTCCGCAGCCGAGCGGCCGCGGCCTGCACGGGCTGCAGTTCAGCCCGCGCCGCCTCCCCGGCTTCGGCGAAGGCAAGCGACCGAGCCACGCCCAGATCATCCCAGAGCGCCTGCAACGGTGCGCGCACGCTTTCCGCTTTCGCCTTGAGATCCCTCGCGAGGGCGCCGACCTGCTCGCGATCCGGACCCTTGCTGGCGACGATGCGAGGCTCGGCACCCATGCCCTTGAGGCTGCGCATCCATTCGGCGAGGGCGATCAGCGGCGCCGATTGCGAGCGCTCGCCGCGCCAGGCCGAGGCGAAGGCCGTGCGGCCGAACTCGTCTTCCGCCTTGATCGTCTCCATCACACGGCGGCCTCGGGAGAGGGCGTCCAGCAAAGCGAGCTGCTGATCGAGCGGCGCCTTGGGATCGGACAGATAGGAACGGACGGTCCGGGCCGCCGCCCGCCACTCGCCGCTCAAAAAGCGGAAGAGGCCGGTGCCATGCGCGGCCAGCACCCGGCGCGCGTCGGAGAGGTCCACACCCCAGGCGCTTTCGCTCACGCCGCTGCCGATGTCGGCACGGGCCTTTTCAAGCGTCTCGACGGCTCCGGCGAGGTCGGCGGCGCGCTCAACGCCGCTGTCCCAAAGGCCGGCGGCAAACGCGTCGGCATCCGCGGCGGGCGCGGCCGCGACGCGCTCGGCAACCCGCACCATTTCGTCGATACCGCGCAACCTGTTCGGCGCATCCGTCCGCCCGAGCGCCTGCCCCAGGCGATTCGCCTCGCTCAGAAGCGGTGGTATGTGCTCGGCAAGTTGAGCCGCGCGGGCGAACGCATCGATCGGTATCGCTGCGGGCAGCGTCGCGAGGTCGGTTGCGGCAGCGGCGATGTCCGCGGTCCAGGCTTCGGTCTTGAACATCGGCGCGAGCCGCTCACGCAGCGTAGCAAGGCGTTCGCCCGCCGCGAGCAGCGCGCAGATCTCCTCGCCATGGCTGGTCCATTCGCCGGCGCCGACTGCGGCCGTCTCGAGGTCGGGCGCTCCGGCCAGCCGCGCGGCGAGCGCCGTTAGATCGTCAAAGGCGGCCAGAGTGCCGGGGGAAGGCATTTCCAGCGTCGCCGCCAGCATCTCGCCTCGGCCCCGCAACTCAGCCAGGCGGACGATCAAGTCGCTGATCCTGTTCGCCAGCCGATCCACGTCCGGTGGCAGGGCCGCTTCGAGTTCGATGCCACGCCAGACGTGCCGGGCCGGCACGCCGATGTCGCATACTCGCTCGATCAGCTCGGCGAGCAAGGTCGAGCGCTGGTAAAGATCGTCCCGGGACCATTCCGTTGCCCGCTCCAGCGTCAGCTCGGTCGGCTGCTGTCCCGCCTGCTTCAGCCGGGTGAGTTGGCCGATCACCTGATAAGGCGTGAAGCCGGCAGCGCCGGTCACCGCGTGCAGCCGCCGGGCATGCTCGTTCAACTGGTCGCGCGCGTCCGTCAGGCGGGCGTTGAGGGCCGCCAGGTCCTCGCCTTTCGGCGCACCCAATTCCCAGGTGCGCCTGAGCTCCTCCAGCACGGCACGTTTGTTCGCTTTGTTGCTGTGCAGCTCCAGGCACATGTCGCCGACACCGTTATGATCGAGCCGGCGCTTCACCACCTCCAGCGCCGCCATCTTCTCGGCGACGAACAAAACGGTCTTACCGTCCGCCACGGCCGAGGCGATCACATTGGCAATGGTCTGCGATTTGCCGGTGCCCGGCGGTCCCTGGATCACCAGGCTACGGCCGCGCCGCACCTCGTGCACCGCCATGGTCTGCGAACTGTCGCTGTCGACGATGTGGAGCATGTCGGGTGGCGCGACATGGACATCGACGGGTTCGTCTTCGTCCAAGAGCGGTTCGCCTTCGTCGAAGCCGTCCGAGACCAGCGAGCGAACGATGGCGTGATCCGCGAGGCGGGCGCCTTCCGGCCAGTTCGCCGGGTCGAGATCGCGGTACATCAGGAACTTGGCGAAGGAGAAGAAGCCGAGCACGACCTCGTCGGGATTGACCGCCCAATCCTTCTTCGCCGCGACCGCATCGGCCACCGTGGCCATGTAAGCAGCCGGATCGAACTCCTCGCTGGCTTCGAACGCCGGCAACTTGATGCCGTGCACCCGGTCGAGATAGGCTTCGAGCGAGAGGTTGGCGGCCGGATCGTCGCCGCGCCAGCGCAGCTTGAACTTCTCCGCCGCATTGCCGCGTTCCAGCTGAACCGGCACGAGAATCAAAGGTGCGTAGCGGATGTTGGCAGGATTGTTCGGATCGATCCATTTCAGGCTGCCGAGCGCAAGAAACAGGATATTGACGCCTTGCTCCTCCTCAAGCGTGCGCGCGTCGTAATAAAGATCGAGCAGCCGTTTCTGCAGCCCGGCTGATGTCAGGCGCGTCTGCAACCGGGTGTCGGCGTGCCGGTTGGCCACCCCCCGCGCATCCACCCCCTCCTCGTCGGGCTGAGCCAATTCGACGAACTCGTCGCCCTCCGGCGCGTCCGCGTCCGCCGCTTGCCGGCCCGGCAAGAATGTGAAGGGGCGCTGATCCCGGACGAGCAGGCGGAAAATTTCGCGGCTCTGCTCGTCGACGATATCGATTGACTTGGCACTCTTGGCTGAGCGCGGCATGTTGAGCAGCCGATTGCGAGCGCCAAGGTCAAGCAGCTCGGTCCGCGCCCGCTCGAGCTTGGCTTCGAGCGGGAGGTTGCTCTGAAAAACCGAAGCGTTCTCCTGATCGCCCTGCGGAAGCTGTTGAGTGGCCATGGATTTTCCCCCTGCGCTCTTCTGCCGAAGTTCCGGTCCGTTCGTCTAGGGGGTTATGCTTTCGGGCCCGATCGGCGAAGTCGATCTGCCCCGCCTTCGCCCGACACGCGATCTGTTCGCCGGCGCGTCCAAGATCGGGGGCCAGACGATTGTGACACGGACCGTTACATGCTCGAAAAGTTCACCGGCTCGGCTCAACCCCGTCTCTGGCCGGCCTTACGGTTCCGACGCCACTCACTTACAAGGACGAGGAGCGGGACGGTGACGGCATTCTCCTCCGAGCGGCGGACCGGTGCAGGTGCCGTCGCGGTGGCGGGCGCGCTGGCCGGCGGCGATAGAGCTGGCTGAACGGGTGCGGGCGGCGCGGCCTGGCTCGGCAGCGCCTGCGCCGCCGCGAGCAGTGGCGAGAGGAGCCAGGTCACGGGCCGAGCTCCGGTACGACGGCCGGTCGCCGATTCCAGCGAAGGACGGCGCCGCTCCACGTACGGATATGGCCAGGAGCATCTCTTCCTCAGCAATGCAACAAGCCGGCAAGTCAAGTTACCGAGGTGCGCGGTCGGCTTGGCGATCGTGGCCGAGCAAGTGCTTGCGCCCTTTCTCCGACCGATGTTATCTCATCACCGTGGCCCGGCTGCTCACCTTGCTGATGATGTTCGCGCTGGTTTTGACCAACAGCGCTGCCCAAGCGGCTGCGGTCTGTCAGCACCGCGACGCCGCCACCCATGCCGCTGCCCGCGACAGCGGTGATGCTGGGGTCGCTGTCGGAGCGATGATCGAAGAGGCTGCGGCGGCAGAAGCCGAGCAGGCGGGCATTCTCGCGGATGCCGCCAGCGCGCAGCTGTCCGGTTTCGTCCTGCCCAGCGACGTCTCGTTGTCCGCACCGATCATGGGCGCGCGACTTCAAGCATGCGTCTGCGATGTGGACGGCAGGCCGGGGCTGGCCGTCGATCCGCTGCTGGAACCACCGCTCGCCTAACCTCCTCGAGTTCGCGTCCAGCTTGCGCGCGTAGCGCGCGCCCGCGCGTTCCATCCCGCTGGGCGGTTCCGGTCCGCTCGCGACCCATCGCCCCGAACCTACCGCCCGAGGCGCGACATCTCCTTCAGCAAACCTCCATCGAAAGTTGATCCATTGCGTCGATTCCTTCTCCTGGCCGGAAGTGCTGCCGTCCTGTTTCCCGCAACCGCCTACGCCCAGACCACGCCCGCACCGGCGCCGCAGCACCAGGAGTCGACCGAGATTATCGTCACGGCGCCATTCGTGCGCGAACTCGACATTCTCTCGGGCAGTTCGGTGCTGACCGGCGCGGAGCTGCAGCGCGACATTCGCCCGCAGATCGGCGACACGCTGACCCGGCTGCCCGGCGTCTCCGCCACATCGTTCAGCCCCGGCGCGTCGCGCCCCGTCCTGCGCGGCTTCCAGGGCGAGCGCATTCGCGTCCTGACCGATGGCATCGGCTCGATCGACGTTTCGAACACGTCGGCCGACCATGGGGTTACGATCGACCCGCTCACCTCCGAGCGAATCGAGGTGCTGCACGGTCCCGCGGTTCTGCTGTTCGGCGGCCAGGCGATCGGCGGCGCAGTCAACGTGCTCGACCGGCGAATCCCGCGCGTGGTGCCGGAAGGCGGCGCGCATGTCGATATCATCGGCGTCTATGGCTCGGCGGCGGACGAGCGCTCGATCGGCGGCGCGGCCGATGTCGCGCTCGGCAGCGGCGGGCTCGTCTTCCACCTCGACGGCACCTATCGCAAGACCGACGATCTGGAGGTGGGTGGCTTCGTGCTCTCGCCGGAACTGCGCGCCGAGCAGCTCGAGATCGCGGAAGAAGAGCTCGCCGAAGGACATGCCGACGAAGCGGCGGAGGCGCTCGAGCTGGCCGGTCGGCGCGGTCGGCTGCCGAACAGCGCGACCGAGCAGAAGACGGCAGGCGCCGGCCTGGCGCTGATCCGCGACGGCTTCAATCTCGGCGCCTCGCTCAGCTATTTCGACAGCGAGTACGGCGTGCCGACCCGCCCGGGCGCCGGGCACCATCATGGCGAGGGTGAGGAGGGCGAAGACGAAGACGCGGAGGGCGGCGAGGAGTTCGTCACCATCGGTCTCGAGCAATACCGGTTCGATCTGCGCGGTGAGGTGGAACTGGCAAGCGGCTTCCTCGACCGCATCCGCTTGCGCGTTGGCGCCGCCGATTACAAGCATACCGAATTCGAAGGAGACGAGGTCGGAACCGTCTTCAAGTCGGACGGCGCCGAAGGCCGCATCGAGTTCGTTCAGCGCGACCGAAACGGCTGGCGCGGGGCCAGCGGCGTCCAATATTTCAGCCGCGACTTCGAGGCCATCGGTGAGGAGGCTTTCGTTGCGCCGAACGAGACGCGTCAGCTCGGCTTGTTCACCCTCCAGGAAATCCAGCTGGGGCAGCTCGGTCTTGAGGCGGCGGCCCGCTACGAGCATACCGACGTCAGCTCCGACCCGCTCGGCGTCGATCGCAACTTCAACGCCTTCTCCGCCGCTATCGGCGCTGCCTACGAGCCTGCGCGCGGCACCCGGATCGGACTTACCGTCTCGCGGACGGAACGCGCGCCGGCGGCCGAAGAGCTGTTCTCCGATGGCCCACACGTCGCCACGCAGGCGTTCGAGATCGGCGATACCGGCCTTGCCAAGGAGAAGAGCTGGGGCGGCGAGGCATATGTCCGACTTGGCGGCGACCGCTTCAGCTTCCGCGCGACCGCCTTCGCAAACTGGTTCGACAACTACATCTTCTTGAGCGAGACCGGCGAGGAGGAAGACGACCTGCCGGTGTTCCAATATCTGCAACGCGACGCCCGCTATTTCGGAATCGAGGCTGAAGTTACCGCTCGGCTGTTCGAAGCGGGCGGCTTCCGCTTCGTTGCCGACGGGGTGGCCGACTATGTCCGTGCGACCGTCGAGGAAGCGAACGGCGACCGGCCGATCCCGCGGATACCCCCGCTGCGGCTGCTCGGCGGTTTGGAGGCGCAGTCGGACACCATCGACGGCCGCGTCGAGGTCGAGTGGGTGGACGGGCAGGACCGCGTCGCCGATTTCGAGAACCCCACGGATGGCCACACATTGGTCAATGCTTCGCTCGCCTGGCGGCCGTGGGGCCGCGAGCGCGAGGCGGCTTTGATCCTGTCCGCCAGCAACATCTTTGATGTCGATGCGCGGCGGCACGCCTCCTTCACCAAGGACTTCGTGCCGCTGGCCGGGCGCGACATTCGCGTGAGCGCGCGCTTCAGCTTCTAGCGGAGCAGCCGGTCATGTTCGCGCCGGGGCGCGGCGAGGCGGGGGCGAGGCGGCGGCGCGGGAAACGCTGCCGCCTCTATCCACCTGCCTGGAGATCGGCCGGTCGCGCGGGATCGCCTGGACGGAGCTGCGCCGGGAGGTGCTGACGCTCCTCTGACACGCCGGCGGCGCTTGGGGACCGCACGGGCTGGCCGACGAAATGCGCACGGCGGGCAGCAACATCTACCCCTACCGCCTGTCCCGGCTGCTCAGCATTCTGGAGGAAGCCGGCATGATCGTCTCGATCGCCAGCCGTCGCCGGGTGCAGATCGCGCCCGATCCGGCGCAGGACTATGGGGCGGTGCTACAGTGCACGCCCGGCGGGCGCTGACCCGCTAGGCACTCTCCGCATCACCTCCTTGCTAATGCGAATTGTTCGCATTATGCGCCGCCCCGAGACAAGAAGGGGCAATGATGAAACTTCGTACGATCCTCCTCGCGGCAACCGTCTTGACGGCTGCCGTCCCGGCGGACGCGGAAGGCGAGGAGCAAGGCGCAGAAGAGCGCAGCGCCGCTGAGATCATCGTGACTGGCGAGCGGCAGCCGTTCAACGCCACCAAGTCGAACACGCCGATCCTCGAGACCGCTCGTTCCGTTTCGATCGAGACCGAGGCTGACTTTCGCGACAAGGGCTTCGAGACGCTCGACGACGCGCTGGCCTATACGGCCGGCGTCACGGCCGAACCGTTCGGCTTCGATATGCGCGGCGACTTTCCGGCGATCCGGGGGCTGTCGGTTCCCGAATATCGCGACAACCTGCAATTCCTGTTCGGCTTCTACAACAATCCGCGGCCGGAGCTCTACACGCTCGAGCGGGTCGAGGTGCTGAAGGGGCCGGCCTCCGTGCTCTATGGCGCCGGGTCGCCCGGCGGCATCATCAACGTCATCACCAAACGCCCGTTTGCCGGCAGCGCCGGCGAGGTCCGCGCGCGCATCGGCTCGTTCGATCGGTACGAGGTCATGGCCGATTTCAACACCTCCGTGCCGGGCACGAACGACGCCCTGCTCGCCCGCTTCGTGGGCGTTTACCGGAACAGCGGCACCCAGATCGACGAGGTTGACGAGGAGAAGCTCGTCATCGCTCCTGCTGTCACCCTCCAGCCCGGCCCGGGAACGCGCATCACGTTCCTCGGCAACTACACCCGCCAGGACACCGACACCGGCCACCAATTCTATCCGGTGACCGGCACGCTGCTGCCGAGCGCCGATGGCCGTCGCATCGACACGACCGAATATTTCGGGGAGCCCGGCTTCAATCGCTACGATTCGAGATCCACTGCGCTTACTTTGTTGGTCGAGCAGGAAATCACGCGCGGTCTCCAGTTCGAGGCGGTGTCGCGATACGTTGATGCCTCGGCCGACTACCTCCAGTCCTGGCCGCTCTTTGGCGGCGTCGGCGTTCCCCGGATCGACGCGCAGGGCGACGCGCAGCGCAGCTTCTACCTGGCCGACAATGAATCCGAGCAGCTTGCGATCGACGCGCGGCTGCGGGCGGAGTTCAGCACCGGGCCGCTGGAGCACCAGCTGCTGGCGGGCGTTCAATATCAGGCCGTGACGACGGACAGCGACGTCGCGTTCTTCAACCCGCCCGGTGTGACGATCAACGTCTTCAATCCCGTTTACGGCAACGGCCCCACCGAAGCGGAGATGCGGGCGCGGCAGGTCGATGCCCCCGAAAATCACATCGCTCAGACGGGCTATTACGTCAGCAATCAGGTCACCGTTGGCCGCCTCATCGCCAATGCCGGCGTGCGCTTCGACGAGGTCGAGAACCGCGCGGGCGCCGGCATCCCTCAGAAGGACAGCGCCACCAGTTTCAGCGCGGGGGCGCTTTATCGCCTGCCCGGCGGTGTCTCGCCCTATGTGAGCTACGCGGAATCATTCCAGCCGGTGATCGGCCTCGACCGGGTCACCAACCAGCCGCTGAAGCCGCAGAAGGGCCGTCAGTATGAGGTCGGGGTCAAGTGGCAGGTGCCGGGCGCTCCCGCGCTGATCACGCTCGCCGCGTTCGACATCGAACAGTCGAACCTCCCCAATCCGCAGGCGATCGCGGGGGCGGACAGCCAGCAAGAGGGCGTCGCCAAGATCCGGGGCATCGAAGTGGAGGCGGTCGCATCGATCGGCGGCCTGCGCATCGACGCCAATTACGCCCTGCTCGACACGGAGGATCCGAACGGCTTCCAGCTGTCCGCCATCCCGCGCCACCAGGCGTCGCTATTCGGCATCTATCGGTTCGACGAGGGCGCGCTCAGCGGGTTCCGCCTCGGCGGCGGCCTGCGCTACGTCGGGGAAAGCGAGAGCACCGGCTTTGTCGCCGCCACGGCAGCGCCGCTCACCTATGTCACCGAGGATGTTGCCGTGGCAGACCTGACGATCGGCTACCGGTTCGGCGACTGGGATCTGTCGGTGAATGCGCGCAACATCACCGGCGAGCGCTACTTCACGACATGCCTCGCGCGTGGGGATTGCTATCCGGGCGAGCAACGCTCGGTCGTCGCGACCTTGGCCTACAGGATCTGACGTGTCCGCGGCACTCATCCCCGTCGGCATGGCCTCGGTCGCAACGGGCATTCTGACGCTGCGACTGGGGTGGAAGAGGGGGCAGGGGCCGTGGTGGGCTCCGGCAGGCTGGGCTGCCCTTGCCCTCGGCACGATCATTCTGGCGGCGCGGGATGGGGCTTGGGGACTGGCGGTCGCGGGGCTCACCGGCTCCGGCGCCGCCTTCCTCATTCTGTCGCATTCTCTTCTCGCCGGAGGCGCTGAAAGCAAGGCGGGCGAGCGGGCGACACGCACGACCCTGCGCCTGGAGCAGGCGGGAAGCGGCCGCTTGCTGCCGCGCATTTCCGTGTTCCTGCTCGTCACCCTCGGGGCCTTCATCGCCTCCGTAGCGGTCGGGCTTGCGGCGCAGGCGCTCGGCCGGAAAATCGGCTGGGCGGAGGCGGACAGCGTCACGGCTGGCCTGCTGATCTTTCCCGTCGCCTGGGCGCTGCTGGTCACGGCCATGATGATGCGCACCGGCCCGCGGGCGATGCTGAAGCCGCTGGGCGCCACCTTGGCGGTGAGCGCCGGTCTGTTCTTCCTGACGATCTGAGGTGCGAGCGATGGCCAAGTTCATGTCCGCGGATTTTGTCCGCCGCGCGCTCACCGGCCACGGCGCCATCGGCCTGTTGGCGGGTGCGCTCCTCTACCTCCTTTGCATCAGCGGGACGTTGATCGTCATCCACGAAGAATGGC
>SXGU01527139.1_pt1 | contig 11969 bp, 11 predicted proteins | sample 3174531 | NCBI WGS metagenome assembly SXGU01 (sample SAMN11356863, study PRJNA531348) | freshwater metagenome | isolation source: freshwater sample F1-140 | place: China: Fuxian Lake, Yuxi | collected 2017-12-25
AGAGCGTTGCCATGTGGTCTTTGGCGAGGTGGCGATTCCTACCATTAATGCGGTGGGTCGTCGGCTGTGCTTGCAGTATTCACTTGGAGACGACGGCTTACTAGATCAGATAGAGGTCGTCCGCCGCACTAAGGCACGCATCAGAGGGCAAGTCATCTAAGTCTTTTTAACGGCCATGGATGCTCATATATAGGTATAAGTTCGCTGACTCGCTCTCGGTCTTTCACACGCGCACAAACCCTTTCAACGCTTTGTGACCCTGGTAAGTGGGGTCTTTCCTATGCGCCGCCTTGCATAAGTTTCGTGATCTGCTCGTAAGTTTCTTCGGCGTTACCACCGACTTGAAATCGGTTGGTGATCTTCAACGGGCCAAGCCCCTCAGATCGTCTGGAAGATTACAACCAACACTATATAAGACGGGTGTGCAGAGTTAAATACGCGTCGCTTTTAGCTGATTCATTCGACCGGACCTGACTAGCCCATAATTAAGACATAGGGATCGTTTATCCGGATAGATCAATTATCAGAAGTCTTAAGGGTGCAGAAAAAATGTTAGTCAGGTCCTTGCTGATGGGTTGAGCGACTCGTGGTATATCTTCACTCGTCAAGATCTTCGGACTCGCCGTCCTCCATAGGAAATTGACTTTCTTGTGATGCACGAAAAGTATGGGTTTCTTGCAATCGATGTTAAAAGTGGACCCGTTCGAATAGAAGAGAGTGAGTGGTATCTCGGGAATCACCATTTTGATCCATTATTTGGTTGGCAAGTAAGCAGGAGAGCTCATTACCGTTCGACTACTAGGTTGGAGAGAATCTGGTGCCCTTGAGGTTACAACGAAATCATCGACACTCGCCTTCTAGTGCTGAATTCGTTGCACTAGTATTCAAGTCGTGGGGCTGTTTGATTTTTCTGTGGGTGAATTTGTTGGAAAGTATTGCATCGTTTCCCCGATCGGATCTGGTGGCATGGGTATGGTTTATCGAGCTACAGATCCAAGTGGTCGTTCTGTTGCGTTGAAGATTCTTCGTCCCGAACTCGCAGATGATCCAATCATTCGAACGCGTCTTCGTCGCGAAGCTGAGGCTCTTTTGCGTGTGAGAGGTGGACGAACTGCGGCGGTGATTGATGTTCAACCGGATAATTCACCGCCATTTATTGTGATGGAACTAGTTGAAGGTCTTGTACTGAATGAGTACATCTCCCGTAATGGTCCATTAACGGGTTTGATGATGCGAAGCTTCGCGCAGGGAATATGCGAAGCGGTTTCAGACATCCATAAAGTTGGGGTAATTCATCGCGATTTAAAGCCATCAAATGTGATTTTTGGACCAGATGGGGTAAAGGTGATTGATTTCGGTGTGAGTGTGCTGATTGAAGCTACTGCGCTGACAAAAACTGGAGTCTTCGTTGGGACAACTTCATGGTTAGCACCGGAGCAAGTACTCGGCAAGCCTGTCACGGAAGCAACTGATGTTTTTAATCTTGGACTTTTAATCGGTTATTCGGCTACCGGGGTTCATCCTTTTGGCGATGGAAACCCTGATGCCGTGATGTATCGAGTTGTTCATGAGCCAGCAAATTTAGTTGGTTTGTCTGGAAGTTTGAGGAATTTCGTTGAGAGATGTCTGGAAAAGGACCCGAGTTTGCGGCCGACTGTAGGGCAGTTAAGAGAACGTCTTACGGCTGCCCCCGCAGAAGAATTCAGTGTTAACCAGCCAACTACAGCGACAAAGATTTTGCCTGGCATTCAGGTACCGAGTTACGCGCCACCTCCTGTGATTGAAGTTGGGGCAACTTCGAAGAGTAAACAAAAAGCTCCATTAATGGCTCTTGCTGCAAGTGTTGGAGCACTTGTTCTGATAGTTGGTGTCTTGAATAGAGATGATTCCGCGGATAGGCCAATACTTGTTTCGGATACGACTCTTGCGGTTTCTGATGGTGAGGTTACGGATCAGGTTTTTGATGAGGGGTTTGGTCTGGGTTTGGCAGATGCATTGGAAGCTGATTTTGATACGGTTTTCGTAGACGTTCTGTCAGGAACCTATCAATTGCCCGAACTAACAAACGCAGAAAACTCTGTTGAGAATGCAATGGTTTCTGCATATGGCGTGCAGATGGACTGTGGTGGATTTTATCCGTTGCGTGAACTACTACCTTTTTGGCGTGATACAAAACCTATTTTTAGTGAGTCTTACTCAAATTATTTAAGCGACAAAGAATATCCGAATAAATATATTATTAGCAATATACGCGTATCAGTGTTTTATGTGCCTGGTGAACTTGATAACTTCCTACAAAGTAGCGAATACCTTCAGGACCGCATAGATGGCTGTGAGGATGAAGATTTCTATTTGCCGTTTCGCGAACGGCCCGAAATTGAGGACTGCGCTACGCCATTGTTCACCAAAGCGGGTTGGACCGACATGGTTATCGATGATGCTTGTGCCCGACGAATTAACCAAACTGTTTCCTGGGATACCGATTCGTTCAGTAGCAAAGAGTTTTACGAACTTAAAGATCCTGTTCACGGTCGGAAGAGATTTGGTGTCGCGTTTGACGCGTTTCCAATCGAGGATGAAGACAAAATCAGTGGTTCCTACGGTAATCAGAGCGTGCATGTGTGGGCAGAAGAGGGAATTGTCATGGTCGTGACTTCGTTTGGAGGAAACCGGGATGGGAACTTCCCAAATGGTGAACAAAAGATCATCGACAACATGTTTTACTATCGTTTCGCTGCAGAAGACACAATAAGCGATATTTTTGACAATTTAAAAAAGTAATACTGATTGAAAACGCTGATCATCATGGAGATTGGTCGAAGCAAGTCAGCCGAATTAGTAGTTCACGATGAATCAGTAAGTGGTTTACATGCCCGACTTGAACGCCGAGGCGACTCCTATTGGATTGTTGATCTCAACTCAGCGAACGGCACTTACGTAAACGGGTCTAGAATTTCTGAGGGCGAACTGCACGAAAATGATGAAGTCCGATTCGGAACTGCTGCGTTCACTTTCAAATATTCGATGCTCATAAGAACTGCTATTAATGAGCCACATTTAGCATTCACCCCTAATGCGGGGGCAGAAGCTAAGAAAACTAGCGGAACCCAGCGAGGATTAGTGCCTACATCCGTAGTGGCCTTACTTTTGATTGCGGCAACTGGCATATTTTTGACACGAGACGAAAAGACTATGTCCACATCTGATATAGCTCGAGCCACTGTTCTCGTTGTTATCAGTGATTTCAAAGACGAACTGTGTGCGTTTGGAAGTGGATTTTTCGCGTTTGATGGGAAAACGATTATCACTAATCATCACGTGATCGAATCGGTAGTCAGTGATGTTGATGGTGAGGAAGACTGTAAAGAAATTAAAATTTTGATCAGTGACTCAACTGGGTTACGTCCAGACACAGCCGCCGAGGCATCGGTAACGATGTTTGATGAAAAAGCAGATTTAGCTTTACTTAAAGTTAGCTTTGAAGATGAGCTAGATATCCGACCACTGCAGCCAAAGAAAAAAGCTGAAAGTCTAGGAACTGAAGTTCGAATATATGGTTACCCCAACATTGGTGGCGTGTCACTAACAGTTACTCCAGGTATTTTAAGTGGACTTGACGAAACTGCCGTGGTGCCACTCTTTAAGACCGATGCGCAAATTGCTTCAGGTAATAGCGGAGGTCCCGTCACAAATAAGAATGGCCAACTAATTGGGGTGGCGGTTGCTTCCATAACTGAAGATATTGAATGCGAGGGGGACTCTTGTCAGTCCGGAGCATCAATCGGTCTTATAATTCCTATAAGTAATCTTCTCAAACTCATTGAAAAATGACGCAAGGTACACAGTTACTAATTACTTTTAAGAAATTTTAGGATTTGTTCCAATTCATTGAAGAGGTGTTCTGCGATAACTCTTACGTCTTCGTCTGAGAATTTGACACAGAGTCGCATTAAAAGTAAATCAGTCGTTAGATGCGGCACGCGTGTAGTTGTAGCGTGCGACGACCTCAGATTCTTTAAATGACTTAAATGGCTCTTCATCCACAATGTCAATGTCACGGTTGCTGGGGACTATTCGTACGCTCTGCGTCCAGCCGTTGGCCCCTGGCCGAAAATAGTTGATCGCCCAATAAGACGCGCAGCACATCCCTTCGTTGTCGGCGTAGTGGTAATTCGTGAAAATGAAACCTCGGCCATCATCAAAATCAACTACACCTTCGCCTTGGAAATAGGCGACAACTTGAACTGAACCGAAATGATTTAAGCCAATCATTTCAACATAATTCCAGACTCTTGGAGTGCCACCGCCCGCCCAGTGAATCGCAAGAGCTTTACCTGCGGGGCCGGCGTCAACTCTTAAAACGTCGAAACCTTCATGATCAAACGAGACCAACTCGCGATCTTCCAAGCCACTAGCAACTAGAACTGCGCGAACGTCTTGACTATTAGCAATTTTTGTCGGTACAAAGAGTGAAAATAAGAGAGTTGTTTTGGCTGTCTCGAACTGGCGGTCGACGATCTCATCACCGATAACCAACGCAAACGGCGATGCACTTGTGCCACCCAGGGCACAGACACTGACATTCCACGGCGTGACTCTAGAAATTGCTTCACACGAAAAATCAGGGAGAATCAGATCACCGTAATAACCGTAAATGCCTGTGAATATTTCAGTTTCTTTTTTCGCGAATGTGGTATGGGCGTCTGGGATGTCATCAAAGTTGTACGGGTCCTCTTCGGAAATTTGATTTTTGGCTACTTCGGCAGATGTTGTCGATGTTGTTTCGCCCGCAGAGCACGAAGCAATCATCAAAGCTATTGAAACGACGATCAATTTGTGCTTCATGTGTATACCTAGTATGTCGCCTCACTTGAATCGCCCAACTGATTCTTCACATTTTTTAGGTGACTTATTTGCGATGAAATCCCTTGGAGACAAAGGGGGTCAATATGTTAAAATTATTTGTGGGGGTAAATTTCTTGGCTTCAAATGAGGGTGAATTCCTTAATAAACAGGCAATTTTTGACTTAAGCGACAAATTATGCTCATTGTCAGCAGCAATCAAAGAGTCAGTTCTTGCCGACTCATCGCCTGTCGAGGTGGTGACAACCGCGGGCACCCTCTTGAACTGTGGTCGTTTGATGCTTGAGCACTTCGGCAGCCTGATGCATGAGATGCCAGAAGATCCTAAATTTCCAATTGGTTTTACCCGTGGGTGATTTGAGCCTTTCAGCACAGTATACGTATAGAAAACCGCTGGACGTTTACCCGTATCTTCGGTGTGGCCACGGCGCAACTTCGCCCACGACCCGTTCTACTCGCCGGAGGGGGTGATTTCTTGCACGAGGGCGTCGGGTGCCTCCCGGTTGCGCAAGTGACTGTTGCTAGCGACGCGAACAGGTTTCATCACATCCTGCATCGCCCGCGTCACAAAGTTGCTTATCTTCAGTCGATCTCTGCGTGGATTAACCCCACCGCGCAACTCACCTCCCGCACGAATCCTCAGTAATTCGCCATGCGACACTCGGCAAGTAGCGTAGGTTGCAATCAGTCACATGTCGCTCATAGAGGAAGTTTTATGAAAAGTAACTCATTGAAAATAGCCACGTGGAACACCAAACAGGGTGTGGCGCCGCGTCGAAAAGAACCTGAATTGTGGAATTGGATTCAGGGGACAATCGACCCAGATGTAATTGTCCTAACAGAAGCCAAAGTGCCGAAATCAGGTTTTCCAAAAGGGTGGTCGGGTGTCTGGGTTCCAGGTGGAGTTGGTAAGGGTCGACCTTGGGGAACAGTTATCGCTGGTCAAAATATTGAATTGGTGAAAACTAATTTCAAGAGGCGCAAGACAAAATCTGAAACAAATCGACCTAACCCTGCTACGACTTTTTGCGTGGACGTGCGGACTGGCGGCGAGGTTCTCTGCCAGGTGATGGGACACTATGGATTAATGCTTGACAGCATGAACGGTCGTGACGCACTTGGTCTTCTTCATCGTGAATTGGATGATGTGATCAGTGAGCACGGTGACAAAAAATTAATAGTTGCTGGTGATTTTAATCTTTGGCCAGATGATGTTGTAGGGGGATTCAAAGAGATTGGCCTAACGAACGTGACTGATCTTCGAAGCTCATTTCCTAATCTTCGAAGTCCTGAGAGCGGTTCACGTATCTGGACTCATAAGAACGGCCCGAAGGCAAGTGATGGCATGCGCCAAGAACTCGACTTCATTTTTGTTTCCAAAGATCTAAAGAAGAAGTTTGTCAGTACCAAAGGTGGTGTCGGCGACTTCCCAGATGCATGGGAAATGAGCGACCACGCCCCAGTGACGGTGACCGTATCGTTGTGAGATTCGTTATACGAAAATGGAGGGCGAAGTGACATCTGCCAAAGTTCTAGATGGCCTTAACGCGAAGCAACTTGAAGCAGCGACCCTGTGCATATTGGTCAGCAGAGGTTACGAATCAAACTTGGCACCGACCTCTGAGATCGTTTGCATGGTTACAGTGTCACCGCTACTTAGTGTTTTGCACAATCGCAGGTCGTAATCAACTTTAGCTCTCTCCTGAACTTCGCTAATTCATTGACTATCACACAGTTAACAATGCAGTTTTGAAAGATTCAAGTTTCAAGTAAAGGGGCAGTTGCCAAATCAGTTAAAGCAATATTTTTAAGGCAGATACACTGTGCTTCGCAATGCCTAGTCATGTGTTGTGCCATTCTCGAAAAAGTCAGATACGGCATTATGAATTCCGTACTTATTTTCAATATCTAAGAAGCCCCATTGGCCATTTAGATTTATTTCTAGAAACACTAAACCGTCAGTTGTATCTAGAAAGTCTATTCTGCCCCATGAGATGCACATCTCATCTAGCATCTTGCCCAAATTGATTTGGTCGCATTCAGACAGCGTAAAATTGGTCCACGGGGTAGATTCAGAAAAAATCTCTGATCTCCAGTCAAGAGTGTCGGACTGGGTGCGATCACGAGAAAATGCAAAATATTTCCTACCAACGACAAGTACGGTCACATCATGTTCAGAAACGATTTTTTGTTGGACATACCATGGATATTTTGGATCAAGGTTAGATATTTTGACTTCGGTAGTAAAGAGTGCATGACGGTCTGATGTCAGTTGTGAACTTAAAGACTTGACGACCCAAGATTTTTCCTCAGAAAACTGATCTCTTAAACCAGTTCCCCAGACCACTATTTGCTCTGGAATCGAAAAATACTTTGAAGCTATTGAAGATTGTCGGACTTTACCCAATGACTCGTCTGTATTTGGTGCATTACCAATGATTAGTCCCTTATGTCGAAACCAAGAGTAAAGCTCATTTGCCACATACCTAACTTCTGACCTGATGTATTGGTCCTCGTCACTTAGTGACAAAAATGCCTTCCACCAGACGCACCTTGATGCAGTCGTATTATTAATCTTCGACCCAGTAGGGTTCACAATCTCCCAACGAAATGGATCAAAATTGAATTTGTACTCATCATAAATATCTAGATTGAATCTAAACACCGGTTTTTTAAATTGTGATATCAGAAGATCAGCAGTTGCGTCCCCGCTCGCCGTAATGAATAATAGCAATTTCTGATAAGTTCCTACTGATTTCGATCGGAATCATTATCGCTATCAGCGGGCCTGCCATTGCCACCAAATGTTTGAGTTCCACCGAATGTATTAGTTTGATAGCCACTCATCATCGGTTGTTTGTTTATTGACTTTTGTGTTTGATGATCGTATTCCCCGGGAATGATTAATATTGTTATGGTCTCTTTGGAGAGATCACTCGGCGTTAATAACTTGGTCATAGATACCCTTTCGATGGCTGAGAACAATCTACCTAAAAATAAGAAACAGGTTTATTATAGCCAAGTCAAAACGAAAATGGCAAAAAATTTCAGTATTGATAGTGCAAGGCAGAGAAATGCTAATTGAACAAACGATGACTTCTATAGGAGTGCGCGTTGGTTTACTTAAGTGGCCAGATGAGAATTTGATAACGCATCTTTGCCCACGGGTCGTTGAAATCGCCACGGGGATGATTTCGCGCATGAGGGCGTCGGGTGCCTACCAGTTGCGCAGGTGACCGTAGCTCGCTATGCGAACAAGTTTCATCACAACCTGCGTCACCCACGTCGAACCACTGTTTAACTTCAGTCAATCTCTGAGTGGATCAACCCCACCGCACAACTCAGACTGCCGCTAGTTTTTATTTGTCTGTCAAAAAAGTCTCTCAGTTGTTAGTAATGAAGTTAAGTCAGTGCCCTATGGCGCTTTCCAACCGCTAGGCATTTTTGTGCCTTTAAGTGTTGCGTTGGTGAGATTGGTTCGTGTCAAAATCGCGTTAGTTAAGTCTGCATCGGTAAGGTCGGCATCAGTTAAGTCTGCATCGGTAAGGTCGGCATCCGTTAAGTCCGCACCAGTTAAGTCAACACCAGTCAGATTTGCTCGGAGGAAACCTGCATATCCTAGATCCGCATTTGCGAAACTTGAGTTAGCAAGATTTGCATCGATGAATGTCGCTCCAGAAAGAGTTGAATCTGTGAAGTTTGCCTGACCCGTGGCGCCGGTGAAGTTGGCACCTACTAAGTTTGCGCTGGTCAATTGGGTTAGAGAGAATTCGGCGCCTGCAAAGTTTGCGAATGGAGCTTGAACGTCTTGCATCCAGACTTCTGGCATTATCGCCCTACTGAAGTTTGCATAATTGAGCAAAGCCCCCTCGAAATCGGCCTGTCGAAGAAAAGCATCACTTAGGTTTGCGCCTCGCATATCGGAATACGACATCTGAGCCTGCCAAAGAAATGCGCCACTCTAGTCTCGACCGTAAAGATTGCAATCGTTGAAATCAGGCGCGATACATGAATTCTTAAGTACTCTCTCAAACGAGAGCGTCGTAGTCGTAATCGCAGATGAGTCGGTGACCGCTGTCTGAGACTGCGACGAGCAAGAGGCAATCAGCAAAAAACTAGTAAGGGCTAATCGTCGCACGCCTCATAACTTACACGTTTGGGTTTCCACCACACTCATAAACCCCGAGCTCATCTGGTCCCTTAGTAAAGCAATACAAAATACTGTTTTCGGTGGTGCGAAACTCCAAACTCCTTTATCAATCGGGCAGTGGCAAGGTTTTGATGAACGTTTGGCATGCAAAGCTTGGATTCTTGGAACGCCTCAAACAACAATTAAGTAGAATTTAGCATGCTAAGCGAATAAAAGGGCCAATTAATCAGTCCGAAAGTTGATGATGACCATATTTGATCCACCAGAAAAAGAAGATGTCACGAGGGGTGATCTTCAAACGGTAGAAGGTCTTCGGTATTTGATGGCGGTGCGTGGTATCGGATCAAAAAAAGCAACTCAAATCGCAACTCGTTTTAGAAATCTTGACGCTCTCAGGGAAGCGACGCTCAGGGACTTGGAGCTTTGGATCGGCAAGGGTGCTGCGAGTAAAAACTTAGAACATGATCGATCAAAGAAGATTGAGGCTGTTCCATTACCCAGTGGGATGAGAGCAATTTGTTGCTTTGATCCTGAGTGGCCTGATTGGCTTAAAAATTTGTCAGATCCACCGGCAATTATTTATGTGATCGGTTCGACTCCGGATCGTTCGTGCATTGCAGTTGTGGGTACTCGACACCCTACGGAATTCGGACTTCGGGTCGTGGATAAAGTAGTTGAAGAAGTTGCGAGCAGAGGTTGGGGTGTGGTGTCTGGACTTGCACTAGGTATCGACACTGAAAGCCACAACAGAGCTCTCCAATATGGTGCAAAAACATGGGCAATTTTGGGCGGTGGAGTTGATGTACCGACTCCAGAGTCGAATCGTGACTTGGCAAAAAGAATCGTGGAGTCTGGTGGTGGGTTGATATCAGAACAAGTTCCAGGGTCTCCACCAAGTGCGCACACACTTGTATCTCGAAATCGATTGCAGGTTGCGTCAAGCGAGATTGTCCTTGCTGCCCAATCGGGTATTCCATCAGGCACCCTGCACACTGTTCGATTTGCTTTGGAACAAGGCAAACGTTTGGTCGTCCCTAGACCACTTGGTGTATGGATGGATGAACCAGAATCTGCTGGGAATATGGCTCTAACCAATCTTGACGTTTTCGATCCCGAGATTTTAGATGTGAAGGGGAAGTTGGCTGAAAGCCTTTTAACTCGCCGTCCAGTTGCTGATCTAGTGCTGAAGTCATCTGATATTAGCGAAATTTGGAAAGTTGAACCCCATGTTGCAACGAATGCCTTGACGAACGACACAATTTTTGGTGTCCGCCTCGTGGTATTTGATTTAGATGGAACGTTGGCTAATACAGAGAGGCTGCCTACTGGAATACGGACTCCATATCAACTTCTCGAACCATTTGGTTGGCGGGATCCTCAGAATTGGTCATTCAGCGACGCAGTGTCGCGCATGCCTGATGATTTGCTGCGACGAGGGTATGGGGTGGCGATCGCAACCAGGGCACCACTTGACTATGCATCGACGCTTGTTCACTTGCTCGGAATATCGACGCAGTTGATTAGGGCTAGTTGTGGTGCAACTGAATCAGCAAAAGCAAATGTTTTATCAGCAATTGCATTGCAATATGGACTTGAGCCAAGCGAAGTGCTTTATGTGGGGGATCTTGAACAAGATCGCCTGATTGCGACGATTGCAAACTGCCAATTTGTGTTTGCGAAAGATCTTCATTCTGGGCAGCTGATGCGAAGATTGCCCCAGTGGGTACCACCAGTTATGAATCTGATGATCCAAGAGCCGTTCGGTCGTGCAACAGGTGAGTTTCAAGCAAAGTTGTTTAAGCAAGATTTACTCATGACTGAGCTATTTGCGAAACTTACAAAATCTTTTCATCAAGGAATACCTGATGCAGAATTCCATACTTCATTGATACATGAAGTTGGGAATGTTAAATTTGAAAAAAAGAAGTTGTTAGCTGGACTCTCATTTTTGTCTTTACTGACCAAAGCTGGCTCATTGAACCGGAATGAATGGCAAGTATTACTCTTCAAAAATCTGGATTTTGGTGCAGCATGTTGTCTCGTCAGTGATGTTGCTGGGATTTTTCAAATTGATCCGAGGTTGATCACTCGAACTGAAATTTTGATGCAAGGTAATAATCACTATTTTCGTGCCATAAGCAAACTATTCCCAGGTGGCTCAGTCAATGTAGAGAGAGAAAATTGCTCTGTGCAACTCCAAGCAGCGTTCAGATATTCTGTTTATCCCACTGAATATGGGAACTATATGCGTCAAGCAAAAAATTATTCAATTGGTCATTCAAGCGGCCCGCACATTCAATTGGGACTAATGGATTTTATGGCGGACATAGTTGCTGGGTTGGTTCTAAACTTGTCACCTAACTCTGGTGACACAGTTTTGATTCCAATTCCTCCAAGTCAGTTTTCAAATGTTCATGTGGGGGAGATGTCTATGAGGCTTGCAGATGCTGTCGGCAAAAGGACTGGATTGCAGTTTTGGCCAATTGTTTGCAAGGGAGATGGTGATGCTGATTGGAGCGTGGGCGACCTCGGTAAATTTTTTGATCTCGGGACTCCATTCCCCGCTAATGCAATTCTCGTAGAAGACCAGTCAACTACGGGGAACTCTCTGATCAAAGCGTCTAGAGCTCTGAGAAAAAATGGAATAGCTGTTCGGCATGCCGTTGCTTTTTCAACTTCGCTACCAATTGCCCGTGGGCAAAATGTCCCCCATCCATCGCGAAAATGCTATTTTCACGATGTGGCTGGAGCTGTTGGCATGAAGTGTCGGTGTGGCTAAATGGTTAGTGAACTAGGTTGAGGTTGATTGGGAAGGTTATATGAGACTTGGTAACTGGCTGAGGATCAAGTAGGGGTTTTAGTAGTGGTCAAGTTAAGAACTTTTTTGGTTGCCTTGGTTTTAGTAGTTGCTGTAAATGGGACTGTTGTTAACGCGTCTAGTGCTGGAAGCAAGTGC
>SXGU01367759.1_pt1 | contig 11965 bp, 9 predicted proteins | sample 3174531 | NCBI WGS metagenome assembly SXGU01 (sample SAMN11356863, study PRJNA531348) | freshwater metagenome | isolation source: freshwater sample F1-140 | place: China: Fuxian Lake, Yuxi | collected 2017-12-25
GTCTTGCCGCTGCCGGTCACGCCCTGGAGCACGAAGGCGGCGAAGCCCGGCGGGGTCTCCGCGAAGGCCTGAAGTGCAGCGACCTGATCGGCGCTGAGCTCGAGCGCCTCCGGATCGGCATCCTGCAGGGAAGGTGATTGTGTCGCCGCTGGCCGCGAGCCCGCGGATACGGCATCGCTTGCCTCGGCGAGGCTGGATTCGGCGAACCCGTGGGTTCCCAGGTCGCGCAGCTTCGCGCGCGTGAGGCCGAGGCGCACTGCATCCTGCTCCGGGCAGCCGTCGGCAAGGGTGCTCAGGATGTCGAAGGCGCGCGCGCGCGCAGGCGTGCGCTTCGCGTCCGGCGCGCCTGTGCCGATCGCCCGCCAGATCCGCGCCGGCTCGCGTGCCGGCGGTGCGTCCCGCGGCAGCAACGGCAGCACCGTATCGCCCGGTGGATGCTGGTAGTAGCTCGCGGCCCACAGTGCGAGGGCAAGCACATCAGCCGGAATCGGCGGGAGGTCGGTGAGCACCTCGAGCACGGCGCGAAGATCGCCCTGATGTCGGGGTGCGCTGCGCAGTTCGCAGACCACGCCCTGGATCGTGCGCCGGCCGAGTGGCACGAGCACTGCAGGTCCAGGCAGCGGCGGCGTGCCGTGACCGGCGTAGTCCATCAGATCGGGCAGCGGACCCGGCACCGCCACCGCGACATGCCAGTCCCAGGGTTGCGCGGGCAGGGTCGGTGGGGTCACGGGCAGCCGGGTCTGCAGGGCCGGGATGGGCCGCTGTTCGTGAGCCGCGCGCATGGAGTCTCGTTCACGGCTTCTGATAAGCTTCGCGGCCTTTTTCCGGATCGTAGTGCCATGAAGGCCGACATTCATCCCGAGTACGCGGCTGTCGTCGCCCGGTGCTCCTGCGGCAACGTCATCGAGACGCGCTCCACGCTGTGCAAGGACATCCACCTGGATGTCTGCTCCAACTGCCACCCGTTCTACACGGGCAAGCAGAAGATGGTGGATACAGGTGGCCGCGTCGAACGCTTTCGCAAGCGTTTCGGCTCGATGCGGGTGCGCTAGGGCCGCAGTCCTGGCCCTTGCCGTGGGCCCGGCTTCCGCGATCCGCCCTCGGCACGCCGGTGTCCGGGGCGCGCGGAGGGCTGCCTGAGTTCCGTTGGCCGCCATCTCGTGGCCGCCGCGGTTCGCAAGTCGCTGCCCCATCCGCTGCCTTCGGACGCACGCACTCCCGCCGGATGCCCCCTGGCGCATGTCGCGCCCCACGTGGCGGTCATCTCGATGCAACTTCCTGCGTGGTTCACCCGTCGAAGCCCGCCACGAACCAGCACAGAGAGGCATGATCGTGGCAGGTCCGTGCGCTGGCGGCCCCTGCCGTCTGCTGCCGGATGGTCGTCCTGACGGGAGGTTGCCTGTGAAGCGCATGCGTTCGCTGCTCGTCATCCTGCTGGCGCTTGGACTGGCAGCGCCGGCCCTCGCCAAGGGCGATGGCGAGGAGATCCTCGAGGGCTTCATCAAGCAGAAGGCGCTGATCGACGACGAGCAGCTCGTCGCCTATGTGCGCGCTGTGGGTGCCCGGGTTGCGGCGCACGCCAATCGCCCAGACCTGCAGTTTCACTTCAACGTCGTGGACGATTCCTCGGTAAACGCGTTCGCGACCGAGGACGGTTACATCTTCGTGCACCGCGGGCTGCTGGCCTACCTCGAACGCGAGGACCAGCTGGCGGGTGTGCTGGGGCACGAGGTCGCACACGTGACGCTCGCCCACACGACCCAGAAGAAGCGCAGCGATTTCCTGAACAAGCTCGCCGGCTTTGCGGCCGGTCTGCTCACGCTCAGCTACGACATCAAGCAGGTGGTCGAGGCCTACGGTGCCGAGCGCATCAGCGGCTTCGGGCGCGAGTTCGAGCTGCAGGCCGACCAGCACGGTGCCGAGTACATGATGGCCGCCGGCTACGATCCCCAGGCCATGATCGAGGTCGTGCAGATCCTCAAGGATCAGGAGCTGTTCGCGAAGCGTGTGCATGGCCAGAACACGACCTACCACGCCCTGTTCGCGAGCCACCCGCGCAACGACCAGCGGCTGCAGCAGGCGATCGCGGCGGTGAGCTCGCGGATGACGGAGGAGGTTGCGGATCCAGTCGACGACTTCCTCGCCCGGATGCAAGGGCTTACCTGGGGCAACGCCGGCGCGGCCGGTGCCGTGCGCGGCCAGCAGTACTACCACGGGCGTCTCGGGTTCGTGCTCGAGGTGCCCGCGGGCTGGAAGCTCACCGACTCGACGACCAAGATCATGGCCTACATGCCGGGTGGGGCGCTTGAAGGGTTCGTGAGCATGGAACTCGACACCGCGCCCGAGGGCCTGGATGCGGAAGAGACGCTGACACAGGTCGTGAAGCCCGGCGACCTCAGGGATGGCGTGGCGTTCGAGGTGATTGACCAACCGCCTGCCCCCGCCCCTTCGGTCGCCACTGCGTCTTCGCCCGCACCCGCAGGCGCACCTGATGCCGCAGGGAAGGAGGATGGGGACGATGATGCCGCCCCGCCCCGCAAGCTGCAGGCCTACATGGCCACGGTGGTCGCGCCTCCCGGTGCCACGGGTGTGAGTCTCGTGGCGGTGGTGCTCAAGGACGGCAGGTCACACATCTTTCGTGGCGAGACGCGGGAACCGAATGCCGTCGAAGGGCTGCGCACCGGCATGCGGTTCATCATCGAGCACCTGCGCACCATCACCTATGCCGACCTGCGGCTTGCGAACACGGAACGTATCGAGCTGCACGAGGTGCAGCCGGGGGATACCTACGAATCGCTTGCTCGGGGCTCGCCGATCCAGACCAGCCCCGCCAACGAGTTGCGACTGCTCAATGGGGACTACCCCAATGGGCAGCCGCGCGCGGGCGACCGGATCAAGCTTGTGCGTTAGGCCTGCGGGCTGACTGCGCGCCCATGCCGAGCGCCTGCAAGGGGCAGAAACGTGAACTGCCCGGGACACGAAGCCGAAGGCATCGAGACCACGAACTAGAAGATGTCTGCCGCTGCAGGACCCGCCGCTGCCTCGTCGCCTTCGCCACCACCGCCGCCGAAGCCTGGCGGGAACTCGGCCATGTACACCTCCTCACGACCTCCCGACGGCAGGCGCAGGATGCCCGGCGGTTCCGGAATCGTCGTCTCCGGCACGCCTTCGAGCGCGGTCTTCATGAAGTCGATCCAGATCGGCAGGGCGGTGTCGGTGCCGGTTTCGGCGCTGCCGATGGGAGAACTGTCGCTGAACCCGAGCCACACGCTGGCCGCGATGGCCGGTGTGTAGCCGTTGAACCAGACGTCAGCCTCGTTGGTCGTTCCGGTCTTGCCGTAGATGTCCTTGCGCGGGATTTGCCCCGATGCGCGAGCGGCAGTGCCTCGCGTGACCACGTCCGAGAGCATCGAGTTCATCACGTAGGCGTTGCGGGCGCTGATCGCCCGGCGTGTGACGTTCGGCGGCAGCGGTGGTGGCTTCGGAGGGTTGAGTTCCGCTTCGGTCAGCAGGTGCGGCAGCACGTTCCTGCGCGCCGGCGGGTCGAAGCACGTCGGGCAGGCAACCTTGACGTCGGGCGCCCACGCGACCTGCTGCGTACCTGCCACCCGGGCGCGGCGGATGACATGCGGCGCCACGAGGAATCCACCATTCGCGAACACGGCGTATGCGCGCGCCATCTGTAGCGGGCTGATGGCGATCGTGCCGCCACCCACCCCGAGCTGGACGTCCTGCGGGAAGTTGCGGATGTCGAAGCCGAAGTTGGTCATGTAGCTGCGGGTGTAGGCGCCGCCGATCTTCAGCACGATGCGCATCGACACCAGGTTGATCGACTTGTAGAGCGCCTCGCGCACACGGGTCGGCCCGTGGTAGCTGCCACCGAAGTTCTGCGGCCGGTAGGTCTCGCCGTAGGCTTCTCCGCGCAGGACCAGCGGGGAGTCCATGAAGATCGTCGACGGCGTCACCCCGCGGTCCAGCGCCGCCGAGTACACGAAGGGCTTGAACCCGGAGCCGGGCTGCCGGCCGGACTGGGTCGCATGGTTGAACTGCTTCTGGCCAAAGTCGAAGCCGCCGACCATCGCGAGGATCGTGCCATCCAGTGGGTTGATCGCGACCATCGCCGCCTGCACCTTCGGCAACTGGGCCAGCTGGAGCCGGTTCGGGCCGCTACTGCGCAGGCGCACGACATCGCCGGTGCGGACCACCTGGCTGGCAAGGGTCGGGCGGGCGGTGACACGTTCGAAATCCACGTAGCGCGCCGCCCAGGCGTAGCTCTGTGGGCCGAGGGTGACCTCGCTGCCGTCGCGGCGCAGCACGCTCAGCGAGGATTGCTGCACGCCGGTGACCACCGCCGGTTCGAGGCCGCCGACCACCGACATCGTCTGCAGGTGTTCCAGCCAGTCCGCCCTCGCGCTGGATCGAGTGCCGCCCAGGTGACCCTCCGCACCGCGCCATCCATGGCGGCGGTCGTAGGCAAGGATGCCCGCACGCACTGCGCGGGTGGCGGCTTCCTGGAGCCGTGAGTCGATCGTCAGGTCGACCTCCAGGCCGCGGGTGTAGGTGTCCGCGCCGAAGCGCTCGTGCAGCTGCTGGCGGGCGATCTCGGCACCGTACTGGGCGTCCACGTCCCGCGGCGGCGTATAGATGCGAGCGGTGATCGGCGCCTGGATGGCGGCATCGTGCTGAGCGCGGTTGATCGATCCCTCGGTGAGCATGCGGCCGAGGACGTGGTTGCGGCGCTCGCGGGCGGCGTCCGGGCTGTTCACGGGGTTCGCGGCGCTGGGACGCTGGGGGATTCCCGCCAGCATCGCCCACTGCGGCAGCTCGAGCTCCTGCAGCGGCCGGCCGTAGTAGGTGAGGGCCGCAGCCTCGGCTCCGTAGGCGCGCTTGCCGAAGGGAACGACGTTCAGGTACAGCTCGAGAATCTCGTCCTTCGACAGCTCGCGCTCGATCTGCAGCGCCAGCAGCACCTCCTTGAGCTTGCGGAGGGCTGTTCTTTCCGGCGAAAACGAGATGTTCCGCGCCAGTTGCATCGTGATCGTGCTCGCACCTCGCTGATAGTCCCCACCGCTGATCAGGAACTCCCGCAGCACGTTGACCATACTGATGAAGTCGACACCCACGTGGTTGTAGAAGCGCTGGTCCTCGGTGTTGACCACGGCCTTGATGAACAGGGGAGGGATCTGGGCCATGCGGATGGGGATGAGCCGGCGCTCGCCGAACTCGCCGGCGAGGCGGCCGTCAGCCGTGAAGACCCGCAGCGGGGTCTCCAGCCGCAGCGTGCGATAGGACTCCGCCGGGGGTATCTGGGGGTGCAGGTACAGGAAGGCCGCAGCCAGGGACGCCGTGCCGCCTGCAAGAATAAGCACCATTGACCATGCGATCGTTCGCAATATCGACACGTGTAGCTATACCTGACGGTTGATCATCGATGCCGGACGGCGATAAAAACCCACCTCGGCCCGAATGCAGAAGGAGGCGTGCGCGTGGCGATTGCTCTCCGGCGAACTAAGGTATTTAATCCTGAACTGCATGAATTGGGCATAAGTGCCCGGCACGGATAGGGAATTTATCGTGTTCGGTCTTTTTTCCAAGAAGTCCAACGCACTGCTCGGTCTCGATATCTCCTCGACGTCGGTCAAGCTGCTGGAGCTCTCGCGCTCGGGTGACAAGTACCGGGTCGAGGCGTACGCCGTGGAGCCGTTGCCGCCCAACGCGGTGGTCGAGAAGAATATCAGCGACGTTGACGGCGTAGGCGACGCCATAAGGCGCGTTCTGGCGCGTGCGCGCACCACCACGAAGGGTGCCGCCGTCGCGGTCGCAGGTTCGGCGGTCATCACCAAGACCATCGAGATGGATGGCGCGCTCTCCGACACCGAGATGGAGAGCCAGATCAACGTCGAGGCCGACCAGTACATTCCCTACCCGCTGGACGAGGTCGCGATCGACTTCGAGGTGATCGGCCCCTCGGACCGAAATCCGAACCAGGTCGAGGTGCTGCTCGCCGCCTGCCGGCGCGAGAACGTCGAGATGCGGCAGGCCGCGCTCGAGGTCGCTGGGCTCACGGCGAAGGTGGTGGACATCGAGGCGCATGCGATGAAGCGTGCCTTCGAGCTCATCCAGCGTCGGCTGCAGGGCAAGCCGAAGGACCTCGTGGTGGCGATCATCGATATCGGTTCCACCATGACCACGCTGTCGGTGATCGCGGAGGACCGCTCCATCTACACCCGCGAGCAGCTCTTCGGCGGCAAGCAGCTCACCGAGGAGATCCAGCGTCGCTACGGGTTGTCGTTCGAGGAAGCGGGTCTCGCCAAGAAGCAGGGCGGGGGCTGCCGGACGACTACCAGCGCGAGGTGCTGGAGCCCTTCAAGGAAGCGGTGCTGCAGCAGGTCACGCGCTCGCTGCAGTTCTTCTTCTCGTCGAGCCGCTATGACGACGTCGACTACATCGTGCTCGCAGGGGGCACGGCGTCGATCGACGGCCTCGCGGAGATGATCCAGAACAAGCTGGGCACGCCGACGCTCATCGCCAATCCGTTCGCGGACATGTCGATCGACAAGGGCCGGGTGAACGCGCAGGCCCTCGAGGTCGATGCGCCAGCGATGATGATCGCGTGCGGCCTCGCGATGAGGAGCTTCGAGTAGATGTCGAACATCAACCTATTGCCGTGGCGCGAAGAGCGCCGCAAGCGAAGGCAGCAGGAGTTCATCGCCCAGGTCGTCGCGAGCCTGCTCGGTGCAGCGTTCGTGGTGTTCCTGATCCACCTCGGCTACGGCCAGCTGGTGTCGAACCAGCAGGCCCGCAACGAGCGCATCGAGAAGGAGATCGCATCGCTCGACGAGCAGATCGCGGAGATCCAAACGTTGCGCGACAAGCGCGAGCAGCTGCTCGGGCGCATGCGCGTGATCCAGGAGCTGCAGGGCAACCGGCCCGTGATCGTGCGGGTGTTCGACGAGATCGCGCGCACGCTGGCCAACGGCGTCTACTTCCGGACGCTGAAGATGGAAGGTGACGTGCTCACCGTGGCAGGTTCCGCCGAGGCCAACAACCGCGTCTCGGCGCTGATGCGCAACCTCGACGGCTCGGCATGGTTCATCGACCCGAACCTCAAGGGCATCAAGGAAAACATTGCCTTCGGACCGCAGGCGAGCGATTTCGAGCTCTCGTTCAAGCGCGTGAACCCACGTGCACAGGAAGGAGAGGACGGTGCGGCTGGCGAGCGACCGGCGGGCCCACGTGCCGCTGGCGGCGATCGCGAAGGACAGGAAGGCTGACCGATGGCGCTGCGCGACAGGATCCAGGAACTGCAGCAGTTCAAGTTCGACCAGCTCGACCCGAGCAACATCGGGGCATGGCCTGCTCCCATTCGCGGCCTGGTGCTTGCGCTCGTCGCGCTCATCGTGCTTGCGCTCGGCTTCGTGTTCGTGGTGAGCGAGAAACGCAAGGAGCTCGAGGCAATGGAGGCGCAGGAGCTCTCGCTGCGCGAGTCCTACGAACAGAAGGCCTTCGAGGCGCACAACATCGAGGCGCTGCGGCGCCAGAGTGAGGAACTCGAGGAGTCGCTCAAGGAGCTCAAGCGGCAGCTGCCAGTGGATACCGAAGTGCCGAGTCTGCTCGAGGACATCACCAACACCGCGCTCGAATCCAACCTCAAGATCGAGAGCGTTGCGCTCAAGCCCGAGGTCGAGTCCGAGATCTACGTCGAGCTGCCGATCGAGGTGAAGGTGCAGGGCGCATACCATGACCTCGCGTCCTTCGTCTCCGGGGTGGCCAACCTCTCGCGAATCGTCACGCTGCACGACTTCACGCTGGCACCGCAGGACGGCCCCGAGCATCTCGCGATGACGATCCAGGCCAAGACCTATCGGTATCGCGAGTCGGAAGAAGAAGCAGAAGCCACCGCGGACGCGAAGACCGCGGATGGTGCCGCCGAAGACAAGGGCGGTGACGACGCCGTCGATTCTGGCGACGACGCAGCCACGGAGGCGACGCCGTGATCAGGATGTTTCGACTCGTGGGCTGCGCGTCGATCGCGCTCGTCCTCTCGGGCTGCGGCCCGGACCTGGACGACCTCGACGATTTCTTCAAGACCGTGCGCGAGAAGCCGGGTGGCACGATCGAGCCACTGCCTGAGTTTGCCGCCTACGAACCGTTCGCTTATGGCGCCATGGGCCTGCGCAGCCCGTTCGAACCGCCAGTGCGTGTCCGGCCGCGGCCGCTGGGTGCTGGAGGCAAGGAGGTCAAGCCTGACCTCAACCGACCCAAGCAGTACCTGGCGCAGTTCAACATCATCGACCTGAAGATGGTTGGCACGCTCAACCGTCCCGGCGAGTTCTACGGTCTCGTGCGGGAGCCCACCGGCGGCGTGCATCGCGTGAAGATCGGCGACTACCTGGGGCAGAACTACGGTCGAATCACCGGGCTGAGCGCCGCGAATGTGGAGCTCACTGAGATCGTGTCGGACGGTGTCGGCGGCTGGCAGGAGCGCAATCGGGTCCTGAACCTCGGCGGTGGAACCACCGAGGACGGGGAAGGTGCGGCGGCGGCGGACGCCCCGGCGGTCGATCGCGCGACGGGAGATCAGGCAGCGGGAGGAGCTCAGCCATGAAGCAGCCGTTTGCGGTCAGTGCAGCTGCCGTCGCGCGTCGGGTGGCGGGTGCGTCCGGGCCAGTGCACCTTCGGACAACGCATCTGCGGGCAACGGGACGATGGTCGGGCATGACGCGGAGTAAGCACGGGATGAGAACTCGAATCACAGGCGCCGTGTTCGCGCTCCTGGGCAGTGCGATGACGCTGTTCGCGTTGCCTGGCTGGGCGGTGGCGCTCACCGACCTGCAGTTCTCGAGCCTGCCAGGCGGCCGTGTCGAGGTTCAGCTCACGTTCGATGGCACGCCGCCGGCACCGGAGGCGTTCACCATCGAGCAGCCGGCTCGCATTGCGCTGACGCTGCCCGGCACGAGCAACGCGCTGGAAAACCGCTACCACAGCCTCGGTGCAGGCAACGCACGTGAGGTGACGGTGGTACAGGCGGGCGATCGCACCCGCGTCGTCATCAGCCTCACCGAACTCGTGCCGTACACCACGCGCGTCGAGGGGCAGAAGCTGCTGGTGGAGGTGGGTGGCACGGGCCAGGAGCAGATTTCACAATCCTCCACCGTGGATGTCGAAGCGGTCACTGGTCGTGCGAGCCGAGCTTTCGGCAGTGGCGGGTCGCAGGTGCTCGACATCGACTTCCGCCGTGGCGAAGACGACGAAGGTCGCGTGCTGCTGCAGCTCTCGAATCCCAACGTGCCCGTCAGCGTCTCCAGCGAGGGGGGTCGGGTCAAGGTCGAGATTTCCGACACGGAACTGCCGGCGCGGCTACGCCGTCGGCTCGACGTCGCGGATTTCGCGACGCCCGTGCGCACGATCGAGGCCACCCAGGAAGGTGGCGACACGGTCATTCGCATCCTGCCATCGGGTGACTACGACTACCTCGCGTACCAGGCAGACGACCAGCTGACGGTGACCGTGAAGCGCGTCACCGAAGACGAGCGCGCGGCGCAGGACGACACCTTCAAGTACAAGGGCGAGAAGCTGTCGCTCAACTTCCAGGACATCGAGGTGCGCTCGGTGCTGCAGCTGATCGCGGACTTCACGAAGCTGAACCTGGTTGCTGCGGACACGGTGTCCGGACGAATCACCCTGCGACTCGAGAACGTGCCCTGGGACCAGGCGCTGGACCTGATCCTCAAGACCAAGGGCCTGGACAAGCGACAGGTCGGCAACGTGCTGATGATCGCGCCCGCGGCCGAGATTGCGGCGCGTGAGAAGCTCGAACTGGAGAACTCGCGCCAGCTCGCCGAGCTCGCGCCGTTGCGCACGGAATTCCTGCAGATTCGCTATGCCAACGCGACTGACCTCTTCACGCTCGTCAAGAGCAGCGGTGGTGGTGTCGACGCGGGCGCAGGTGGCGGCGGCGGCGGCGCATCAAGCCGCAGCATGCTGTCGCCACGCGGCAGCGCGATCGTCGATGCACGCACCAACACGATCATCGTGACTGACACTGCGGACAAGCTGGGCGAGATCCGCCGCGTGTTCGCCCAGCTCGACATCCCCGTGCGCCAGGTGCTCATCGAGTCACGCATCGTCACGGCTTCGGACAACTACACCGAGCAGCTCGGCATCCGCTGGGGCGGCGGCCTCATCAACCAGAAGGGCGGCCGTTTCATCAAGTACGGCGGCTCGCGCGAGACCCTTGGCGAGTTGCAGGACATCGTCGCCTCGGAAGAGCGTACCGGCGAGATCTCGTCACCCGGCGATCTGGTGGTTGACCTCGGCCTGAGCGGAGACTCCGTCACCAGCTTCGGCGTGGGCATCACGAGCGACCTGTACCTGCTCGACCTCGAGCTGTCAGCGCTCGCGACCGACGGCGTGGCTGAGGTGGTCGCGCGGCCGAAGGTGATCACGGCAGACAAGAAGAAGGCGACGATCCTCTCCGGCGTGGAGATTCCCTACCAGGAAGCCTCCTCGAGCGGCGCGACGTCCACCCAGTTCAAGGAAGCCGTGCTGTCGCTCGAGGTTACGCCGCAGATCACGCCTGACGACCGCATCATCATGGACCTGCGGGTGAACCAGGACTCGGTGGGCCAGGTGTTCAACGGCATCCCGAGCATCAACACCAACGAGATCGTCACCCAGGTGCTGGTCGACAACGGCCAGACGATCGTGCTCGGCGGCATCTTCATCTCGGATACCAACAACTCGACGACCAAGACCCCCTTCCTCGGCGACTTGCCGTATGTCGGGCGGTTCTTCCGGCGCACGATCGAGCGGCAGCAGAAGCAGGAGATCCTGATCTTCATCACGCCGCGCATCATGGAAGACGTGCTCTCTGCCCGCTGATCGCGGTGCAGGCGCGAGTCGCCACGAGCTTGCGACGTGCGCAGCATCTTTCTCATTGGCCTCATGGGTGCCGGCAAGACCACCGTCGGCCGGCAGCTTGCTGACGCCCTCGGCCGGCCCTTCCTCGACACGGACCACGTGATCGAGGAGCGGGCGGGCGCGAAGATCCCGTGGATCTTCGATGTGGAGGGCGAGGCGGGCTTCCGTGATCGCGAGGCTGCCGTCATCGATGAGCTGACCCGCCGCGACGGCATCGTGCTCGCCACCGGCGGTGGTGTCGTGCTGCGCGAGGAGAACCGGCGTGCGCTTCACGACCGCGGCACCGTGATCTACCTGCATGGCTCGGTCGAACACCTCTACCACCGCACCGCGCGCGATCGTCGGCGTCCGCTCCTGCAGCAGGGCGATCGACGGGCCACGTTGCAGCGCCTGCTCACGGAACGGGAGCCGCTCTACCGCAAGACGGCTCACCATGTGTTCGTGAGCGATCGACGGCCCGCACGTGCGCTTGTCGAGGAAATCCGTCGCCGGCTCGGGCTGGGCGCCACGGCCCACGACCAACCGGGCTGATCACCTGTCGGAGCGCGACCAACCGCGGGATACACTGCGTGCCTCCAACCGCGAGGCATGATCGTGACGGTGCGCGTTCAGGTGACGCTCGGCGAGCGCAGCTACCCCATCCTGATCGGCGACGATCTGCTGGGCCGGGCTGACAGCTACCTGCCGTGGCTACCCGGGCGCCAGGTGCTGATCGTCACCAACGAGTGCGTTGGGCCGCTCTACGCTGCACGTGTCCGCGCCGCACTGGAAGGCTGCGAAGTCCGGGAGCTGCAACTGCCTGATGGCGAGCAGTACAAGACGCTCGACAGCTACGCCGCGATCCTCGATGCGCTGCTGCAGCATCGCTTCTCGCGCCGCGCCACCGTGCTCGCGTTGGGTGGCGGGGTGATCGGCGATCTCGCGGGGTTTGCCGCAGCCTGCTACCAGCGTGGGGCGGGCTTCATCCAGGTGCCTACGACGCTGCTCGCACAGGTGGACTCGGCGGTCGGTGGCAAGACCGCGGTCAACCATCCGCGCGGCA
>SXGU01083043.1_pt1 | contig 11963 bp, 9 predicted proteins | sample 3174531 | NCBI WGS metagenome assembly SXGU01 (sample SAMN11356863, study PRJNA531348) | freshwater metagenome | isolation source: freshwater sample F1-140 | place: China: Fuxian Lake, Yuxi | collected 2017-12-25
CCGTTGCCGTGATGGACATCGAAATCGATAATGGCGATGCGTTCGAGTCGATGCTGTCGGCGCGCATATTCGGCCGCAATCGCTATGTTGTTAAACAGGCAAAAACCCATCGCCAACTGCGGTTCCGCATGATGTCCCGGTGGGCGTAGCGCGCAAAAAGCGTTGTCGGCTGTACCGGTCAGGACCCGGTCAACCGCATCGCAAACGGCGCCTACCGCACGAAAAGCAGCTTGTTTCGATCCGGGCGACAGCACGGTGTCATGATCCAAATAATATTCGCCTTGTTCGGGCATGGCTTCAAGCAAAGTATCGAGATGAAGCTGGGGATGAATCAGCCTGATTTGCTGTTCGCTGCCGAGTGGCGGAGATAGCCGGATTAAGTTTGAGAACTCCGGCGCCGCCAATGCTTTTTCAATGCTTCTGAGTCGGTCGGCGCATTCCGGATGTCCGGGGGCGGTGTTATGAAACAGAAAATCGGGGTGGCTATAGTAAAGGGTTCGCACAATGCCTCGCTGTAGAATTTGTTGGACCAAGAGAGTAATTATTCAGCCGCAAAATGCACTGGAATGTAGATCCCAAAAGTAGATGCTTATAAGCGACGCGGACGATTATGATAAATGCAGATGATCGAAAAATCTTCTTTAATCCTAATGACTCGCGTCATTTGCGTTCTATTTTCCCAAGCCAAACTTAAGCGGGGGGAAGGTTTTTCGCGGCGCTAGCCACATTCAATTTGTAGCCGAAACCTTTCATGGTCAAAATCCATTGAGGATTATTGGGGTCGTTTTCGATCTTTTTTCTTAGCAAATGCATGTACTGGTAAAGATCCGATTTGGTGGCCCGGTTATTTTCCGGCCAGAGATGGTTGATAATTTCGTGGGTCATAAACACGCGATCGACATCCTGCGCCAACAACTCGAAAAGATCGAATTCCTTACGCGTCAGATGCAGCGATTTACCATTGAACAGCACGGTTTTCGAGCGCTGGTCGATTTGAAAAAGTTCGGTCATAAAGCCGTAGTTGTCGCCCGTTACCGTGGCGGCGTCCAGCTGATTAGTCTTTTTCGGATCGATTATTATTAACCTGCGATCGGCAGCGGCTCGCCTGTTACGATTCCTTTTTTCCCGAATAAATTGAGGATGACGCTCGAATTTTTTATGCAGATAATCGTTCAGCTGATTAATATCGAGAGGAGCGTCTAAAATCGCATCGACCCAGCAAATAATGTCCTCTTCGACATCGGCAAGGTTATTGCGTCCACGTAAATAACAGACCGGGATTTTATGATTAAGGCTCAGCTCACGAAGCAATTTAATATCGGCTTTGGCTTGGGTCGGTAGCGGATCTACGGCAAGAACCACAAGATTCGGTTGCATCTGAATAGTCGCATTAATCGATTCCCGGTCGGTTGTCGCTTTGAAAAATTTATAGTGATGGGCGTGACAATACCCTTTTAATAAGCCTAGATGATAAGGGTCGTCACTCATCAGTACAATTCGAAAATCTATATTCATAGGAGTCCTGGTAAAATCCATTAAAGTAAACAGACAGAGGGTCTGAGGGGCAACAAATAAATACTCGAAATAAACTTTTTTAAGTGAAAAATATCGTTAAATTAACGAGTTAGAGTAAACATTAGCATAATCGCCGGATAATACGAATTAGTAATACTGCTTACCGAATGATTACTTAGGCAACTTGTAAGCATGCACCGATGTTCCCCATGAGGTCTTAACAAAGAACACATCTGTTCGTAACCGCTTCATTAAACTTCCGGCAATGGCTATGTGTTTCCACGTATTTTGTTTATATGTTGGCTTTGTTAAGGTATGCAGCATCAATTTAAGCTTAAAAAATGCTTTTTTTCGGTTTCGCAGTCAAGGCGAAATTGTCCGAAGGCTGCAAGTTCTGTTTGCGAATAGGCACAGCTTATACTCTTGAGCAGGCGCTTAAATTGATAATCCTAATTGGTTTTTTGCAAAGTCAGATGATTTTGTAAGGTAGACTGCTGCGGCTTTTTACCCGACGTTTCGTAACTCCTGAGGATAGTATATGAGGAAAGACACGATTAAACAGAACTCGCCATGGGCGGAAACTGAGAGACACGGTTACTCTATCCCGGCAATGACTTTCATGGATCACTCCAGCGAAAAATTACTGAGTCGGCTACAGGCACGACAAATTGAACTGGAACGCCAAAATAAGCAACTACGGTGCGCTCATATTACTCTGGAGGCGTCTCGGGACAGTTATGCGGAGTTTTATCAGTGCGCCCCGGTCGGCTACCTGACGCTAAGCCAAGAAGGCTTGATCGCCGAGATAAACCCAGCTGCGCTTGAATTGCTCGGAGTGGACTGCGACCAGATAGTGCATCGACACTTTTCGACTTTTGTTAGTGCTGTAGACGACGAGCATTGGCAACATTTTTTCTCGGACGCAGTGAAGCATAATGAGCGGCAAAGCACCGAGCTGATGCTTAAGCACGGCGCCGGCGCTGAGTTTCCGGTTCAATTGGATTGCCGGCCTGTGCTAACCGGCGATAGAGCGCAGGAGCTGTATATTACGCTTACCGATATTAGACAAAACCGGTGCGAGACTGAAATGCATAGGTTGCCGATGGCTCTGGCCGGTACTGAGCTGGATTCATGGGATTGGAATATTGAAACCGGACACGTTATTTTAAAAAAGTGGGGCGCTCAGCCGTGCGATTGCCGGTTAAATGAAACGGAGACTTCGTTCACTACCTGGGAAAACGCTATTCACTACGATGATTTGCCTGCTTACCGTGCTGCATTAACGGCGCATTTACAAAACCGTAGCCCGATTTTTCAAGCGGAATACCGTATCCGAACACCATCGGGTTCATGGATGTGGCTATTGAACCGCGGCATGGTGACTAAGCGCGATGCCGACGGTAGTCCTTTGCGCATGGTCGGTGTCGAGAAAGACATTACCGAACACAAGCAAAACCATGACGAATTGCGTATTGCCGCCATTACTTTCGAGTCTCAAGAAGGCGCGATGGTAACCGACGCCAACGGCGTTATTATTCGAGTAAACCAAGCCTTCAGTCGCCTGACCGGTTACAGTGCAACAGAAGCGATAGGCCACACGCCGAAACTGCTGAGTTCCGGGAGGCATGACTCAGCGTTCTATCAACGGATGTGGCGTTCTTTAAAAAACACCGGTTGCTGGCAGGGCGAGATTTGGAACCGCCGTAAAAACGGCACGATTTACGCAGGATGGATGAGGATTTCGGTCGTTACCGAAGTCACCGGCCGTCCAAGCCATTACGTCGCATTTTTTTCCGATCTCACTGAGCACAACGAGGCTGCCGCCGAAATCCACCGTTTAGCTTATTACGATCCGCTGACTCAATTGCCTAATCGCCGTTTGTTTCAAGAACGCTTGAGTAAAGCGCTCGCGGTTAGCGGTAGAAGCCGAAAGTACGGTGCGCTGTTGTTTATCGATCTGGACAATTTCAAATCGTTGAACGATACCTTGGGCCACGATATGGGGGATTCCTTGTTGGCGCAGGTTGCGGAGCGTTTATTGGCGTGCATGCGCGAGGGCGATACCGTCGCTCGTCAGGGCGGCGACGAGTTTGTGGTTATGTTGGAAGAACTCAGTGTGAACGCCGATGAAGCTGCGCTACAGGCTGAGGATGTTGGCGAGAAAATCCTCGTCGCGCTGAATCGAACCTATCGGCTCGGCAATTATGAATGGCACAGTACGCCAAGCATCGGCGTGACTTTGTTTAACGATCAATTGGAAACCATGGACGAATTGCTGAAACGGGCGGATATCGCCATGTACGCGGCTAAAGCCACGGGCCGCAATACCTTGCGTTTTTTTGACCCCAAGATGCAGTCCGCGGTTACGGCTAGGGCTAATCTGGAAGCGGACTTGCAACGTGCGCTGGCGGAACATCAATTCAAGCTTTATTTTCAGTTGCAAGCCGATCATGACGGTCAAGCGGTTGGGGCCGAAGTATTATTGCGTTGGCTGCATCCTGAGCGCGGCATCGTTTCGCCTTTGGAGTTCATTCGGTTGGCGGAAGAAACCAAGCTGATTTTGCCCATAGGTTTGTGGGTGCTGGAGGCGGCTTGCGCTCAACTGAAAGTATGGGAAGGCAATGCTCGGACTCGGAATTTACAGCTTGCCGTTAATGTCAGTGCGCATCTGTTTCATCAAGCCGGTTTTGTCGAACACGTGTCCGCTGTGGTGGAAAAACATGCCATCCAACCTGAACGGCTCAAGCTTGAACTGACCGAAAGTCTGGTCGTGGGCAATACTATTGACGACACTATCCTGAAGATGCGGGAACTCAAAAAAATCGGGGTTTCTTTTTCTATGGATAACTTCGGTACCGGTTGTTCATCGCTGGCTTATTTGACGCAATTGCCGATTGATCAGATAAAAATCGACCGGTCTTTTGTCCATAATATTGGCGTGAAATCGCATGATGCGGTGATCGTGCAAACTATCATCGGCATGGCCGGCACGCTGGGTATGGAGGTGATTGCCGAAGGCGTCGAAACGGAAGAGCAGCGCGCGTTTTTGGAGCTTCACGGCTGTCAATCGGTTCAAGGCTATTTGCTCGGCAAGCCAATGCCGTTGGATGAGTTTGAGCGCTCGTTAGGATTGATAGGCGGTGAGGATTTATCGGAAAATCGGAGCGAAATCCGCCAGAATTAATTAGCGTAAAATGTTTCGAGCGGGACGGTATGCTTTTGTCCGGCGATAGGGTTCAAACCGATGGATTTCGATTCCCAGCCCCTTGGCAAAGGGGCTGGGAGTGTATTGGGAGTTTATATTTTGCGGATTACCTTAGGCTGATTTCCAATCGATCCGAGCTTTTTTGCATTTAATTGCCTGCCGATTTTGCCGGAGCAGGCAGTATTGGCAGCAATACTTGTAGGTCTTGCGTTACTTTGTCGTAGACGCCCAATGTTCCGGTCAGTCCCGCGCAAGGGTTAACCGCTTTGGTTTTGTGGGGATGATTAGAGTTTGGCGGTGTCGTCGCCGGAGGCGTTGTTTTGACGCTCACGTTAAAATATTGTGGCGCGAGCACGGAATCGGCGCTCGCATCAGCCACTTTTAAAAACACGGCGGTTCCTGGTGCAATAGTTTGAGTGGGGAAAGCGTCGCCAACCGGCAAGCCGTCCATACCCAGTACTTGAATATTCGCGCTGCAGGTCGGGGGAGTGGCTGGGTTTTCTTCCGTCACTGCCGGTTTTACCGGTGCCGGCGGAGTTGAAAGATAGACTCCCAAGTATTGATTTGAACCTATGCTTGCCGCTGTAAAAGCAAATCCAACGGGGGGCGGTTGATTGTTGTTTGCAGCCAGGCTCGACATGCTGCCCACCATGCTTAACGATGCGATTAAGAGTTTAAATTTATTCATGAAAATTCTCTGGTTTTAATTGTTATGAAGTACATCTCAGGTCTAGAAGTCCGGTTCAAGCAGCGGAACTGGATTTCTTGTTTTCAGGCTAAGTGTTTTAGAATTTTTAGTCAATAGCTTAACTATTTTGCTTTGGCTGTAGGTAAAAAGTTTCCTAAAAAGTGATGCTCAATTCTGCATGGGCCATTGTTCAACCTATTTTCTTATTAACGGGGGGAGGGCAACTTAGCAATCATTTAGACTTGGTGTCAGGCTTAATAAAGTGGATAAGCCAAGAAGCGAATTTCAGACTGAACAATCCAGAAAAGGTGTCTCCAGTGAGGCAACGGACACAAGACAGAGTTTCATCGAAACCAAATTAACAGGCAATTCATAGCCACTCAAAGCCGGTAGCCTTAGCGGATTAGCGGCTTTTTTTGTGTCAGATTTCAGATATTAAAAAAACCGTTCGGGGCGGGCTTTCTTTGACTATTTGTTATCTGTTCGACTTTGAAGGAATCCGGTTACTATTGAAACTAGAGTTGTTCCGAGTGTTATTCCTGCAAGCGTATCTTTATCAAGTAATGCAAATCCTAAGCTTAAACCAAATGATAAAACAACTAAGCTCCACGCCATCCAGTGTGCGCGGCGATTATCTTCTTTCTGAGCATCAATAGCTTGAACAGGTAAAGCTCTAGCTGCGCGTGAGTCATCTTCAAATACTGTTAAAATGCGCTCTGGTGCGTCATGAATAATTTCTTTGTATTGTCTAAATATTTCTGGATGAGGAATTGGTCCAGAAAAGTGAGCGTGCGAAACAATCTGTTCAATGCGTTGCTCTGGCGACGCTGTGCCGGGTAGACGCTCAGCTAGCGGAATCGATGCTGGCTTATGCTGCGTAATTGTTCGTTGCTTTACGGTCCTGTTTTTTCTTCTGGACATTGTTTGATGCGCGAGGCTCTACTGAATCTATTGCTGAATACAATCTACCACCAATAGCTAGCCATCGTTTTTCAGCGCGTTCTTTGATGGTCCCTTTTGGGATAAATCTAGTGTAATCGTTATTTGTCGATAACGAAAATATACTTGGCAATACCATTAAGACTTTCTTTTTCATGATTGTATTAACCTTAGTATTAATTAAATAAGCTAGCTATGTTATACATCACAAATTATTTTGTAAACCGTATCACTATAGTAAGCCATGTAATTCATATCAAGAACAAGTAACACAAGCTTTCTTATGTCTGAAATTCCGGCAAGCGTTGCGGGTGGTTTATTCAATGAGGTTCAACACGAGCCGTCGCGCAAGGTGGGGCGAGCAGGCATAAAAAAACCGATTGTCTTTAAAAACAATCGGTTTTTTTGTATATATGGCGGAGAAGCAGGGATTCGAACCCTGGGAGGGGATCAACCCTCAACGGTTTTCAAGACCGCCGCTTTCGGCCGCTCAGCCACCTCTCCATATCTTTTGCATTATATAGAAAAATACATTTATTACAACTCTTATATTCTTCTTTAGTTCTTAATCTGCGCATGACTTTTCTCAGTTTCATGATAATCAACGATATAAATCCAGCACCCGATCCGGATCATGCACTGGTTTAACGATTGTGTTTACAGCGTGGGAATAGGATGTTTTTACCGAACAATCAGGAATAGTCGGATGTTGGAAAATAAGCCATACCTGCAAAATGTCATGTTGCTTGCTCTATGCACCTAAGGAGTGCAGTAACTGTGTTTCGGGGTTAAATAGCAGTTCAAAAGCTTTTTACATTTTTAATTCATACGATGACATGATGCTTTTTTCGTGTTTTTGCGTCGTCAATGACTATTACACTCGTAGCGGCGTAACTTTACCGGTCATACGATAATTTTGATAATCCGCCATAACTTGAGCATGATCGAATGCCAACACATCAGGAAGCGTGTCAAAAGTAAAAATACCGAAATTTTTGGCATCGTCGGCAGCCTGCGGCGTTCCGGTTGCTTCGGCAATATAGACAGCAGTGACGGTATGATTTCGGGGGTCACGCTTAGGATTGGAATAAATACCCAATAAAGTCGTCAAGGTAACCGCTAAGCAAGTTTCTTCCTGGGCTTCACGAATCGCCGCGTGTTCTACGGTTTCGCCAACATCGACAAAACCGCCGGGTACTGCCCAGCCGTAAGGCGGATAAGCGCGTTCGATCAACACAAACGGCCGCTCGGGGTAATCGATCAGTTCGATTAGAATATCGGCGGCCAGCAAAGGGGTTACGGGTTTTGACATGTTATCTCCTGAAAACTGGGCATGAGTAAAGTCCCAAGTAAAGCTGAATCGAAAGTGAGTAATCGACGATGAAGCTATACCGTTAACTCGGATGCTCTATGCCAGATCGATTGAGAGGCGGATGTTTATAAAATATCGGAAGCGTAATCGGCCAGGCGTGAACGTTCGCCGCGCCGCAAGGTTATATGGGCTCCGTGCTGCCACGTTTTAAAGCGGTCGACCACATAAGTCAATCCCGACGTCGTCGCGGTTAAATAAGGCGTGTCTATTTGCGATAGATTGCCGATGCAGATGATTTTGGTGCCGGGACCGGCACGGGTTATCAATGTTTTCATTTGTTTTGAGGTCAGGTTTTGCGCCTCATCGATAATCAAAAAGCGGTTAAGAAAGGTCCGTCCGCGCATAAAGTTCAGCGACCTGATTTTGACCCGGTTCATGATAATGTTACTGGTCGCGCTCTGTTCCCATTCGCCGTGTTCCGCGTTTTTCCCCAGTAACTCAAGATTATCGATTAATGCGCCCATCCACGGCGCCATTTTTTCTTCTTCGGTACCGGGTAGACAGCCGATGTCTTCGCCGACCGGGACGGTTTCGCGGGTCATGATAATTTCTTGGTAGAGTTTGTTTTCCAGCGTTAAAGTCAGTCCGGCGGCCAGCGCCAATAAGGTTTTGCCGGTGCCTGCCGTGCCCAATAAGGTAACAAAATCAATATTGGGATCCAATAGGACGTTGAGGGCAAAGTTCTGTTCCCGGTTTCTCGCTGTTATGCCCCAGACGTTGTTATGTTTGGCTCGATAATCCTTGGCCAGTTCCAATACGGCAATCTGGCCTTCGCAGGACCTGACGACGGCTTCGAAATTAGTTTCGTCTTCTATGTACAAATACTGGTTGGGATACCATTCGCTGACAATGGGATCGTCCAATTTGTAAAAGGTACGGTTTTTTTCCTGCCAGGATTCCATTTTGGTGCCGTGTACCGTCCAAAAATCCTCTTCCAGCGCCATTGCGCCGCTGTATAGCAAGTCAATATCATCCAGGGTTTGATCGTTATGGTAGTCTTCCGCCAGCAACTCCAAGGTGGCGGCCTTGATGCGCATATTGATGTCTTTCGATACCAGAATAACGGTGATGTTCGGCAGTTCCTTGGTCAGCGCTAGAACCACGCTGAGAATGGAGTTATCGGCAAGATTGCCGGGCATGGTTTCCGGCAATAATGCGGTCATCGCGCTGGTTTGGAAATATAAACGCCCTTCGTCAACTTTATCGGCGCTGGGTCCGTGTTTTATGGCCGATAACGGTAGGCCGTCGTTAATGGTTTGTTGGTTGGCGTCGCGGATAAGTTCATCCAGAAACCGGCTGACCTGTCTGACATTGCGCGCCAGTTCGGTTAAGCCTTTTTTGGCATGATCAAGTTCTTCCAACACAATCATCGGAATAAAAATGTCATGTTCCTTAAAACGGAAAATGGATGCCGGATCATGCATTAGCACGTTGGTATCCAGGACAAACAGTTTTTGATCAGGCGACGTTTGAATATTCATATTTAGTCGGCTGCAAGTTCATGAAGGGCTTGAAGAACCTGTTCGCAATGGTCTTTGACTTTTACTTTGCGCCATTCGCGAACCAATAAACCTTGGGGATCGACCAGGAAGGTGCTGCGCTCAATGCCGCGAACCTGCTTACCGTACATATTTTTCAGTTTGATAACATCAAATAGTTCGCACAATTTTTCATCCGCATCCGAAAGCAAATCGAAAGGAAATTGCTGTTTGCATTTAAAGCCTTCATGAATGCGAACGCTATCTCTGGATACGCCGACAATGACGGCATTGAGCGCGGTGAATTTTTCGATGTTATCGCGAAAACTTTGACCTTCCAGGATGCAACCGGGCGTATTATCTTTGGGGTAAAAATAAATAATCAGGTATTGGCTTTGGTAGTCGCTTAGCTTTACCGTTTTATCGCCGGTCGATGAAATTTCAAAATCGGGTATCGCGTTGCCGAGAGTTATCATTTATTCAATTTATCGTTTTATAGGTTCAAGGATCGCATCAATATTTAAGCGGTCGCAAAAGTCCAGGAATTCCTCGCGTAGCGACAGCAAATGAAGTTGCGGGGGGATTAAAATCACAAATTTAGTCGATAAGACCGAGGTTTGAATATACGGAGCCTGATAACAACTGCCGGCTATTTCCTCAATTTCTATTTCACGGTCCAGTAGAAAAGTGGTGATGGACTCGGTGACATTGTCGCGATCCAGGGAGATGGTTTCCAACGAGTAAGGCACGCATTCTTTGGGTTTGTCTTTTTGCTCGGGCCGTAAGCTGTGAATCTTGATGTCCAGCCGTCGTTGAATAATGTCGAGCGTGGTTTCAAGTTTGGCGATCTGGTTCCAATTACCGGAAATAAGCAGGTAGGCCGCGGTAGACTGCGCGAGCCGTGAGGATCTTATTTCCAAAATATTACATTTGCAGTCGCGCACGGCGGGTAATATTTCGGCAATAAAATTAGTCTGATAATGGCCTAAGGCAGTGATAGCTAGTTGCATGTTATTTCTTAAAAGTTTTTTTGCGAGTTTAGCATTAAATGGATGAAACTTGATGAACATTAAGTTTGTTTGGTATTAAAATGATGAAACCGGGTAGCTACCCAAAGCTGACGCTGACTTCATAAGAGAACACGGATGATATTGATTTTAGGGGCAACGAGGGGATCTAAAACATCGAAATCAAGTTTGTTATACACCTACATAAAATAGTTTAGTCATTTTATCTGTAATAGCTTGGGTGAAGAAGCTCCATTTTATCAGTCAGCTCTATGCCGCTTAGAGGCGGCGACTTTGAGCACCTGCATTCTATTTTCGTTAACTGCTGAAGGGTTACAAAAATTGTTTTTTGCCGTAAGCATCGACCGCTGCATTTAAAGTTTGTGGCTGTCTTACACTTCATTACTGAGCCTAAATATGACCGACTCAACAGATAAAAACTCAAAAGAAAAACTCAACCCAAGCAGTCGGCGTGAGAGCTTGCACAGTAGATTGAATTCAATCGATAACAAATCGCAGCGTGATAATTCCAATGTGGATTTGGACGCCCTGCTGGACCAGGCGGAATCTTCGCTTCATCCCGCTCATGAGTCACTGGATGATGAAGACACTATCGATAGATTACTGATGAATGCCGGTTTCGATAACGAAGATGAGTTAATGCCGGCCGCAACGAATAGAACAAGAAATGCCGCGCAAGATGATAACGGTGCGCATGATGAATTAGATGATTTTTTAAATTTTGATGATTTTGACGACGATGTTAATCAACCGGTACAAACTCAGGCTACGGTTGCTGAATTTAATCAAACTGCACAAAACTTATCCGGCAGCGCGCCGGAGGATGAAGATGATTTAGATAGGTTATTGATGGCCGGCTTTGATACGGATGATGCGTCGGCGCAAGAACTTGAAGAGTTGGATGATTTTTCGGACTTTAAAAATTCCGATGCCCCTAAAAGAGTTGCCCAGGATTTTGCCCCAACGGCTAAAGTCGAAGAAATTGATGAATTTTTTGCTTTAAATGATGAGTTCGATGGCTCGGACCCGATTCAGGATGCTGAAATTGATACGCTAACCCCGGCTGTAAAAGGCGCAACCGATGCAGAAACCGTTAATCAATCCGAAGCACAACATAGTCTTAACAATCCCGTTCGAACCAACGGTTTCGATACTCAGGATACGTTAGAACAATCTACCGCAAAAGCGGGGGACTTTGATTTTGACAGCTTTGGCGATGATTTTGACGTGGCGGACCTGATTCAGGACGATGAAGCCGAGGCCGCGGCGGAGTTAGCGCCCGCCGACAAACCGAAACAGCCGGTTGAGCCACTCCCCATTGCCGATCTATCTGACGAAGTGGATGACTTCTCCGGCTTTGGCGATGATTTTGACGTATCGGACCTGATCCAGGACGATGAAGCCGAGGCCGAGTTAGCGCCCGCCGACAAGCCGAAACAGCCGGTTGAGCCGCCTCCCATTGCCGATCTATCTGACGACGTCGATGAGTTCTCAGGTTTTGGCGATGATTTTGACGTATCGGACCTGATCCAGGACGATGAAGCCGAGGCGGAGTTAGCGCCCGCCGACAAGCCGAAACAGCCGGTTGAGCCGCCTCCCATTGCCGATCTATCTGACGACGTCGATGAATTCTCAGGCTTTGGCGATGATTTTGACGTATCGGACCTGATCCAGGACGATGAAGCCGAGGCGGAGTTAGCGCCCGCCGACAAGCCGAAACAGCCGGTTGAGCCGCCTC
>SXGU01542146.1_pt1 | contig 11961 bp, 16 predicted proteins | sample 3174531 | NCBI WGS metagenome assembly SXGU01 (sample SAMN11356863, study PRJNA531348) | freshwater metagenome | isolation source: freshwater sample F1-140 | place: China: Fuxian Lake, Yuxi | collected 2017-12-25
ATCAACTGCCTAGTCATGTTTTCGAATCCCTCCCTCTCCGCCAATTGACCCCTTCGACAGCGTCCGTCGACGTCCATCGCCCTCCGCGAACGTCGAATAACCTCGAAGATAATCAACCAGTTAGCGGACTTCGACGGCGATTCCAGCGCCTCCGTCGTTTCGGGCCGTCCACTTCCGTTTGCTACTATCCACGACCTCGCTTGTAGAGCCGGTTGTGGAGCCACGCGCTGTGGGTACGCAGAAGTCCTTCACTGTGAAGACCGCCGATGCTGCCAAGACCGGCATGCACGGTGTCGGCCAGGGCCTCTGGTTGCTGGTGTCGAAGACGGGGACCAAGTCCTGGGTGTTCCGCTACCAGATCGCCGGCAAGGCGCGATCCATGGGGCTGGGCAGCTATCCGTCGGTCGGGTTGGCCGAGGCACGGCACCGCGCTCAGGCGGCGCGGGACCAGATCCGGCGTGACGGCATCGACCCCCTGGCGCAGAAGGCCGAGGCCGCGCGCCAGGCCGAAGAGTCGCGAGCGAAGGCTGCGACCTTCATGGATGTCGCGCGCGAGTACATCGCCGCGCACCGTCCGAGCTGGCGCAACCCGAAGCACGGCGACCAGTGGCACAACACCCTCGTGAAGTACGCGGAGCCGGTGTTCGGTGCAACGCCAGTCGCCGAGATCGACCGCACGCTCGTGCTCGAGGTCCTGCGCCCGATCTGGACCTCCAAGACCGAGACGGCCACTCGCGTTCGCTCCCGCATCGAGCTGGTCCTCGACCATGCCGAGGCGAAGGGGCTGCGTGCCGAGGGGATGCGCAACCCGGCCGCGCTGGCAGGGCTGCGGAGCTTCCTGCCGCCGGCCCGCAAGGTCGCCTCCGTCGTCCACCACCCGGCGCTGCCATATCAGCGGATGAGCGGCTTCATGACCGCCCTTCGAGCGCGCGCCGGCAACGGCGCCCGTGCGCTGGAGTTCGCGGTCCTCACGGCAGCGCGCAGTGGCGAGGTGCGCGGGGCGACCTGGTCCGAGGTCGATCTGGGGTCCGGCCTCTGGACGATCCCGGCCACGAGAATGAAGGCCGGCCGCGCGCACCGAGTACCGCTGTCGAGTGCGGCGCTGAAGCTGCTGAAGGCACAGCTGGCCGGTCCAGAAGGGACGCCGACCCCGGAGGACTACATCTTCCCTGGCGCGCGTGCCGGGCGCCCGCTCTCGGACATGAGCCTGACCGCGCATCTGCGCGGAATGAACGAGCAGGGGCAGGGCTTCGTCGACGCCGCCGGTCAGACGGTGACGGCGCACGGCTTCCGGAGCAGCTTCCGCGACTGGGCGGCGGAGCAGACGCACTACCCGGCGGAGATGGCCGAGATGGCCCTCGCACACACGGTTGGCTCGAAGGTCGAGGCTGCCTACCGGCGCGGCGACATGTTCGAGAAGCGCCGTCAGATGATGGCCGACTGGGCGGCTTGGTGTGGCGGCGCGGTTGCCGCGGCTGACGTTTCCGAGTCGGACGCCGTCCCCAAGCGCGCATACGGGCGCGGAGCGTAGAGGCGCCAATTCGAGGAAGACTCTGTGGCAGGGCATCTCAACGTTCTGGCGAGCATTTTTCTCGCGATGCCAACATGGCAGCACGACTGACTCGACCGTTGTTCCTCCTGCCGCTGCAACCGGAAGCAGCCGGGGCATGTGTGTGGGGCCCCGGCTGCGGGAAGCACAGCACGCGCGACGCGGCGCGCGCCGGGAAGCTCGTGCGCCCTGGAGCATCGGCTCCAGAGTGCTCTGCAGATGTTCGAGGTCTCCGGCCCGATCGTGCGCCGCCGTGGGTCTCCACGTTGGCGACGGCAGGGTGGCTGGCCCATCGTCGCTTCCATCACGGTCATGTCCAGTCGTCATGAAGCGCAATCCCATCTCGGTCCGCCTGGAAGCCGACGAACTCGCATTCGTCACCACTTACGCGCGCAATCACCAGTGCAGCCAGTCGCAGGCTGTTCGCGCACTGCTGCAGATTGGCCACAAGTACATGGGCACCTCCGGCGTGAACTTCATCGACGCCGTGCACGGCCTGGATACGACCGTCGCCGGTGTGGCGGACGATGTCGTCGAGATTCGTGGTGAGCTCGCCTGTACGCGCGAGCACTTCGAGAGAGTCTGGGTGGAACTGCTCATGGGCATGCGCCTGCTGCTCGATGTTCAGCACCGCGGGTTCGTCGAGCGCGCGAAGGAGATGACCAGCGTGTACATCGAGCGCAACTTCGAGCGCTGAATCCTCGCGGACGAAGACGATTTTCGTTGGTGCTCGATGGACGAGGAGCGCATGCCGTCGGGAAGGTGGATATTACAAAAAGGATAGGAAAAACACTCGCGTTCCGTGGTTCTCCACGTTGCACGTTCGAGATCCGAAGAACCAGAGTTCCGGCACGAAGTTCGTTGTCGCCACTCTGACCCATCGAGGTGTGCTCGTGACCAGTAACCTTCCCCATACCGGCCTTCTTCGCCTGTGGCAGATCATCGGCTGCAAGCGCAGGAAGGTGGAACCCATCATTCCCATCAGTCGCACAAGCTGGTTCAACGGCTGCAGCAGCGGGAAGTTCCCGGCGCCGATCAAGCTTGGCGAGCGAACCACGGTGTGGCGGGTGGAGGACATCCGTCGACTGATCGAGAACGGAACGCCGACGGACTCGGCGTGACCGCGGTGGTGAGTGCTTCACACATGGCACTGCGCTCTGCGTCCCGCTTCCTGTTCCGGCGGGACCTGCTTCCGTCGCCTGCGAGTTACTACCGCGCGCAGGGGGTGAAGTTGCTCGGCCGAGGTGAGTGGCGCAGTGCGCGCTGTCCGTTTCACGACGATCACCGCCCGAGCCTTCGCGTACGTATCGAGAACGGCGCGTTCCGCTGCATGGCCTGCGGCGTTCGCGGCCACGATGTGCTCGCGTTCCATCGTCGTCGAACCGGCCTGGGCTTCGTGGACGCGGCACGCCAGCTCGGTGCCTTCGAGGTTGCGCCGTGATGCCGCTACGGATTGTCGCCCCTCCCAGCGTCACGCCGAAGCAGGCCGCGCGCCGCGCGATGAAGTGGGCGCTCGATCAGGGATTCGAGCCCGCGGGTCTGCATGCGTACACGAACGCTGACGGGTCAGTCGCGTTCTGGCGCATCCGCGCGAAGCATCCCGGGACGGGCGACAAGATCATTCGTCCTATGCGGTTGGCGCCCTGCGGCTACGTGGTGGCGGAGCCGGAGTGCACTGCGGGCAAGCCCGTCTACCGGCTGTACTCGTTGATGGAACGTGAGGACGAATCCGTGTTCGTCGTGGAGGGCGAGAACTGTGCCGATGCGATCGCGCGGCTCGGGTTGTGCGCGACCACGAGCGGCGGCGCGGACTCTGCACGCAGTTGTGACTGGCGGCCGCTCGCAGGCCGCCGGGTGATCGTGTGGCCGGACGCGGATGCGCCTGGTGCGCGGTACTGCGCAGATGTCCTGCGTCTCGTTGGGCCCATCGCCGCGGCCATGGTCGTTCTCGATCCTCGGCGGCTCGGTCTTGCGGAAGGCGGTGATGTCGTCGACTGGCTCCGAATGAACCCCGGCGCCACTGGCTCGGATCTGCTGGGCCTTGCGGATCAAGGATGCGTCCTGGCATCGGAGGCGCGATGACAAGCGAGACCTTGCCGCAGCGCGCCGCGGACATGAGCATCGATGGCGGTGGTGACCAGCCAGAGCAACCGCAGACTGGTGCCGAGCTGCTCGACGCCGTGGTGGCGTTCCTCCGTCGTTTCATCGTGTACCCGGACGAGCACGCGCTGGTGGCGCATGCGCTGTGGGTGGCGCACACCCACCGCATGGACCGCTGGGACTCGACGCCGCGGCTCGCCTTCATGTCTGCCGAGCCCGGAAGCGGCACGACGCGGGCGCTGGAGATCACCGAACTGCTGGTGTCGCAGCCGGTGCTTCTATCCAACGTGACACCGGCATACCTGTTTCGCCGCGTGGCAAGCCCCGACGGCCCGCCGACGCTCCTGCTGGACGAGATCGACGTGCTGCTCGGCAAGCATTCGAAGTCCGGCGAGGAGATCCGCGGGCTGATCAACGCCGGCTACAAGCGCAGCGGCAAGGCAGGACGGTGTGATGTCGTCGACAAGCGCATCGAGCCACGCGAGTACGCGGCGTATTGCGCCGTGTGCATCGGCGGCATCGGCGAGTTGCCCACCACGATCCAGGCACGGGCAGTCGTCATCGAGATGCGGCGCCGAGCGCCCGGTGCCGAGCCGGTGAGCGTCTACCGTGCGCGCGAGTCGGCAGAGGAGGGGCACGCACTGCGGCAGCTGTTGAGCGAGTGGTTGAGTACAGCCGAACTCGCCATCCCGGACCTGCCGGAAGGCATCGAGAGCCGCGATGCGGAAGTCTGGGAGGCCCTGATCGCGATCGCCGACGAGGCGGGCGGAGCGTGGCCGGAACGAGCGCGTGTTACGGCTGTTACGTTCGTTACGCTTGCGCGCAAGGCACGACCCAGCCTCGGAGTGCGGCTACTGGCCGATCTGCAGGTGGTGTTCGGTGACTCGCCGATGCTGCCAACGGCGGCGATCGTGCAGCAACTGTGTTCACTCGAGGAGTCGCCCTGGGGTGACCTCGACGGCCGTCCCCTCGACGGTCGAAGGCTTGCGCGGATGTTGGCGTCCTTCGGCATCGCGCCTGCGACGATCAGGTTCCCCTCTGGCACTGCGAAGGGCTATTCGCGTGCCAGCTTCGGGGATGCGTGGGCGCGGTACCTGGGTGAGGGCACTGGCAACGGAGGGTAACGAGCGCAACTACGGCAACGAGGGCAACCATGGTTGAAGCGTGGTGCCCCGCGCTCGGGCCGCGAGGAGGTTCGGGTTGCTGTCGCGCGGCACGGGTTTCGGCCCTCGGCGTGGAGCCGGCGGCGCCGCCCTCTCGCAGGAGCGTGGCGGAGGTGGCCCCTTGGGTACCTTGGGTTACGCTCCGTAGCCGTAACAGCCGTAACAGCCGTAACAGCCGTAACAGCCGTAACAGCCGTAACAGCCGTAACAGCCGTAACAGCCGTAACAGCCGTAACAGACCCTGCATGCGCTCGGCGAATTCCGCGGAAAGCGGTAGTTGAACGTGGTGCAGTCGCCTGAGGTGCCGAGGGGCCTGCGCCAAGTCGCCGTTGTTGTGGAGTCCACAGATCGTTGAGGTGATCGATAAGGGCGCATGAACACCAGCGGGCGTTGCACGCGCATTCCATTGGTAGTGCACGCACGAACCGTCCCGTCGCTCCAAACAATTCGATTGCACTTGGGCGGCGCAGTAGTTGCTACCAGATGCATGGGTATCGACGGCTGCGTCGGCGGGACCGAATCGCAAAATCGACCACAGACGCGGTGCGCTGGCGCATGCGTTTGGTCGACGAGCTCCTCCCTGCGGCGGTGCAACTGCCAAAGAACCAACTGGACCTGAGTGCACCGCAGTATTGCAGCCGATGCGATCCAGGTAGGCATTCACACCTGACGCACGGGTAGTGCGCCTACGGGGGCCATACAAGACATTGATTCAATGGACAAAAGGTGGCCTACGCGGCCGTTCGCGCAAGCCTACGAACGGCCTACGGACGACGCGGTGCACCTTGCTGCATGTCGATGAACTCGAGCCCGCGGTTCTCGATGAACCACAGGGAGGACCCGTCGGGCATGCGAGAACCGCGATCGAGCCTCCGAAGGCGCCGCGCGCTCCGAACTTCGCTGGACTGATCCCGCGCGTCGTATTCGCGTGGTAGTCGTTCCAGACATGCTCGGTATTCGCCCGATCTCCCACGAATCAAAGGCTTGGCCCCATGCGGTATTCGCGCCGGTGTGCGTCAGGTGTGAGTGCAAGGACGGCCGCGCGGCGGCTCGATGCACATCCTGCCCCACCCCTGAAGCGGCCGATCTTTCGAGACTCGCGCCGATTCCGTCGCTGGTGAGCATGCGGAGCAGTCGGGCCCTGCCGAAGCCGAATGCCGCGACGCGCGCCTGGCCGAGTGACTGCTACCCGTGGCTGTCCTCGTCGTGGCGGTCGCGCCTTGTGCCGTTCACATACGCCCAGAACGCCGGCTTGCGACCATGCTTCTGACGAATCTCGGCCTCGAACTCCTCGTGCGATGCCAAGGGCATCAGGGCGACACCGCTCGCGGCGATCTCGCGCAGCCGCGCCAGATACCGCGCCCCGTGCCCGTACGCGCGCGCGTAAGCCCGGTTGAGCACGCCGAGCAGCAGCGCTCGGTTGACGACGGTCTCGCCACGTGGGCACGCATGGGCTCGCAGGGCCGTGGCAAGCGGGACGAGCGTGCCGTACGACCGACCATCGACGCGTCCGGGGTCGGTCAGCAGCCTCACCTCGGCGGCCTCCGCGTCTCCGAGGTGCAGCAGCACTTCGGCAGCAGTCGCAGGCTGATCGTGATGGGTGGCGAGTTCGCGGGCATGAGCGACGGCATCGTGACGCTCAGGCTCGGACAGATGGGTCAGCCAGCGATCGAGGTACAGCACCGAGAGCGCACGTTCGAAGATCTGCTTCCGGAGCGGCGAGCTCTCATCGAAGCGCCCGAGTCGCTCCAGCGCAGTGGCGAGCAGATCCTGCCGAGCGTAGTCGTAGTGCGACCAGGGTTCCCGCAGCCAGGCCATTGCGTCCGCGGGGCGATCAGCATCGAGATAGGCCCGCACGAAGGTCTCGCGCTGCTGCGGGCTGGGTGAAGGGCTTCTGCGCAGCGTGGTGCGCACCATGATGTCGGGGTCACGCAGTGCGTCGGCCAGCAACAGCAACACGCCCGGGATGTCTGCGACGTGCAGCGGCGACATGGACCCGCCTCGGGTAGCGCCGGACGCCGGACGTGCCTCGAGCTGGGCGACGAGATCACGCAGGCTCGACGCGTCGAGCAGGAGCTCGGCGCGCCGCAACAGTTCGTCGCGCGCGCCGTATTCGTCAGCCTTGAAGAGCTCGAGCAGCCGGTCGAGCCAACCGTTCGACGGGACTTCGCAGCGTGCGGCGGCCTGCAGCCAGTGGCGACATGCCGCCCGCACGGCGTCGCCGATGTCTCCATCGGAGTCGTCGGCGTGCTCGAACCATGTGGCATCCGCCTGGATGAAGGCCTCGAACAGGGCAAGTGCGGCTGCCGGATCCCGGGGCTGAAGCTCGTTCGCCACCTGTTCCAGCCACTGGTCGAGCTTGCGAGCAAAATCGCCGGACTCAGCGTAGCCGTGGTACTTCGTCGAACGCTGCCATGTCGCCAGCGTCTTCCTGAAGCTGGCCGCGAGTACGTCCGGTCGGTCCGCCTGCTGCATGCGCGCGAGGCGTGCCTGCACGGCATCGTGATTCGCCGCAAGTTCGAGAAGTAGTTCGACCAGCACCCCCGCGTCCTGTCGGCGAAGGAACGTTTCGAGGTCGTCGTCGGAGGGCCGTTGTGTCACGGTGCGGCGCGCGGCAGGTCGCTTCCGGGCGCCAACTGGCCAAGATCCCAGAACGTGTGTTGCCAGTTCGAGATGCGCCCCTCGGTGCCGCAGGCGAGGCAGCGCCAGACGATGACGTCGTCTTCGGCGATTCCGGTCTCGACCGTGCTTTTGTCGCGCTTGCGGCACTTGAAGCATTTCGGGCCCGGTACGTCGTCCGGCCGGTCGAAGTTGGAGGCATGGGCCACCACGGCCGCGGCGAAGTCTGCGAGCCTTCGTGCGGCGCCGCGAGGCGGTTCGATCGCACCCTTGTCGTCGAGGAAGTGCATCAGGTCGATCACGTACATGAACGGCAGGTCTGTGGGCGTCGTGCCGGAAGGCTACCGCAGCTACGCGGCAATGCAGACGGCCGCTCGCGCCGGCGGACTCGACGACCGCACTTCGCGAGCTCGCGCCGCCCCGCAAGCGCCCTGCGTTCCTCGGTGCTCGTGGCTGACATGCGACAGCGCAGGGACACACGCGCTCCAGCGCGATCATCGCCGAAGGCGGGCTCATGCGAGCCCGCGCTCCGCCATCGAAGTGATGTCGGGATTGCTAACGATGAAGTGGTCCTGCACCCGGACGTCCACGAGTGCCAGGGCGCTCCGCACCCCTCCGTGATCCGGATGTCGCTGCACCGCGATCCTCTGGACACGCGTGACGATGCCGAGGTCCTTCTCGATCTCCTGCACCGGCGATTCGACGCCCTGAGAGAAGCGCCGCCGACAGTCGGCACGCCCGTGCTGATTCTCGACCGCAGGCAGCGCCTGGAGGCCGCCAGGGTGCGTTGGGATACCGACTCAGCGCTCTGAGCGATTGCGTGCCTCCTGCGCGCGCTGGGCCGCGCAGCGCGGGGTCCTGATCGGCGCAACAGGCGCCGTCCGTGCCTCTCCACGCGTTCCACGTGGACCCGCAGGTTCAGCGACGGGCGCGCTTCCCCAACTGCTGGCGAGCCACGCGCTCCAGAGGCCGCTCGTAGGCGCGTGAGTTCGTCGTCCGCGCAGGGCGTGCGGTCGGCGGGGCAGTCGAGCATCGCCAGGCTCATGGCCACCTCGAGCGCCCTGAACGTGTCCACGCCGTCTGCGACGTCGTCCGGTCGGTGCTGGTCGCACGGCCGCTCTGGCCGATGGACATCCACGTCGACCACGCGTCCCTCCGTAGCCCGGATCCTCATCACGCCCGCATTCACCCGCAGCACCGTCACGACCTGGCCATTGGTCGGGCCCCGGTCCGGTTGATTGCGCCCCCAGGCGACTACCTCGCCCGGCGCCACGCTGTTCTCCTGCGGCCCGTACACCTCGACGCCATTCGACGCGCCTGCAGCCACCTGGCGCCGATTCTAGGGAATCAGTGTCAGCGACCCATCAGGCTTCCGTCTCTCCAGCACCACTACGTTGCTGCCCGGATCGGCGAGCACCACCCGTCGTTCGGGCGCGACGACCATCACGCAGCTCGACCGAGATCTCGTTCGACCCATTGCCCAGCATCATCCCGACGGTAGTGCCGACATACCGCACACCCAGGTAGCGCGCATACGCATCCGTCTTTGCGAACCACAGCCCGATCGTCAGCAGGCTGTACAGGACGAGGAGGGCGGCGCCGAACTTCCGCAGCACCTGGCCAATCATGCGCAGGAAGTGGATGAGGACCTGGCCGCCGCGCGTGAAATCCCCAACGGAAGAGTTGTGCAAGGTGCTCATGAAACATCCTCCGCTGCGCCTGACGCACTCCTGCCGCGCTCCAGATAGCGGCTCGTCACGTCGCGCGCGCGCTTGACGAGTCCGCGATGGTGCGCATCGAGCAGCAAACGATTCGCCATCAGCGACTCGACCCAGACCTTGCCGTAGGCGGTGCCGAGCGTCGCGAGGACGGTGGCGATCTCCTGGACGGCATCGTGCAATTCGGAGATGGATGCGGAGAGCGCCTCCATCTCGGAACCGAGTTCCGTCAGGCGAGCGTGCACCTGTGCGATCGGCTGCTCATCCGACGGAGCATCCGGGAGCCGGTGGCCTCGTTCGAGCAGCGCTCGAAGTGATTCAACCTGCGAAAGGCCGTGCTCCGCGGCGTGCGCCTGAATCAACGCCTGATGTCGTCCGGAGAGACGTACGCGCCATGCTGGCATCAAGGGCACACTGCCGGTTGCCGGCTTCTCCCTTGGGGAATCCGGAAGCGTTCGACTGCGGTTCATGCACAACGTCTGCCGCAACAAGCTCACCGAGATTTGAGTCGATGTGTGGCCTGATGGAAATCGTGGAGATCCACGGGCTGGAAATGCGGGACGACGTGCGCGTCGAAGGCGAGGACATGGACCGAGGTCACACCGAATCGGAGCGAGACTCTCAGGTGGGCGAATGCGGTGGCCACGGAAGAGTGAAATCGGGCGGCCACAAGGGCCGCGGTCTTGGATCCAACGCGGCTACACCATCAAGCAAATGGTCACGTTGGTGTGCGCGCACCACCGTCCCGCGGGCAATGTGGGTCCGGCACCCCGGCGGTCAGCATCAAGCGAAGAGTCCCGATCTCGCCAGGGACCGCACGCAGGGGTAGCAGCCGGGGTCCCGCGTGCCCACGTAGGCGATCACCAGATCGCGCGCGGGAGAGACATACAGCCCCTGTCCGCGAAAGCCGGCCTTGAAGAAATCGCCGTCGCTCCACACGCGATCCCACTGATACGTGTTGTGACGCGGCAGGTCGATCTCCGGTGTGGTTCGTATCTCTTCAGCTGAGAGCTTGCGCCGGTAGCGCTCCGAGTTCCCTCTATGCTGAACCTTCTGAAGATACGCGGCCGAGATCAGCGGCTCGTTCGCCACGGTGCTCCAGCTTGGCGTGAAGAGCAGACCCCACCGAACCACATCGCGCAAGACGGCCGAGATACCCCCGTGGGTCGCGGCCGCTCCATGTTTCGACATGATGATCTGCGCATCCGACTCCGCCCCGATCCTCCGCCAGATACGATTGGCGACTACCTCCGCGAACGGCCGGCCCTCGATCCGCTCGATGATCCAACCGAGCACAAAGGTGTTGACCGAGGTGTACTCGAAGTTCTCACTGCTCGGCTTCAGCCGCGGTAGTGCCGCCACGAAGTCGTACGTCGAGCGTGTCGCGGTGGGAACCGGCCGGAGCATTCCGAGCGACGACTCGTAGCCGTAGAAGAGCGTCTCCGGATCGCTGTAGGCGCCGGGATCGTCCGACTCTAGACCGCCCATCCCGGATGCCATGTCCAGGATGTCGATCACCGGCGTGCCACGCCACGCCGATTCAGCGAGTTCGAAGAGATAGCGCTCCACAGGCTCCTGCACGTCGATCCGGGTCTCGTCTTCGAGCATCGCGATCAGCGTCGATGGGAAGGTCTTGCTTACCGACCAAAGGATGTGCTTTTCGAACGCCCGCATTCGCGGGTAACGCTCGTACACGAGTCGCCCGCGATGCGCCACCACGATCCCATCGGCCGCGGCTGCGTGCAGGAAGTCGTCGAGCGGCAACACTCTCCCGCTCGTCGAAACGGAGGCAGCGCCCACTTCCGGTCGCGGCGACGACTCGAGCAGCGAGATCCCTCCGTCACGGTGAATGACCGCGTGCGGGAAGAACTCGCTGGTGCGGGTGAAAAAGTAGCGAGGGTCGTCGATGAGCTGCCAAGTATGCAGATCGAACGCGGCATGCGCTTCGAGCGAAGTGTCGATCGATTCCTTCATTCGATTGCCTTCTCTCCTTTGTCAGCGCACTTGCAACCTGATCTGATAGCGCGGCTTCCGCGCTCATACCGCGCACAGACATCAAACGCACGCGCTACCACGGCATCTTCGCCCCGAATTGGCAGATGCGCCGCGCGATCGAGATGACACCAGCAAGCCTCCGGCACAGACGAAAGTCCCACCCGGAAGGCGACCAACACCGACCGATCGCACTCATGGCCAGCATGGAGAGCCGTGAGACGGCCTGCACTCAGTGGGACCGCAATCTACTCAGCGTCTGCCCGCACGGAGGCGGCCCCGCACGGTGGCCGTCACTCGGCATGTCGCCAGCCAGCAAGGCCATCAGAGCTCGGCCCGAGCCGAGCCTGGCAGCCCGATCACTGACGTCCGAGGGGCCACGGGTCCTCAAGGCTGGCGCTGAAGTACTGCACGTTCCGCATCGCCGATGCCGCGTGTGCGCGTTGGGCCATCCCATGCGTCATCCGGTGACGAGTATCGAGGCCGGGCGTCGGACGTGCACCCCGTCTCTCCCTGGCCCTCGCGCCATCCACACTCCGCCGACGTCGGCGCCATGCGGCGTGTTCACGCCATGGCCGGCACATGCGGTGACGGCCTTGGATCCGGTGCACTGCTACATGTTCTCGATCAGCGCGTCGCCGAAGGCCGAGCACGACAGCAGGGTCGCACCCGTCATCAGACGCTCGAAGTCATAGGTGACGCGCTTCTGCGAGATCGTCTTCTCGGTCGAGGAGATGATCAGGTCAGCCGCCTCGCGCCAGCCCATGTAACGCAGCATCATTTCTGCGGACAGGATCAGCGAACCGGGGTTCACCTTGTC
>SXGU01046953.1_pt1 | contig 11959 bp, 8 predicted proteins | sample 3174531 | NCBI WGS metagenome assembly SXGU01 (sample SAMN11356863, study PRJNA531348) | freshwater metagenome | isolation source: freshwater sample F1-140 | place: China: Fuxian Lake, Yuxi | collected 2017-12-25
CGCCACCGCCTGGACCGACGAGGGCGCCACCGGGGAAGCCTCCGCGGCCGAGGCCGGCTCCGGAGCCGGGACCCCGGCGCAGCGCGACCTGCCGGACCAGCCCGTCACCGACGCCGGGCCCGCCACCGACACCGCCGTCCCCGTCGCGAACCTCGAGCCGGCACCCGAGCCCGACTCGAAGGCCAAGCCCGCCAAGCGCGCCAAGGGCGGGGACAACGGCGGGGACAAGGCCCAGGGCAAGGGTCCCGGGAAGGCCAAGGGCCACGACAAGGGTCACGACGGCAAGGGCAAACCGGGGAAGGGCAAGCCTGGCAAGGGCAAGCCCGGCAAGGGCAAGCCCGGCAAGTAGCCCGCTTGCGCTAGGCGGCCGGAGCGACCGCGGCGGCGAGCAGGTCGAAGTACTCCTCGATCCCCCAGCCGATGGACAGCGGCGACGGGTTGGCGGACGCGGCCAGGGGCGTCGAGTCCTCGAGCACGGCGATCGAGCCGCGCTCGATGGCGGGGATCTGCGACAGCACCGGGTCGGAGGTGATCGTGTCGACGAGCTCGCCCTCGGCGTCGCCGTAGGTCACGAAGATGTCCACGTCGTCGAACGCGTCGAGGTCCTCGGCGCTGCGGGTGACGTAGAACTCCTCGGTCTCGGCGGAGGCCGTCGTGACGACCTCGGGCATGGTCATGCCCATGTCGGCCAGGAACCCGGGCCGGGTGTCATGGGTGGTGTAGAAGCCGACCTGGCTCAGGTCCGTCGGGTCGATGTAGCTGAACATGATGCTCTTGCCGTCCAGCTCGGGGTGCGAGGCGTAGGCCTCCTGCACCTGTGCGTCGAGGTCGGCGACCAGCGCCTCGCCCTCGTCGGCCATGCCCATCGCCGTGCTGCTCAACGTGATCATGTCCTGGACCGTCGTGGCCCACGCGATGTCCGGGTACGCGACGACCGGGGCGATCTTGCTGAGCGTCTCGTACTCGGTCTCGGTCAGGCCGGAGTACGTCGCCAGGATGAGGTCCGGCTGGGTCGCCGCGACCGCCTCGAAGGCGATGCCGTCGGTCTCGTCGAACAGTGCCGGGGTGTCGGCGCCGAGCTCCTCGAGCTTCTCCTCGACCCACGGGAGGACCCCGTCGCCGTCGTCGTCGCCCCAGCTCGCCTCGCTCATGCCCACGGGGACGACGCCGAGCGCGAGGGGCACCTCGTGGTTCGCCCAGGCGACGGTGGCGATCCGCTCGGGCTTGGACTCGATGGTCGTGCTGCCGAAGGCGTGCTCGACGGTGACGGGGAAGACGTCCGCGGCCTCGGCCCCGGCCGAGGACTCGCCGTCCGAGGCGGTGGGCTCCTCGGTGTCGTCGCCGCAGGCGGCGAGAGCGACCGAGAGGGACAGCGCGGTGAGCAGGGAGAGCAGGGTACGGCGCATGGTCAGGCTCCTTAGGTGAAAGTAAGGTAAGCCTAACCTGCACACCGACGCCGCCCGGAGGGGGGTCCGGACGGCGTCGGTGGTGGGCGACTGCTCAGCGGGCGGTCACCGCAGCGTGACCTTCTTCGTCGCGGAGGAGGACGGCTTGACCTGGTCGGAGCCGAGGTACTTCACGGCCAGCTTGTGCGTGCCCTTCCTCATCTTCGGCAGCATGATCGTGAGCTTCCCGCGCTGACCGGCCACGAGCCTGGCCTTGGCGACGACCTTGCCCTTGTCGGTGACGACGACGTCACCCGTCGGCACCTGGTCCGACGACACGGTGACCACGGCCTTGCCGCGCTTGCCCGTCTTGAGCGCGTACTTCGCGGTGGTGGTCGACGGCACCTTCGCGACCGGCCCGGCGGGCGGGGTGGTGCCCGCCTTGGCGGCGAACAGCCCGACGTACGGGATCACGTAGGACTTGGTGCCACCGTGACCGCCGACCGCGAAGGCGATCTGGAAGTGGTCACCGGACTGCGCGACCGGGCAGGGTGCGTCACCGGCGACCCGGTCGTCGCACTCCGGCTGCTGGGTGCCCGACCCCAGCATCTCCCGCGTGGCGCGGACCGGGAACTGGAACTCCAGGACCTCGCCCCGCTTGAGGATGAACGGCTTGTCTCCGGCCAGGGTGAGCACGGCGCCGCCGTTGGCCCCGCTCCAGTAGTCCAGCCCCCCGGTCGTGAGCTGCGGGGCCTCGCCTGCGGGCGCGATGTCCCAGCGCACCTCCTCGTCGATGTACTCCAGTCCTGCCGGGGCGATCAGCTCGGGGACCACGGCCACCTTGTCGGCGCACGGCGTCCCGATGTAGCCGATGTAGCCGCGGATCATGAACGGCTCCCCGACCTTGGGCACCTGCCCGGTGGGTGACCACCAGCCGGTGTTGGCGCTCACGCCGGTGCCGTACGTCTCGGTCACACAGTTCCAGAGCAGGTCCGAGTCGGACTTGCCGTCGTTCCAGCCGCTGGCGGCCGCGGTGGCGGGTGCGAGCGGTGCGAGCAGGGCCAGCAGGAGCGCGATCAGCGCGAGCGGGGCCAGCATCAGCTTCTTCATGGCATGCCTTTCGATGGTGTGCGGGGCACGGTGCGGTGTGGTGGACCGGGTGGCGGTCATGACGTGGCCACCCCCAGTCCTTCGATGCGGACCGGTCGGTCCTTGGTGGCCACGACGATCCGGAGGGATCCCGTGAACGGCTCGGGGAACGGGGCGAGGGTCACGAGCTGGCGGCGGGAGGTGCCGGACGCACCCAGCCGGACGGTGCCGAGCAGCCGCGACCCGGCGAAGACCTTGACCTTGCCGTGCTTGCGGCCCTTGCCGACGACCAGCGCGACCTGGCGGGCACCCGAGACCGACCGGGTCAGGGTGGCCCCCTTGCGCTTCGCCTCGAGGAACGCGCCGCCGTAGGCGGCGGCGCTGCGCTTGGGCTTCCAGCCCCTGGCCCTGCCCAGGTCTCCGGCGACCAGCGGCACGGTCCAGGTGCTGGTGGCCGGTGTCGGGTCGGCGTTGCCCGCACCGTCCCGGGCCGCCGCGGTGACGACGTGGGTCTGCCGGGACAGTCCGGTCAGCGTGAACCCGGCGGGTCCGCAGGGCGTTGCGACGCCGTCGAGGGTGCAGGCGAAGGTCGCACCCGGCTCGGTGGACCCGAGGCCGACCGTCGCGGAGTCGGCCAGCACGAACCCGGTCGGACCCGTCGCCGTCGTGTCCGGGGCCGCGCCGTCCACGGTCCACGTGTGCTTCGCCGGCGGGTCCTCCACGTTGCCGGCGGCGTCGGTCGACCGGACCTCGAACCGGTAGGCCCCGTCCCCGAGGTCGCGGTAGGACACCGGCGAGACACAGGTCGCCCACGTCCCGGGAGAGCCGGGGCCGATGAGCCGGCACTCCTGCGTCACGGTCCCGGCGGCCGGGAAGGTGAACCTGGCCGAGCGACCCTCGACTGCCGGGGTCACCGGCGTGGTCGGAGCCGTCGTGTCCACGCGCCACTCGTACGTCGCGGGGACGTGCTCGACGAAGGTGCCGGCCTGGGAGTAGACCCGGAACACGTGGGCCCCGTCGGACAGGTCGGAGTACCTGGCACTACCTGCCGGCCCGGTCCCACAGGCCTGGTAGGCCTGGTAGTCGAGGGAGCAGAAGAACTGCGCGCCGTAGACGCTGTCGAAGCTGAAGTCGGCCACTGCGGACCGCGCCGAGGTGAACGGGATGAGGAGCGTGTCCACCCCCACGACGTCGACCGCACGCGCGGGACCCACGTTGCCGGAGGCGTCGATTCCCCTGACCTCGATCTTCTGTCCCCCGACGGGGACGGTCAGGTCCACGGGCGAGGCACACGGAGCGAACGTGGAGTGACCCACGATGCGGCACTCCGTGGTGCCGGCCTCGTCCACGGCGAAGCTGAGGCGGAACCGACGGTCCGAGGTGGCGAGCTGTTGGGCCGATGCCGAGGTCACCTTGGGTGCGACGCTGTCGACGAACTTGGCGACCGGGCGCCGCTCGTCGCTGGTGAACGCACCGGAGTGCACGCCGCACTCGGTCCACGATCCGGAGACCCGGGTCGTGTCGCAGCCCGTCCAGCCGGCGAACGACCAGTTGCCGGCGGGGTTGTCGGGGCGCTGCGCACGCAGCCACACCCACGCCTCGAACGGCTCGTCGTTGCGGATCCGCGGACAGAAGTTGGTGACCCGCTGGTCCTGGTTGGACCACCAGTCGCAGGTCAGGTTGCCGTTGTCCTCGATCGAGCCCTCGACCACGACGACGCGGCCGGAGCCCTGGACACCGATGGTGACCCCGACCTGGCCGGCCTCGGCAGGCGAGGCGAGCGCGGCCTGGAGGGAGGCGGCCGCGACCGCCGTGGTGGCGAGGGCGGCGAGCCGTCGACGGCGACGGAGGTGGGTGGGCACTGGAGCTCCTCGTGGCGTGGAGGTGCGCGGGTAGGCGGTCAGGACGGGGTTGATCTCGACGTTCATGCGGTCGCCGCCGGGAGGTCGGGGAGCGCCAGCCAGGCGTCCCAGGAGAGATCGCGGCCGACGTACCGCGGTGCCGTCAGCGGCCAGGACTGCGCGACCCAGCGCGGGACGAGCTCGTCCAGGGCCCGCTCCACGTCCGACCCGACGAGGCGGTCCACGACCCACCACGAGATCTCGGCGTCGGCGCCGACCTTCTCCGGAGGGTCGAGGTAGACGCAGCCGAGCAGCTCGGTCTCGTCGAGGTCGAAGAGCGCGTAGTTGAACGACTCGTGCGCCTCGATCTCCGCCTCGTGCCGGGCCAGGTCCTCCAGGTCCATCTCCCGGGTCATGTGGGCCGGGGGCCAGCCCCAGGCGACTCCGTAGACCGACCAGAGCCGCTCCCGTGACCCCATGACCGCGGGGAGGTCCAGGTCGACGTCGGTCGCGCGGATCGGCCGCAGGTGGTGGTCCGCGTCGACGGGGACGTACGTCGGGTGCTGCCACTCGGTGGGCAGCCACGTGGCCGGGCCGGCCGGAGGAGTCGTCTGGGTGGTCATGCGACCAGCGTCGGAGAGGGGCCTTGCGGTGCCCTTGCCGACGCCTTGTGACGACCTTGCCCGGTCTTGCGACCGCCGGAGGAGAGGTCAGCCGGTCCGCAGCGCGAGGTCGACCATCGCGGTGACCGACAGTCCCCGGCCCTCGCTCACCGCCGCCTCGAAGTCCTCGCCCAGCACGGTCCGGGTCGAGTCGAGCGACGCCTCGAGCATCGCCTCGTCCGGCTTGTAGTAGCCGTAGACGTTGGACCCGACGGTCTCCCGCAGCCGCCGGGCGGCCCCGTGCAGCAGGGCGACCCGCCGGGGCTCGCTGTCGAGCGCCTCGACCACGCCGAGGGTGTCGAGGAAGTAGGCGAGGTTGGCCAGGTCGCCGGTGCGCACGCTGAGCCGGATGCCCTCCTCGAGCTGCTCGCGCGCGGCGGCGGCGTCGTTGCCGGCCAGGGCGACCTGGGCGCTGGTGAAGAGAGTGATGTAGATGGCGAGGGGGTCCTCGCGCTCCCGGGCGGCCGCGAGCGCTCGCTCGAGCAGGGGCTCGGCCTCACCGGTCGCGCCCCGCAGCAGGCGGATCGTGGCGAGCCAGACGTGGGCGAGCGTCCACAGCCAGCCGCCGCCCCTGTCGACCTCCTCGCAGAGCGGGATGGTGTCCTCGAGCGCCTGCTCCGCCGCCGGCAGGTCCTCCTCGGCGAGGGCGACCAGGCCGACGCCGGCGAGGTTGTGCGCCAGACCGACCAGGTCGCCGGCCTCCCGGGCCACGTCGGTCCCCTCGTACCAAGCCCGCGCGCCGACGAGGTCGCCCTGGGCGTACGCCATCGCCGCGGTGACCGCGAGGGCTCGCGACCGGACCTCGGCGGACACGTCCTGGGCGAGGACCGCCTGCATGAGGCGGCGGCCCTCGAGGAGGTTGCCGCGGATCCACCAGAACAGCCAGAGCGCCCAGCCCAGCCGCCCGGCCAGCTCGGCCTCGCCCGCCCGGGTCCCCCACTCCATCGCCGCCACGAAGTTGGCGTGCTCGCGCTGGGTCAGCCCCATCGCCTCGACGGTGCCCGGTCCCCGGTACGACGGCTCGGTGGCCTCGGCGACATCGAGGAAGTAGCGCAGGTGGGCCAGCCGGGTCCGCTGCTCCTCGTCGCCGTCCAGCAGACCGGCGGCGTACTGGTGGACGGGCTCGAGCATCCGGAACCGCGCTACGTCGGCGTGCTCGGGGTCCGGGAGCACCAGCGAGTGCTCGACCAGCGACTCCAGCGGTTCCAGCACGCCGTCCGGTCCGACCACGGCCTCGACGGCCTCCAGGGTGAACCCGTCGACGAAGACCGCGAGGGCACGGAAGAGACGCTGCTCCTCGGCGCCCAGCAGCTGGTAGCTCCAGTCGATCGCCGCTCGCATGGTGCGCTGCCGCGGGGGCAGGTCCCGGGCGCCGCCGGCGGCCATCACCTGGTCGAGCCGCTGCAGGATCGCGCTCGGGGTGAGCAGCCGCGTGCGCGCGGCCGCGAGCTCCAGCGCCAGGGGGATGCCCGCCAACCGGCGGCAGATCGCGCCCACCGCCTCCGCGTTGCCGTCGTCGAGGACGAACCCCGGCGACACCGACCGGGCCCGCTCCAGGAACAGCGCGGCCGCGGCGGACCCGGCGAGAGCACCCGGGTCGGTCGCGCCGGGCTCAGGGAGCCCGAGCGGGGCGAGCTGGTACTGCAGCTCCCCGCGCAGGCGCAGCGGCGTCCGGCTGGTCACCAGCACGGTGAGCCCGGGGCACGACGCCACCAGGCGGCCGATGCCCGCCGCGGCGTCGAGGAGGTGCTCGGCGTTGTCCAGCACGACCAGCACCTCGCGGTGCCGCAGGTGCTCGGTGACCACGGCCGCCGGGTCGGTGCCCTCCGCGGACGGCAGGCCGGTCGCCCGCCCGACCGCGGGGAGCACGGAGTCCGGATCGCTCAACGGCGCCAGGGAGACCACCGCCACGCCGTCGCGGAACCGGGCCCGGGACGCCTCGGCGACGGCGTACGCCAGCCGGGTCTTGCCGACCCCACCGACCCCCGTGACCATCACGAGCCGCTCCGCGGAGTCGGCGAGCAGGCCGGTCACGTACTCGACGTCCCGGACCCGCCCGTGCAGCGCGGTCGGCGGCACCACGACCTCGGAGGTCCACGACCCGGGAGCCGAGGGCGCGGGAGCAGCCGCGCTCGGGTCGGCCTCCACGACCGGCGCCGGACCCGACAGCAGCGCGTCGTGCTCGAGGATCCGCTGGTGCAGGGTCTGCAGCTCGGGCCCCGGGTCGAGGCCCAGCTCCTCGGCGAGCACCTGCCGGGCCTCGGCGTAGACGTCGAGCGCCTCGGCCTGACGGCCGGCGCGGTAGAGCGCGAGCATCAGCAGCCCCCGCAGGGACTCGCGCAGCGGGTGCTCGGCGACCAGCCCCGGCAGCCGGTCCAGCGCCGACGCGGTCCGGCCGAGGCCGAGGTCGAGCTCGGCCGCCTGCTCGTGAGCGGCCAGCCGCAGTCCGTCCAGGCGCGCCGCCTCGGCCGCGGCGAACGGGGGCGGGACGTCGGCGTACGCCCGGTCGCGCCACATCCCCCGCGCCTCCTCGAGCCGGGCCCGGGCCGCCCCCTGGTCGCCGGCCGCGCGCAGGGAACGGGCCTCGTGGCACAGCTGCTGGAACACCTCGGCGTCGATCGTCCCCGGTGCGTCGAGGCGGTAGCCCGGGGCGGCCGTGGCGATCTCGACGTCCTCCCCCGCCTCCCGCAGCCGCGACCGGAGCCGAGAGATCACGGCGTGCAGGTTGGCGGTCGTCCCGCCGCGGCCCTCCCCCCAGACGCGCTCGATCAGCGTCTCCGTGGGCACCACGCGCCCCGCGTCCACGACCAGCGCCGCGAGGACCTCGCGGTGTCGCGGCGAGCCGATGTCGACGACCTCTCCGTCGTGGACGACCTGGAGCGGGCCGAGAACGCTGATCATGCGTAGCCGCCCTCCCCGGTCACCGGCACAGACTAGGAGAACCCGCCTCGCCGGTGGCTCACCCCCTGCTGGACGGGCTTGTCGCGCTGACCTAGGTTGACGAGAACGTGTTCTAGTTTCCGGAAGGCACTCCTGTGACCGCTCGCCCCCTCAACCTCGCCGACGTCTTCGAGGCGATCACCGACGCGGTGCCCGACCGGGTCGCGATCGCGACCATCGACCGCGACTACACCTACGCGGAGCTCGACGAGCGGTCGACCAGGCTGGCCAACCACCTGGTCTCGCTCGGTGTCGGCGCGGGCGACCACGTGGCGGTGCACTCCGCCAACCGGATCGAGTGGGTCGACGCGTTCTACGGCTGCCTCAAGGCACGTGCCGTGCCGATCAACATCAACTACAAGTACCTCCACGACGAGCTGACCTACCTCTACGACAACGCCGACTGCGTCGCGGCGATCGTGGCCCCCGAGCACGTCGAGGCGGTCACGGCTCTCGACGTACCGACCCTGGAGCACGTGATCGTCCTGGGCGAGGAGTACGACGCCGCGCTCGCGTCGGCCTCGACCGAGCGGCTCGGCGGCCGGACGCCGGACGACCCCTACGTGCTGTACACCGGGGGCACCACCGGCAGCCCCAAGGGCGTCGTGTGGCGCAACGAGGACCTGATCCTGGCGGCGCTCAACGCGGCCCGCTTCGGCGCGCCGATCGAGTCGGTCGAGCAGCTCGCCGCCGAGGCGGCCGCCAACGAGACGCCGATGGTCATGCTGGCCTGCGGCCCGATGATGCACGGCGGCAGCCAGTGGATCCTCGGCAACGGCCACGTCTCCGGTGCGACGGTCGCGCTCTACGACCAGCCGAGCTTCTCCGCCGAGGCGATCCTCGACCTGGTGCAGAAGGCCGGCGTCAACTCCCTCACGTTCCTGGGCGACGCGATGGGGCGTCCGGTCGCGGACGCGATCCTCGCCGAGCCGGACCGGTGGGACCTGTCGTCGCTGGCGGCGGTCTCCAACGGCGCGGCTCCCCTGTCGGAGGGGGTCCGGGCGCAGATCCGGGAGGCGCTGCCGGGCCGGTTCATCCTCGACACGTACGGCGCCTCGGAGTCCGGCGCGACGGCGTCCCGGATCGACGACGGGACCGAGGCCGCGGTCGGCGCGCCGAAGTTCGCGGCCGGCGACGACGTCGAGGTCTTCGACCCCGACATGCGGCCGTGCCCGCCGGGCGTCGACGGCATGCTCGGGCGGCGCGGGCCGATGCCGGTCGGCTACTACAAGGACCCGGTCAAGACCGCTGCCACGTTCAAGGAGATCGACGGCGTGCGCTGGTCGATCCCCGGCGACTTCGCCCGCCGCGAGGAGGACGGCTCGGTCACCGTCCTCGGGCGGGGTTCGGTCTGCATCAACACCGGCGGCGAGAAGGTCCACCCCGAGGAGGTCGAGGCGGTGCTGCTGCGCCACGACGACGTGTTCGACGTCGCGGTGGTCGGCACGCCGCACGAGCGCTGGGGCCAGCAGGTCACCGCACTCGTCCAGCGCCGCGACGGTTCGGCGGTCAGCGCCGACGACCTGCGCGACTTCGCCCGGACGCTGATCTCCAACTACAAGGTGCCCAAGGAGGTCTTCTTCGTGTCCGAGGTGCCGCGGACCGCGGTCAGCAAGGTCGACTACCGGGCCAGCGCGGACCTGGCGGTGTCGCTCGTCTCCTGACCCGGCGAGCGGGACTCACGGCTTGACGTTGTCCTTGCCGCCCCCGCCGCGGAGCACGTCCTTGCCCTGGTTGCCGACGAGCAGGTCGTTGCCGCCCTGTCCGTAGATCTTGTCCTTGCCGGTGCCCCCGAAGAGCTTGTCCCGGCCGCTGTTGCCGCAGATCAGGTCCTTGCCGTCGCGGCCCTTGAGCTTGTCCTTGCCACCGAGCCCGACCAGGACGTCGCGCCCGGCGGTGCCCACGATCCGGTCCGTACGAGTGGTGCCGAACTGGGTGGCGAGCTGGCCCTTGCAGCGCGGGACCGGGGTGCCCTGGAACGCCAGGACCTCGGTGTCGTCGGTCGCGTTCTCCACCGGGAGCGCGGCGATGAGGCGGCCGGTCGGCACGAGGCCGAGCAGGACGGCTCCCTGCGCGCCCGGGAGCGGGAGGATGCCGTCGTCGGACCAGGTGGGGTCGAGACCACCGGCCGGCGTGAACCTCACGATCGCGCCCGTGTCGGCCGAGCTCGGCGGGACGACGCCGCCGACGACGAGGGCCCCGTCGCGCTGCAGCGCGGCACTCGCGTCCGTGCCGGCCACCTGGGTGAGCACGCGGGTGCCGAACCCGGGGTCGGGCTCGCCCGAGGCCTTCAGCCCGGTCACCAGCAGGCTGTTGAGGAAGCCGCCGCTGTTCTGGTTGAGCCCGGCCACGACGACCAGCCGGCCGTCCGGGCGGACGACGAGGTCCGGTGACCACACCGTCGACGTGGTGACTCCCGGGGAGCTCGGGTCGACCACCGTCGTGCCGTCGCCGCCGAAGGAGGCGTCGAGGACACCGGTGCTGGTCACCCGGGCCACGGTCAGGTTCGACGACGTCGGGCTGTAGTGCGAGCCGGCGATCACGAGCCGGCCGTCGGCCTGGCGCAGCACCGCGCCGGCCTGGTCGTTCGGGTCCGTCGAGAGCACCACGGAGCCACCGGTCCCGAACCCGGGGTCGGGCGCGCCGGTCTCGGTCAGCTGCCACACACCCACGACGTTGGCGGCGAAGTCGCTGCCGACCATGACCAGCTTGCCGCCCGGGGCCGTCGTCAGGTCCTCCACGAGCCGCTCGAGGATCTGGACCTGGCCGGTGCCGCCGCCGAACGACGCGTCGGGCGCGCCGGACTCGGTGACCCGCCACAGGAACGTCGGGAAGGGCGCACCGTCGACGAACGCCGACACGTAGCTCCTGCCCGTGTCCGGGTCGACCGCCAGGTGCACGTCCTCGTAGTTCTCGGTCCCCCCGAAGGAGTGGACCCCGTCGCCCCCGCCGAACGTCGGGTCCGGCGTCCCGTCGGCACGCAGCCGCCACAGCTCGAGCGCAGGGTCGACGCCCGTCTGCGCGAGCACCATCGTCCGGCCGTCGTCGAGCACCTCCAGGTCTCCGAGGTACGTCGGGTGGGCGTCGGAGTGCAGGGTGACCGACCCGTCGCCCCCGAACCCCGGGTCCGGGCTGGTGGGCGCGGCGCCGGCAGGAGCAGCCAACCCCGCCGTCACCAGGAGTGCGGTTGCCGCCCACGCCGTGTATGCCATCGGCCGAGACTAGGGCAGTGGGTGTCGTATCGGGACGGCGCCGTTCGTGGAGTGGGTGACAACCACCCGCACCACCAACAGTGAGGACCTGACATGGCCGCCATCGCAGTGCACGAGTTCATCTCCCTCGACGGCGTCTTCGAGTCGCCGACCTGGACCGCCGAGTTCGGGTTCGACGACCAGATGGGCGAGACGATCGGCGCCATCACGAACGACGCCGGAGTCATCCTGCTGGGCCGCAGGACCCACGAGATGTTCGCGCCCGGGTGGCGCGACCGGACCGTGGAGGACGACCCCGGGGCGCCGTTCTTCAACGAGACCGAGAAGCTCGTGGTCGGGACGCAGCCGCTCACCGAGGAGTGGGACAACTCCACGCCCTTCGGCCCCTACGACACCGACTCGATCCGCCGGCTCAAGGACGAGCGCGACGGGACGATCTACATCTCGGGCAGCGGCCAGCTGGTCCGCGCCCTCCTGGCCGACGGCCTCGTCGACGAGCTGCACCTGTTCGTCTACCCGATCGCCCTGGGCGCGGGCGAACGACTCTGGCGGGAGGGCGAGGGACCGACCACGTTGGCCCTGCTGGCGCACGACGTCTACGCCAACGGCGTCGTGCACCTGTCCTACGGTCCGCCCGCCTGAGCCCGCTGAGCCGTCAGCGCCAGCCGAGCTCCGGCGCGACGTACCGCACGATGCTGGGGTCAGGCGGTCAACGGCACGACGCCCAACACGGCCCCGCGGGTTGTCTGGGATCCGTTTTCTGGCGGTCCTCCGGTGAGTTGGAACGGCAGTCGGGTCGCCAGCATCGGCCCCCGCGCCAGCGCCCTCGC
>SXGU01051815.1_pt1 | contig 11958 bp, 11 predicted proteins | sample 3174531 | NCBI WGS metagenome assembly SXGU01 (sample SAMN11356863, study PRJNA531348) | freshwater metagenome | isolation source: freshwater sample F1-140 | place: China: Fuxian Lake, Yuxi | collected 2017-12-25
AATGCGTCCAAAATTGGCAAAAGGACTTGTTCAGAGCGCGATCGGGCAGCAAAAAAGCCCGAATCCGACGCCGTTCGCGTTCTCTGAACCGAATTCATCATCGCCGCGCGCATTCGTGGCTACTTCTTCAGAGCTTCCCTAGGCAGAGGTTGCCACCAGCACCACGTTCGATCCGCCGAAGGCGAACGAGTTCGACATCACGGCACGGGGTGGCTTGCGCTGCTCCGCGCGCGGCACATGGCGAACCGCGCACGCGGGGTCGGGTTGTTCGAGGTGTGCGGTCGGCGGCAGCCAGCCCTCGGCGAAGGGCAGCAGCGCGGCGGCGAATTCGACTGCGCCCGCCGCGCCGAGCAGATGGCCGTGCATCGACTTGGTCGAACTTACCGGCAGTTGCGCAGTGGCGTCGCCGAACACCTCGCGTATCGCCTCGCATTCGACCGCGTCGCCCACCATGGTCGCGGTGCCGTGCGCGTTCAGGTAGCCGAAGTCCCCCGGCGCGCAGCCTGATTCGCGCAGCGCTTCGCGCATCGCGCGCACCTGCCCGGCGCGGTCCGGGCGTGAGATGTGCATCGCATCGCAGGAATTGCCGTAGCCCGAGAGCCACGCCAGTACCCGCGCACCGCGCGCGCGCGCGGCATCCTCCGATTCGAGCACGAACGCGGCCGCACCTTCGCCGAGCACCAGTCCGGCGCGGCGCCGGTCGAACGGCCTGCAGCTCGCTGCGGGGTCAGCCGCGTCGGCCGCCGCCAACGCGCGCACCGCGTTCCATGCGGCGAGCACGCCCGGCGCCAGCAGTGCTTCGGAGCCGCCCGCGAGCACCGCGTCCGCGCGCCCCGACTGGATCGCGCGCATCGCCTCGCCCAGCGCCATCGCCGATGACGAGCACGCCGTCGAGTAGTTGGCGAAGGGCCCCTGCAGCTTCCAGTGCAGCGCGACGTTCGAGCCGGCGGCATTGCACATGCCCATGACCACGGTCATCGGCCGCATGCGCGCGTCGTGCTTCTCGTAGAACTGGCCGTACGCCGCCTCCACCGTGGTTGCGCCGCCCATGCCGGTGCCCCAGCTCACGCCGATGCGCGTGCGATCGGCCTTTGCGGGATCGAGAGCGCTCGCCGCCAGGGCTTCGCCTGCGGCGACCAGCGCGAACTGCGTGCCGCGATCGAGCTGGCCCGCCTCGGCGTCCCTGAAATGGCGCTTCGCGTCCCACGCGATCGATGCGGCGACCTGCACGCCGCAGCTCGCGGCGAGTGCTTCAGGCAGCAAGCCGATGCCCGAACGCGCCGCGAGCAGCGAGGCACGGAACGCGGGGATTCCTTCGCCGATCGGCGACACGACGCCGCAGCCCGTAATGGCTACACGCCGCGCGCTCATCGGGGGGCGTTCAGGCCCCGGGGTTTTTCGCCAGCTCGGCAGCCAGCAGCCGCTCGAGGTCGGCAAAGCACTTCACGCCGCGCAGCTGGTCGTCGGTGACCTTGACGCCGAACTCGTCCTCGACCTTGAACATGAACTCGATGAAGGCGAGCGAATCGATGCCGACCTGGTCGAGCGGCGCGTTGGGGTCGAGCTTCGCCGCGTCGAGCTCGAATTCCTCGATGGCGAGCTGCCTGATCTTTGCCAGCGTGTCCATCGCGCGATTATAAGGCGGGCGGCGATGCTTTGCCTCGTGCGGCGGCGATCTTCGGCACCTTGTAGCGGTTGTAGCCCCACAGGTACTGACCCGGATTCTCGCGCACCAGTGACTCGACCGCGCGGTTCAGGTGGCGCGCGGCGCTCTCCCCGGGCAGCGCTTGCGGCATCGGCCGTACACGCAGAGCGAATCCGGCGCCGCGGGGCAGGCGCTCGCCGAAGGCGAGCAGCGTGACCGTGTCCGGCCGCTGCGCGAGCTTCATCGCCAGCGTCATGGTGTAGGCCGGGCGGCCGAAGAACTCCGCCCATTCGCCCTCGCCCTCGCCGGGGACCTGGTCGGGCAGGATGCCCACCGATTCCCGGTCGCGCAGCGCGCCGACCAGCTGGCGCACGCCCGAGAGATCGGTCGGCGCAAGGCGCACGTTGGCGCCCGCGCGGCCTTCCTCGATCATCGGCTGCAGGAACGCAAGCTTCGGCGGCCGATAGAGCACGGTGATCGGCAGGCGCTCGGCCGCCGCCTGCGCAAGGATCTCGAAGCAGCCCATGTGCGGCGTGAGGAAGACGATGCCCTTGCCGTCGGCGCGCGCCGCATCGAGCAGCGCCTCGCCCTCGATCTCGCGCACCCATGCGCCCAGCCTCTCGCGCGAGCGCAGCCACACCGCGGGCAGCTCCAGCACCAGCTTGCCGGCGGAAGCGATTGCCGCGCGCCGCGTGGCGGCGTCCGTGTAGCCCGCCTGCACGAGGTTCTCCTTCAAATGCAGCCGGTAGGTGGGCGAGGCGAGGTAGATGAACCAGCCCAGCGCGCTGCCGAGCGCGTGCAAGAGGGGCAGCGGCAGGCGCGCCACCGCGCGCAGCAGCGTCTGCATCGCCTCAGTCCACCGGCTCAAGGCGCAGCAACGCGCCGTCGCGCTCGTCGCTCAAGAGGTAGACGTAGCCATCCGGGCCCGAGCGCACGTCGCGGATGCGCGGCACGGCGCCGCGCAGCATGAACTCTTCCGCGGCGAAGCGCTCGCCCTGCAGCCGCACGCGGATCAGCGCCTGCCCGCGCAGCGCGCCGATCAGCAGGTCGCCGCGCCACTTCGGGAACCTGTCGCCGGCATAGAAGGCCATCCCGGAAATGGCCGGCGAGGGGATCCAGTACTTCACCGGCTGCTCCATGCCCGCCTTCGCCGTGCCTTCGCCGATGCGCGTGCCGATGCCGTAGTTCACGCCCCAGGTGATCACCGGCCAGCCGTAGTTCGCGCCGGCGCGGATCAAATTCAGCTCGTCGCCGCCCTGCGGGCCGTGCTCGATCGCCCACAGTGCGCCCGTCTGCGGGTGCAGCGCGGCGCCCTGCACGTTGCGATTGCCGTATGAGTAGATCTCCGGCCGGGCGCCCGGCTTTGCGGCAAACGGATTGCCCGGCGCCGGCTTGCCGTCCTCCCCGAGTCGCACGATCTTGCCGCCGTGGTCGTCCAGGCGCTGCGCGCGGTCCATGTCGCCGCGTTCGCCAAGCGTGACGAACAGGCTGCCATCGCGCGCGAAGACGATGCGCGAGCCGAAGTGCAGCCCGCCGCCGGACTTGGGCAGCATCCTGAACAGCACCTGCACGTCGCTCATGCGCCAGGCGCCTGCCTGGCCGGCGAGCTTGCCGCGCGCCAGTTCGGTGCCGTAGCCGACGTCGCGCTGCACGTAGGTCCAGTAGATCCAGCCGTTGTCCGCGTGCTTCGGGTGCAGCGCCACATCCATCAAGCCGCCCTGGCCGATCGGATCCACGCGCGGCAGGCCCGCCACCGGTGCCGGGTCGAGCATGCCGTCGCGCCCGACGACGCGCAGCCGGCCCTGGCGTTCCGTGACCAGCATGCGCCCATCGGGCAGGAACGCCATGCCCCAGGGGTGCTCGAGTCCCCGAGCGACCGGGACGATGCGCAACTTGTGTTCCTGCGTGGCGACGACTTGCGCGCAGGCCGTTCCCCAGGGCAGGACCGCCGCCAGCAGCAGCGCCACCGTCCGCACGGCGTTCACGCGCCGAGCGCGCCGGCGAGCGCCGGGAAATCGTCCGCCACCAGGGTGCATGCCGGGTTCGGGTTCGGGTCCGGCGGTCCCGGCGGGCCCCATTCGTCGGGCCGGCGCACGAACGCGGTCTGGAAACCGCAGGCGCGCGCGGCGTCGAGGTCGAAATTGTGGCAGGCCACCATGAGGATTTCGGCGGGTTCGAGTTGCAGCCACTTCGCCGCCGTGCGGTAGGCCTCGGGTTTCACCTTGTAGTGGCCGATCATCTCGCAGGAGATGATCGCATCCCAGACGATACCGTTGCGGCGCGACACGTCGATGACGAGCGAGGTCGTCAGCAGCGTGAAGGACACCACCGGGTAGCGCTTGCGCATGCGTTCCAGCGCAGCGGGGAAGTCGGGCCAGGCGCCCAGCGCGTGCCAGGTGCGCCAGATCGCGTCGCGATCGGCGGCGCTCAGCGCCCCCAGATCGAACGCGGAAATCACGTCGTCCAGCGTGCGCCGCATGACGTCGTCGAAGTTGTACGCGGGGCGCTCGGCGTTGACGATGCCCTGCAGCGAGCGCTTGCGGTAGTCGTTGGTGACGGCCGCCCAGTCCGCCTGCAGGCCGCGCGCCTTGCCTGCCGCGGCGAACGCGGCACCGATGCCCTTGTGCCAGTCGAGGACGGTGCCGCCGGTGTCGAAACAGAGGGCTTTCACGCTCATGCGGGATAGCCCCTTGCATTGCGTGCCATGCCGCCGTGGGCGTCGAGCAGGCGCTCACGCCACGCGTACACCGGGTCGTCGGCTTGCAGCAGCCGGATCGGCGACAGCGCGCGCGACCACTGGAAGGCGCCGAACACGATGTAGTCGCCGTAGGCCGGCGCTACGCCGCAGAGGTAGGGCTGCGCGGCGAGCACCGGGCGCAGCGGGTCGAGCGCGGCGCGCAGCGCGGCCAACGCCGCGGGCGCGTCGCCGGCAAACGCCTCGAGCGTGGTGCCGAAGCGCTTTTCGCGCGATTCGCGGAAGTAGGCCCTGTCCCCTTCGTGCAGGTTGCCGAACAGGTCGAGCAGGATCACCCGCATGATCGGCAGGTGCAGCGTGCGCTCGCACCAGCTCTTGAGGAAGAGGGCGAGCGCCCTTGCCTGCGCGCCTTCGAACAGCGGTTTCTGCGGGTACGCCTCGTCGAGGTAGGCCGCGATCGCCCACGAGTCGCTCACTACCCGCTCGCCGTCCTGCAGCACCGGCACCAGCCCCTGCCCGGAGAAGGCGAGCGCCGCCTTCTCGGTGAAGCGCCACGGCACCGTCTGCGCCTGCAGCCCCTTGTGCGAGAGCGCCATGCGCGTGCGCCAGCAGTATGGCGAAAACAGCCGGTCGTCCTCGGCGCCCGCGAGTTCCCACAGTTTCATCGTCATGCGCGAAACCTAGCACACGGCAGCGGGATGTTGCGCTGGATCAAGCCATGCACCCCCGTGGTGGCGAGACTCCAAGCAGGCATGGATCACGACCTGCAATCCATCTTCGCCCTCGCCACCAGCGCGGGGATCGGCCTGCTCGTCGGCCTGGAGCGCGAGCGCAACCCGCGCGCCAAGGCGGGGCTGCGCACCTTTGCGCTGATCGCCGTGCTCGGCACGCTCTCGATGATGCTGTCGCAGGCGCTCTCCTCCGGCTGGATCCTCGCCGCGGCGCTGCTGGTGGTCGGCGGCACGGTCGCCGGCGCGCACTTCATGGATCCCGAGACCAAGGTGGACGCCTCCGGCACCACCACGGTGATTGCCGCCGCGGTGGTGTTCGCGCTGGGCGCCATGATCGCGCTGGGCGAGCGCCAGCTGGCGGTTGGCCTGGGCGTCGGCGTCACGGTGCTGCTGTACTTCAAGACCGAGCTCGAGGGCTTCTCGCACCGGCTCACCACGCAGGACCTCAGCTCGATGCTGCGCTTCGCCGTGCTCTCCGCGGTGATCCTGCCGCTGTTGCCCGACCGGCCGTTTGCCGAGAGCGGGCCGCTGCACGCGCTCAATCTCTTCAACCTGTGGCTGATGGTGGTGCTGATTTCGGGCGTCAGCCTCTCGGGCTACGTCGCCTGGCGCCTGACGCTAGGGCGTCACGGCCTGCTGGTCACCGGCGTCGTCGGCGGCCTCGCCTCGAGTACTGCGACCACGCTCGTGGCGGCGCGCGAAGTGCGCGACCGCACGCATCCGCCCGCCGTCGCGCAGATGATCATCCTGCTCGCCAACAGCACCATGTTCGTGCGCGTGATGCTGGTCGTCGCGCTGGTCTCGCCCGCCGTCGCCCCCTCGGTCGCCACGGCGATGGGGCCGGCGCTGCTGCTCGCGCTGCCTGCGATCGCATGGCGCTGGCGTACGGTTGCGGAGGCGACCCACGTTTCGCCCGACGAGTACAAGAACCCTACCAACCTCGTCACGGCGGTCGCCTTCGGTGCGGGCTATGCGCTGATCCTGGTGCTCGCCGCGATGGCCGCGCAGCACATCGGTACCGAGGGAGTCTACGGCCTTGCGCTGGTGTCCGGGCTCACCGACGTGGACGCCATCACGCTCTCCATGCTGCAGTTGGCGAGCACCGGCGCGCTCACCGAGAAGGCCGCCGCCACGGCCATTGCGCTCGCCGTCGGCTCCAACCTGGTGCTGAAGACCGCGATCGTGTTCTTCGCCGGGGGTCGCCAGCTCGGCTTGCAGACCGCGCTCGCCTTCGTGCCGCCGCTGGCCGGCATCGCCGCAGGGATTGCCCTCTTGCGGCTCTCCTGACCTGGTGGAACGCACTGGTGCGTTGGTGGAACGCACCTGTGCGTTGGTGGAACGCACCTGTGCGTTGGTGGAACGCACCTGTGCGTTGGTGGAACGCACCTGTGCGTTAGACTTCCCTCCATGCTCAAGGCCGCCGCACTGTTCATGGCGCTTTTCCCGGCGTTCGCCGCCGCCCAGGTGTTCAATCCGCTCACCGCCATCGGCAAGGTGGTCAGCACCTCGATGGACGTGCGCTCGAAGTCCGAGGTCACCGCCGACGCGGAGATTTCCGCCGGCGCGAGCTCGCGGCTCCTGGACAACAAGAAGGCCGAATGGGCCGGCGTCACCATCCTCGTCTTCCAGCAGCACGTGGTACTCGCCGGCGCGGTGAAGACGCCCGAGGCAAGGAAAGTCGTCGAGGACGTGGTGAAGACCGACAAGCGCATCCGCTCGCTGAAGAACGAGCTGCGCACGGGCGATGTCGGCAGCCTCGTCAAGGACACCGCGCTCGAAGCGGAAATCAACGCCACGCTCACCGCGGCTTCCGGCGTTTCTTCGGTCAACATGCGCTGGAGTTCGGTCGGCGGGCAGGTGGTGCTGATGGGCGTGGCGCAATCGAAGGAAGAGGCCGGCCTCGCCGTGTCCAAGGTGCGCGGCATCAAGGGCGTCAACGGCGTCAAGTCGCATCTTCGCGTGGTCGCGCCGAAGAAGTAGACTGCGCCGCATGGCCGGCGCCGCGCTCGACAAGCAGGAACTGTTCGCGCGGCTCGCCGGAGGCCTTGCCGCCGGCGCCACCGTCGTCACCCCCAATCGTCGCCTCGCGCAGGCGTTGACGCGCGAGTTCGATGCGTTCCAGATCGCCAGGGGCCTGAAGTCCTGGGAAGCAGCCGACATCCTGCCTTTCGCCGGTTTCCTCGAGCGCCTGTGGGACGATGCGCTGCACGGCGACACGGGCGACACGCTGCCGATGCTGCTCACGCCCGCGCAGGAGCAGCAGCTGTGGGAGGAGGCGATCCGCGGCACCGAGCGCGGCAGGGCGCTGCTCGCCATCCCGCAGGCGGCCGCCAGGTGCCGCGAGGCGTGGCAGCTCGCGCACGAATGGCGCCTCGGCGCGAGCGCCGGCCATGCGAACGCAGGGCGGGGGACCGAGGATGCCGACGCATTCGCCGAGTGGTCGCGCACCTACCTCAAGCGCGCCGGCGGCGACACTGACAGCGCGCGCCTGCCTGACCTTGCGGCGCAGTGGATCGCGCCCGGCAAGCCGCAAATGCTGGTCGCCTATGCCTTCGACATCGTCACGCCGCAGGCCGCGGCGTTCCTCGCCGCCTGCGAAGCGAAGGGCATCGAGGTGCGTCGCTGCGATCCCGCCCGCGAGCCGGCACAGCCAGTGCGTGTGCCGTTCGCCGGCGAGCGCGAAGAGATCGAGTCGGCGGCACGATGGGCGAGAGCGCGACTCGAATCGGGAGCGGCGCGTATCGGCGTGGTGATCCCTGAATTGCAGTTTCGCCGGAAGGAGGTCGTACGCGTCTTCACGCGCGTGATGGGCGCTCCGCAAGCCTTCAACGTCTCGCTCGGCCAGCCGCTCTCGGACTACCCCGTGGTGCACGCGGCGCTCGCCATCCTCGCTCTGGCCGCGAGTGAAATCGAATTCGCCATCGCCAGCCGCCTGCTGCGCTCGCCCTTCATCGGCGGCGCGGAAGCCGAGTTCGCGCACCGAGCGCAGCTCGATGCCCGCCTGCGCCGCAAATTGCCCGCCACCCTCACCCTCGGCAAGCTCGTCGGCGCCGTCGAGCATTGCCCGCTCTTGCGCGGGCGGCTCGAGGCACTGTTCGCCGTGGCGAAGGAGGGCGGCGCGGGCTCGCGCACGCCGCACGAATGGGCGCGGCACTTCACCGCGCTGCTGAAGGCGGCCGGTTTCCCCGGCGAGCGCGGCCTCGACTCGGCGGAATTCCAGGCGCATGCGCGCTGGAACGAGACGCTGGCCGAACTCGGGTCGCTGGAGCGCGTTGCGCCGCGCATGACGCAGGCGCAGGCGCTCGCCAAGATCCGGCGCCTGTGCGCCGAGGCGCTGTTCCAGCCCGAGTCGGCGGATGCGCCGGTGCAGGTGCTCGGCATCCTCGAATCCGCCGGCCTCGAGTTCGACTGCCTGTGGGTCTCGGGCCTGTCGGACGAGGCCTGGCCGCTCGCCGCGCGGCCCAATCCCTTCATCCCCATCGCGCTGCAGAAGAAGGCCGGCGTTCCCGAAGCTTCCGCCGAGGGCTCCTACGAACTGGATCGCCGCATCACCGCGCACTGGTTCACCGCGGCGCGCGAGGTGATCGTCTCGCACCCCTTGCGCGCGCAGGACCGCGAGCTCTCGCCCAGCCCGCTGATCGCGGCAATCGCGGAAGGCAAGGCCGAGGTACCCGCCTACCCGACCTGGCGCGAGGCGCTCTTCGCCGCGCGCGCGAGAGAGAGCGTTGCCGACGGTGTCGCACCGCCCGTTGCCGCCTCGAGGGTCGGCGGCGGCACGCGCGTACTCGCCGACCAGGCCGCGTGCCCGTTCCGCGCCTTCGCGCGCCACCGGCTGGGCGCGCGCGCGCTGGAGGAACCTGCCGACGGGCTCGACGCGTCCGCGCGCGGAAACCTGCTGCACGAACTCATGGCGCGGCTGTGGCGCGAACTGAAGGACAGCGCCGCCCTCGCGACGGACGTGGAACCGGCCATCGAGCGCGCCGCCGCGGGCGCGGTGGCGGAGCTGGAGATCGAGGGCCGCTTCGCCGAGCTGGAGCGCGTGCGTCTCGCCAGGCTTGCGCGCGAATGGCTGCAAGTCGAGCGCGCGCGCGGTCCGTTCATCGTGGCTGCAGTCGAGGACCAGCGCGAGCTCGCCATCGGCCCGCTGGAATTCTCCGGGCGCATCGACCGCATGGACCGCCTCGAAGACGGCACCCACGCGCTGATCGACTACAAGACCGGGCAGGTGACGCGCCAGGACTGGATCGGCGAGCGGCCCTCAGACCCGCAGCTGCCGCTCTACGCCGTCACCGCGCGCGAGGAGGTCTCGGCCATCGCCTTCGCGCGCCTGAAGACCGGGCAGATGAAGTTCACCGGCTACGGCGCGGACGCCGCGCTGGTCGAGAAAGCAAAGGATTGGGCCGGCCTGAAGAAGGGCTGGCGCGCGGAACTCGAGTCCCTCGCCGGCGACTTTGCCTCCGGCGCCGCGCGCGTCGACCCGAAGAAATCCCTCGCCACGTGCCGCCTCTGCGACCTGCAGCCCCTGTGCCGCGTGCACGAGAAGATGGCGTTGCTGGAAGAAGAAGGGGAGGAGGAATGATTCCCCACCGCGCTCTTTATGCAGCCTTCGACCGCGTGCCGAGCGCGAAAGGGGCGGCGATCCACATCGCGCACATGGTGCGGGCGATGGAGCGGGCGATGGGCGACGCGCTGCTCGTCTGCGCGGGCGACGGCGAGCTGCCGCCGCTGGAGCGCGAGGGCGGCACCGAGGTGCTGCGGCTCGCCGGCAGCGGCGGGCACTTGGTGGACCGCATCGCCGAGTGGCAGGGCTCGCTCTCCACGGTGCTCGCCGCGCAGCGCGATTCGCTGGAGCTGTGCCACTTCCGTGACCCGTGGTCGGGCATCCCGATCCTCGATGCGCGCGGCGGCTGGCAATCCGTCTATGAAGTGAACGGCCTGCCCTCCATCGAGATGCCCGAGCGCTACCCGAACATGGCCGCGCACACGGTGGACAAGATCCGCGCGCTCGAGCGCCGCTGCCTCGCCGAAGCCGACCGCATCCTCACGCCCTCGGCCGCGCTGGCGAGGAACCTCGCGCGCCTTGGCGCCGACGCCTCGCGCATCAGCGTGATTCCGAACGGCGCCGACCTCCCCGCGCCCGGCCCGCGCCCGGCGGATGCTCCGGAGCGCTACGCCCTCTACTTCGGCGCCCTGCAGCCTTGGCAGGGTGTGGGCACCGCCATCGCCGCGATGGCGCGCCTCGCCGACACGTATCTCCGGCTCGTCATCTGCTCGTCGCACCCGCCGCATATCGGCCTCGCGCTCAAGGCGCGCGCCGAACGGCTCGGTGTCGGGCACCGCATCCTCTGGCGCCACGAGCTCTCGCGCGAGGAACTCGCGCCCTGGGTGGCGCACGCGCTCTGTACGCTTGCGCCGCTCGCCGAGTCGCCGCGCAACCTGGAGCAGGGCTGCTGCCCGCTCAAGGTGCTGGAATCCATGGCCGCCGGCACGCCGGTGGTCGCTTCCGACCTCGCACCGGTGCGCGAACTCGTCACGCACGGCGAGCACGCCCTGCTGGTGCGTCCGGGCCGGGCGGACCTGCTGGCGCGAGCGGTGCGCCGCCTGGCCGACGATGCCGCACTGCGGGATGCGCTCGGGCGTTGCGCCCGCGAGCGCGTTGTTGACGCGTACACCTGGGACGCCATTGAGGAACGACTCGCGCGCTGGTACCTTGCACCGGCAGCCCCGAGTCTCGCCAGGGGAGGGGAACGACGATGACCGCAACGCCTGCCGCACCGCCGGCCGCGATCCCGAACGTCAAGGCCGACGCCGCGAAGGCCGCGAGCGCCCTGCGCGCGGAAGGCACCATGACGGTGGACGAATGGTCCGCGGTGCTGGAGGCCGTCGCAAGCGCCATCGACGAGCGCAACGCCGAATGCGAGCGGCGCCGCGGCGCTGCGAAGCGCAATCGCTGGCTGATCGTCGCCGCCGCAGTGATCGCAGGCATCGTCGCCGGCGTGGCCACGAAGGAGCCTGTCGCCGGATTCGGCGTCGCCATCGTCGGCATCGTCGCGGCCTTCTTCGTGGTCAAGCTGCCGCCGCTCGATCTCGTCGGCATCGAGCGGCCGGGCTTCGTGCGCGCGCTGCTCGTGGAACTCGCCAGGATCGCGCCGCAGGGGCGCGTCGCACTCGCCGCGCAGCTCGACTCGCGCCGCGCGATCGACGCCACGCCGCTGCCGGGATCGGGCCCCGGCACGAGCCGCCGCTCGCGCGAGGACGCCTGGTTGCGCGGCGAGTTGCTCGGGCTGCAGGGCCTGTACCTCGGCTGGTCGGTGACCGAGTGGCACACGCTTTCGCGCATGCGCAAGAAGAACGCGCGCGGCCGGGTGAAGAACAAGGCGAAGCTGGTGATCGCGCGACGCTACAGCGTGCGCGTCGACGCCGACCGGCGCTTGTTCGACGCGGCCGCGACGCGCGCGGGTGCAACGCGCCTGCCCGACGGCCTCATCGAAGTGCGCGAAACGCCGCGTGCGTGGAGCCTGCGCGCGCGGCAGGACTTCAATGCCAAGCTCCAGCTGCAGGACCCCGACGACCTGGGCGCCTCGCTCGCCGCGTTGCGCGAGGGCGCGGGTCACCAGGGACAGGACCGCGCCGACTACTTCGGCCAGTTCGCCTCCACGCTCATCCACCTGATGAAGCAGTGCGAGAAACAGCTTGCGCCGCGCCAGCCGAAGAAGGAAGCCGCATGAGCACGCCGAACCCGATGAACCCGGTGCCGCCGCAGCCCTGCTCGGTCGTCACCGGCATCCTCTTCTCGCGCAAACCCTGCCCCGAGACCACCGCCTTCACGTGCATCCGCTGCGCCAAGCCCGTCTGCCTGAAGCACGGCGTGGCGCAGGCCGACAAGC
>SXGU01223828.1_pt1 | contig 11958 bp, 9 predicted proteins | sample 3174531 | NCBI WGS metagenome assembly SXGU01 (sample SAMN11356863, study PRJNA531348) | freshwater metagenome | isolation source: freshwater sample F1-140 | place: China: Fuxian Lake, Yuxi | collected 2017-12-25
CTGATTATCCGTTAACCCAAGACGAAGATGTTTTAGATACGTGGTTTTCATCGGCATTATGGCCCTTCTCAACACTGGGCTGGCCTGAGCAAACGCCGGAATTAGCTCAACATTATCCCACCAGCGTACTAGTGTCGGGGTTTGATATTATCTTCTTCTGGGTGGCGCGGATGATTATGATGGGGCTGAAATTCCAGGGTGCCGTACCGTTTAAGGAAGTTTATATACACGGCCTGGTGCGTGACGCCGAAGTCCAGAAAATGTCCAAATCCAAAGGCAATGTACTCGACCCGATTGATATTATTGACGGTATCGAGCTGGACGCTTTGGTCGAAAAGCGCACGGCGGGCATGATGCAGCCGCATCTGGCGAAAAAAATCGAACAGGCGACCCGCAAGGATTTTCCTGACGGTATTCAGTCTTACGGCACCGATGCCTTACGCTTTACCTTTGCTTCGCTGGCTTCAACCGGCCGCGATATACGTTTCGACTTGGCGCGCACCGAAGGTTACCGTAATTTCTGCAATAAACTCTGGAATGCTGCGCGTTATGTGTTGATGAACGTTGCCGAAGATGAAGGACAGATTACAAGAGACTCAAACCTCGGAATGCAGCTTTCCACGCCTGACCGCTGGATTACTGCGAGACTCAACCAGGTTATAGCCACAACCAGCAATGCCATCGACAATTACCGTTTTGATCTGGCGGCGCAAGCGATTTATGAATTTACCTGGAACGAGTATTGCGACTGGTACCTGGAACTGGCTAAAGTGTCCCTGCAATCGGCAGATGAAGCTTTGCAGTGCGGCACACGCTTTACCTTATTGACGGTTTTGGAAACCATATTGCGTTTGGCGCACCCGATCATGCCGTTTATTACTGAAGAAATCTGGCAACGTGTTGCGCCATTGTTGGCTATTCGAGCCGAAACCATCATGCTGCAAGCTTATCCGCTAGCTGATGAAGCAAAAATCGATACCCAGGCCATCGCTGAAACCAACTGGGTCATGAGCTTTATTCTAGGTGTACGCCGCATTCGCGGGGAAATGAATATTGCTCCCGGCAAGCCGTTACCGGTATTGCTGCAAAACGGTTCAAGCGCTGATCAACAAAATTTGGCGAATAACCGGGTCTATCTGCAAAAGCTCGGACGCCTGGAATCAATGACCTGGTTAACCGCCGAAGAGTCAACGCCTGAATCTGCAATCGCCCTGGTCGGTGACATGAAGCTGTTGATTCCAATGGCGGGCTTAATTGACAAAGACGCGGAATTGGCAAGACTGGACAAAGAGATACAAAAAATCAAAGGCGATTTGCCCAGAATAGAAAACAAACTGGGCAACCCGGCATTTATAGATAAGGCACCGGAAGACGTTATCAATAAAGAAAAGATAAAACTGGCAGACCTGCGTTCAATGCTCAATAATCTCGAACAACAGCAAGCTAAAATCAGGGCGTTATAAGATTAAGCAGAAGGTACAAAGCGAAAAACGAAAGTGGCAAAGCGCAAAGTGAAAAGCATCAAACTTTATAAGGAACGTGCGTGAAATAACTTAAATATTTGACTCTCCTCTCCCTGAAGGACAGGGAATAAGTTGTCGAAGTTTTTTCATACACGTTCCTAAGTAACTTTCAGCCTTTTGCCTTGTACCTTATCCCTTTTTAATCTATATTTCTCTTATACAATTGCATTTTAGTAATTAATACATGGCAACCGCACCCACAGATTTTCAATTTAGTGCTCTTATAGGGTGCTTGGTTCAGGATGGCCTGCTAACTGAAAATGAAGCTAAAACTCATGCCAGGGAAGCGCAACAAGCCAAAATGCCCTTACTAAGCTACCTTGTCGCCAACAAAATCGTTGACAGTAAAGCCGTCGCATTAAAAGCCTCAACTGAATTCGGTGTGCCTTTTTTTGACCTGGATGCTATCGACTATCGCACCCTTCCAATTGGCCTGGTGAGTGAAAAACTGATTCGCAAACACCATGCGCTCCCCCTTTTTACTCGCGGAAAAACCTTATTTATCGCCGTATCCGATCCGACCGGCTCACAGGCCCAGGATGACATCAAGTTTCAGGCCAGGCTTAATATTGAAACCATTCTGGTTGAAGAAAACAAACTGACTAAGACAATTGATGCGGCATTGGAGGCGGCGGACACCTCCATGACGGATCTGCTCGATTCCGATCTGGATAACCTGAACCTTAGCGCAGGCGATGACGATGCCCCAGCCATTGATGTCAACTCAGACGTTGATGAGGCTCCCATTGTCCGTTTTGTCAACAAAATCCTGCTGGATGCGATTAAAAAAGGCGCATCCGATATACACATGGAGCCGTATGAAAAAATATTCCGCATCCGTTTCCGAGCGGACGGCATGCTCTATCAGGTCGCCAGTCCACCGGTCAATATAGCGACCCGCATTATATCCAGAGTCAAGATTATGGCCAGAATGGATATTGCCGAACGCCGGGTTCCGCAGGACGGTCGTATCAAGATGACGCTATCCAAACATCGTGCGATTGATTTCCGTGTTAATACCTGTCCTACACTGTTTGGCGAAAAAGTGGTGCTGCGTATCCTGGACCCCACCTCTGCCCAACTGGGCATCGAGAAATTGGGTTTTGAACCCAATCAGCAAAAGCTTTTTCTTGAAGCCATTAACAAACCCTACGGTCTGGTCCTGGTGACAGGACCGACCGGTAGCGGTAAAACCGTTTCGCTTTATACCGGTTTAAACCTTCTCAATAGTATTGACCGCAATATTTCCACTGCCGAGGATCCGGTTGAAATCACGGTGGAAGGCATTAACCAGGTCAATATGAATGTTAAGGCGGGACTGACCTTTGCCAGCGCCTTGCGCGCCTTTCTGCGCCAAGATCCTGACGTCATCATGGTCGGGGAAATTCGTGACCTCGAAACGGCCGATATCGCTGTTAAAGCCGCGCAAACCGGCCATTTGGTATTATCGACCCTGCACACCAATGATGCGCCGCAAACCTTAAACCGCCTCATGCAAATGGGCGTGGCGCCGTTTAACATTGTCTCTGCGGTTAATTTGATTATGGCGCAACGCCTGGCGCGGCGCTTGTGCGAATACTGTAAAAAACCGGCAAATTTCCCTGATAATATTCTTACCGCTGCAGGCTTTAAAGAAGATGAGCTGAAAACACTGCGCATCTATAGCCCTGTAGGCTGTGAACATTGCATTAATGGTTACAAAGGCCGGGTCGGCATTTATCAGGTCATGACCTTGAGTGAAGACATGCGCACATTGATACTTGAAGGCGGTAATGCCATGCAACTGGCACAGCAGGCCGCTTCCGAAGGTATTAATGATTTACGGGCGTCGGGATTAAACAAGGTTCGCATGGGCGTTACCAGCCTGGAAGAAATTGATCGGATAACTAAATTAAGCGAATAAATCCAAGGAATATAACAATGGCCGAGAAAATTGAACAAATTGATTTCATCTGGGAAGGAATCGATAAGAACAGGAAAAAAAACAAGGGTGAGCTTTCCGCGGTCAGCGAGTTAGTCGCAAAAAGGGAACTGAGTCGACAGGGTTATCGCGTCACTAAAATCCGAAAAAAACCCAAGCCTTTATTCAGCGCAAGATCTAAACCCATCACTCCCGGCGATATTGCGGTCTTTGCCAGGCAATTAGCCACCATGTTGCAAGCAGGCGTAGCGCTGGTGCAATCATTCGATATTATCGGCAAGGGTCATGAGAACCCCAGCATGCAAGCCCTGCTGCTGGGCATTAAAACCGATATTGAAAGCGGTGACACTTTAGCCGAAGCACTTAAAAAAAGACCCGTGTATTTTGACGAGCTGTTCTGTAACCTGGTTGAATCAGGCGAGCAGGCGGGGGTATTGGAAGGTTTGCTGGATAAAATCGCCACCTATAAAGAAAAAACCGAGTCGATGAAGAAAAAGATCAAAAAGGCTCTGACTTATCCCATCGCCGTTCTTGTAGTCGCTTTTATCGTTACAGCTATACTTCTACTGTTTGTAGTGCCCGTATTTGAAGACCTGTTCCAGAGTTTTGGCGCAGATTTGCCTTCATTTACCCGAATGGTCATCAATATGTCCAAATGGCTGCAGGAGTGGTGGTGGATTGTTCTTGGGTCGGTTATCGCCTTCTTTTACGTATTCAGCTATTTCAAGAAACGATCGCATGCCTTTAATCATTTTCTGGACAGGGTGCTGTTACAGATTCCCGTCGTCGGCCTCATTATCAACAAGTCTGCTGTTGCCCGTTTTTCCAGAACCCTGTCCACCATGTCGGCAGCCGGCGTACCGCTGGTAGAGGCATTGCAATCCGTTGCGGGCGCTTGCGGCAACATTATCTATGCGGAAGCGGTGTTAAAAATGCGCGAAGAAGTGGCAATGGGGCAACGCCTGCAGTTCGCTATGCAACAAGTCAATCTATGGCCGCACATGGTGCAACAAATGGTCGCCATTGGTGAAGAATCCGGTTCTATTGACGCAATGCTGTCTAAAGTAGCTGATTTTTATGAAGAAGAGGTCGATAATTTGGTTGATAATCTAAGCAGTCTGATGGAGCCGATTATTATGGTTATCTTGGGTATTCTGGTCGGTGGCCTGATCGTTGCGATGTATCTGCCTATTTTCAAAATGGGATCTGCCATTGGCTAGTCAGAGATGGGGTATTTATATACTATGCTTATTATTGCAACGCGTTGACAGTCATACCTGAATACAGATGATTGTTAAAATCCGTCACCGGAACGTCGTGACTTTGCCTTGTAATTAGCCAGTAAGACAAACCACTTGAATTGTCCTATGCCCTTTATTTAAAAGGGCATAGGGACTGCAACCTGACTGAATATCATCGTGAATAATATTAGTCAAAAGCAGCGATGACAACGAGCAGCATATAAATGTCTTCTCTGATTAAGCTACCCGACCCTGCCTTCTTGAACTCATCCCCTACCCTATTTCTTCAACAGCCTTATGATGGAACAGCTCAATATTTTCTCAAACTCATCTTATCTTGTTACCACATTTGCTGCGATAGTCGGTTTACTCGTCGGCAGTTTTCTCAATGTTGTTATTTACCGGTTACCGATCATGATGCAACGGAGTTGGCGACAAGATTGCCTGGAGTATTTGCAGCTTGACCCGAATACAGGTGATAGTAATAAAGATGGACCTTTTAACCTGGTTTTACCTTTATCACGTTGCCCACACTGTAATACACCAATCAAGCCCTACCAAAACATCCCGGTTATCAGCTATGTGTTTTTAAGAGGAAAATGCGCTACCTGCAAACACCACATTTCATTGCGATATCCGATTATAGAAGCTTTTACAGCACTAACTTCAGCCATAGTGGCCTGGCATTTCGGCTATACGCCGCAAACAGCTTTTGCATTAGTGTTGACCTGGTCCCTGATTGCACTCAGTTTTATTGATATTGACCACCAATTGTTACCCGACTCAATCAGTATACCGTTGCTCTGGCTGGGATTATTTTTGAGCCTATCCGGATTTTTTACCGATAGCCACTCCAGTATTATTGGCGCTATTGCCGGCTATCTGGTGCTGTGGACGGTTTATAATCTGTTTAAGCTGGCGACCGGTAAAGAAGGCATGGGTTATGGCGACTTCAAGTTACTGGCTATGCTGGGCGCCTGGCTGGGCTGGCAGTACTTGCCCGCTATTGTTCTATTATCATCGCTGGTTGGCGCAATTATCGGTATAACGATGATTATTGCCGCTAACAAGGATCGCAACATTCCTATTCCTTTTGGCCCCTATCTCGCCGCTGCGGGCTGGATTGCCTTGATCTGGGGACATGACATCAATCAGCTTTATCTAACTGCCGCCGGTTTTTAAGATAATGCTGAAAATTGGCCTGACTGGCGGGATTGCTTGCGGCAAAAGCACCGTAACAAAGATTTTTTCCGAACTCGGTGTGCCTGTTATCGATGCCGACACCATTGCCCATCGACTGGTAGAAAAGGGTCAACCCGCATTGGCTCTGATACAGCAGGAATTTGGCAACGCTATACTTAACCCGGACGGCACACTGAATAGAAGTAAACTCAGGGAAACTGTTTTTGCCAATCCCGGCCAAAAGCAAAAACTGGAAGCCATTCTTCATCCTTTGGTTTATAAAGCAATGCAATTGGAATCTGAACAACTGCATGCGCCTTATTGCATCATCAGCGTGCCATTATTGTTCGAAACGGGTCGGACTGATTTTGTTGACCGGTTACTGGTCGTCGATTGCCCGGTTGAGACACAGATCGAACGTGTCGGCAAACGCGATAACCTGAGCCCGGAAAGAATACAGTCAATAATCGACAGTCAGGTATCCAGAGCGTTCAGAAGAGCAAACAGCGACGATTTGATCGAAAACCTGGAAACCGATGATAGACTTGCAGAACAAGTCAAAAAACTGCACAATTTGTATCTTTCATTAAGCGATTGCCGGGATTAACTTGTCTGTGAACAACACTATTACCTATGAATTTCCACTCAATGAACGAATCCGGGTTTTCATAAGGCTTGAGCAACTTTTTCAACAATTCAGCCATTTTTCCTCAGGCGCCACCGTCACCGATAAACGCGCAGCCATTTCCGTTTTACTTGACATTATGTCGATCTTCAGACGCAACGATCTCAAATCAGAAATCCTGAAAGAACTCGACCGGGATGCAAAAATACTCAATAAAATCGCTAACAGTCAAAGTGTCGACAAAGAGAAACTGGAAAGCATTCTGGCCGAACTCGCACTGATCAGTAAAAAAATCTATTCGGTTACAGGGAAAATCGGCATTAACGTCATGGAAAGCGATTTATTTCAAAGCATTGCGCAACGCAGTTCAATACCCGGCGGAACCTGTTCTTTCGACCTGCCCGAATACCATTACTGGCTGGAGCAGGACGAATCCATCCGGTTAAGGGATTTGCAACAATGGAGCAGCCCGTATAACGACATTCGTACCGCCATTGACCTTATTCTTAATTTTATACGTAACAGCAACTCCGCCAGCGACGAAGTCGCTGTGGCGGGATTTTTCCAGTTCTCGCTGGATAGAAGCATGTCTTACCAGCTACTCAAGGTCAGCCTGGACAAGTCCCTGCCCTGTTTTGCTGAAATCAGCGGCGGTAAACACCGCTGTACGATCCGATTCATGGTGCCGCCCTCCGAAGACAAACGCCCCACACAAAGCGCCGATGACATACCTTTCGCATTAACCTGTTGTTTATTCTGATTTGACTTATTCCGATGCGACTTATTTCGATGCCTAATTCCGACAAGCCGTTGATTGTTAAATGTCCGACCTGTAAACACCCGGTGCCCTGGACGGCTGAACAGCTTTTTAAACCGTTCTGCTGTGAACGCTGCAAGTTAATCGACTTGGGTGAATGGGCAATGGAAGAAAAAAGAATTCCCGGAGAGTCACTGTTCCAGGAAAGCGACACAGACGAGGATTCTTTTTTTCAATAACTTAATTGTTGCCGCTAACATTTAAGGCACGGATAGTATCCGTACCTGTTCAAAGGTCGCTCGATACAAAACAGAACAACTTATTTGCAAGACTGTTATGGTAGAATCGCCACAGCTCAAAAATACCGCTATACCGCTGCATTAACCCAGACATCATAATGGCCTACGAATCCTTACTAAAAACCTTGCAAGAAAAGAACAAGCTTTCTGCGACAGAATTGAAAAAAGTTGAGCGCGTTCAAAAAACCGCCGTCGCTGAAAGTTTGCCGCAATTGCTAGTCAAGTTGGGTTTGTGTTCAGAACTTGATGTGGCGGATGCCTTTGTCGAATCAGGCCATTTTGAAAAAGTGGCCTCGGATCAATTTCCGTTGGAAACGCCGTTGCCGGACACAGTGTCATTGCGTTTTTTAAAGCATTACCATGTGATCGGCTTAAGTCATAATGATGACAGTATCGCCGTTACCATGATGGACCCGGAAGACCGTTTTGTTATTGACGCATTAAAACTGGCGACTGGAAAAACCATCGTTGCCAAAGTCGGCCTGCTTTCAGAAATCGACACCGCGCTTGAAGTGCAATATGGCGAAGGCAAATCACAAATGGATAAGATTGTTGACGGCCTGAGTATTGACGATATCGGCGAAGAAGATCTGGAACATTTAAAAGATCTGGCCAGTGAAGCGCCGGTTATCAAAATGGTTAACCTGATCATGCAGCGAGCCATTGAAACCAAGGCATCGGATATTCACATCGAACCCTTTGAACAATCATTAAAAGTCAGGTTGCGTGTCGACGGCGTTTTACAGGAGATAGACGCGCCGCCGGTTAAATCAACCGCCGCAGTGATTTCCCGTATCAAGATCATGGCAAAACTGAATATTGCCGAACGGCGATTGCCTCAGGATGGTCGTATCAAAATTCAAATGCTGGGTAAGGAACTCGATTTGCGGGTTTCCACAATCCCCACCATGTATGGCGAAAGCGTCGTTATTCGATTGCTGGATAAGGATAATACCGTACTCGATTTTCAAGCGCTGGGATTTGCCGGACGGCACTTGCAGTTATTTTTGGATGTATTGGCGTTGCCGCACGGCATTATCCTTATTACCGGCCCGACCGGTAGCGGAAAATCGACGACAATGTATGCGGCATTAAAGCAATTGAATACCTCGGCACGCAAAATCATCACCGTTGAAGATCCGGTAGAATATCAGATGGAAGGCATCAACCAGATCCAGGCAAAACCCCAAATAGGCTTAACCTTTGCATCGGCGTTGCGTTCTATTGTCCGGCAAGATCCCGATGTCATCATGATTGGTGAAATGCGCGATCTGGAAACGGCAAGAATTGCCGTGCAATCCGCGTTAACCGGACACTTGGTATTATCCACATTGCATACCAACGATGCCGCAGGGGGTGTAACCCGTTTGCTGGACATGGGGCTGGAAGAATACTTACTTACCTCCACTGTTAACGGCATATTGGCCCAACGTTTGGTAAGAAAGCTGTGCCCCGCCTGTAAAGAGGCCTACATAGCCCCCCCTGAACTGGTTAAAGACCTGCGTTTGACCCGTTTCGTGCCCGAAGGTGATATTGTTTTATATAAACCGGTAGGCTGTGCAAGTTGTTCGGGCATGGGTTATCGTGGTCGACTCGCCATCATCGAATTTTTGCCAATGACCGATCCGGTCCGCAAATTAATTATGGCTCATGAAGAAGCCGGCGCTATTCAAAAGCTCGCCATTGCCGAAGGCATGCAAACCCTTTATGAAAACGGCCTGGTTAAGGTTGTGCAGGGCATCACGACACTGGAAGAAGTGATGCGGGTAACATCGGAAACCTAAATGCCGTTATTTAACTATAAAGCGATTAACGGCCTCGGTGAAACGGAAGAGGGCGTCAGGGATGCTGCTGACGAACAGCAGATGATTGCAGCATTGCAGTCGGAAGGCTATATCCCGATTCGGGTAACACCCGCCGGTAAACGCTCATTTCTGGGGCTGGGACTGTCTTCAAAACAAAACAAGCTGTCGCAAAAAGACATTGCCTTGTTTACCGGAGAATTGGCTACCTTGCTGGAATCCGGATTACCTCTGGACAAATCATTGTTGGTGCTGATGGACCTGACTGAAGACAATGAACGCTTAAGCAAGCTTATCGCACGGGTTCTCGAAAAAGTAAAAGGCGGCTCTTCGCTGGCTGATGCGTTGGGTATGCAGTCGGGCATCTTCACCCGATTTTACTTGAATATGATTCGCGCAGGCGAGGCTGGCGGCAGCTTGGGCGAGGTGTTGACGCGCTTGTCCGAATACCTGGAGCGTTCCCAGGAATTAAAGGACACCGTGAGCACCGCGCTGATTTATCCGGCTATCTTGCTGGTTATGTCCCTGGCTTCGTTGTTTGTGATGCTGATTTTTGTTGTGCCGCAATTTACCGAAATGTTTGAAAGCGCCGGGAAAGCCTTGCCGGTATCGACTCAAATCGTCGTAGGACTGGCCGAATGGTTGCAAAGTTATTGGTGGATGCTGATAGGCGCTATTGTTTTTTCATCCAGCTACATGAAATATCAGTTGGCGGACCCGGTCAAAAAAAAGGCCTGGGATGGCCGCTTCCTGAAACTGCCGCTGTTCGGCAATATTCTGCTGAATAAAGAAACAGCAAATATCAGCCGGACCCTGGGAACTTTGTTGGGCAATGGCGTTTCAATAATCGCGGCCTTGGTTATCGTTCGCGAAACGGTCGACAACCTAGTTATCGCAGCCGCCATTCAGGACACGGAAGAGCAACTGAAACAGGGTAAACACATGTCTGATGCCTTGCTTGAGAAAGGCCTGTTTCCTAAAATGGCGATGCAGATGATTAAAATGGGCGAAGAAACCGGACGCCTTGAAGAAATGTTATTACGCGTAGCGACTATTTATGACAAACAACTCAGAGTGGCTATACAACGTATGCTGGCATTCCTGGAACCGGCATTGATTATTACCCTGGGGTTAATGATCGCCGGTATTATCGTGTCCATATTGCTGGCAATTTTGAGCGTTAATGATTTAGCCTTTTAATTTTATATCCTTAATCTTGGCTTTGAACAAATAACTTTTTAACGGACGATACAATGAAAATTATGAAAAAACAGATAGAATCGGGTTTTACCCTGCTTGAATTATTGGTTGTACTCGGCATTCTTGCCATGCTTGCCGGCATCGTCGGCCCGCAGGTCATGAAGCACATGGGAGAGGCTAAAACCAAGTCGGCAAGAGTCCAAATTGAAGATCTCTCAGCTACCCTGGATATGTACAAGCTGGATTTGGGCACTTATCCCACCAGCGAAGAAGGCTTGAGAGCATTGATCGAGGCACCCGATACGGCCAAACGCTGGAATGGTCCTTATCTGCAAAAGTCAAAAATTCCGCTGGATCCGTGGCAGCAGGAATTTCATTATGTTTCACCGGGCGAACACGGAAAATTTGATCTGTTTTCGTTGGGTGCCGATAACAGAGAAGGCGGTGAGGGTGAAGACCAGGATATTTTGAGTTGGGAGTAAACCATCAATCTATACCGCACATTAGTAACGCTGTCCACAAGACCGGCGTCAGGCAAGCGGTCGTTCATGCTCCTCGAAATAGCGCCAACCTGCGCGGTTTAACCCGGGCAGGTGTCTGGTCCAAGGCATAGACAACTCCCGCCAGACCTGACTGTGCTTCCGTAACTTTGTCTATAGGGCCAGTATCTACAGCCCGAACATTTTGGCTTGAATATAGTTTATCTAGCGTCTACACTACATTTTATGCAGGAAGGTATAGCTTCGTGCATACGATTATTTTTTATAACCGCTAGCCGTGCGACGCTCAATGCTAATTTTTATTTTATTTATTTAATTCCGGTTTTATCGGAATTAGTTGATAAAAATGCAAGCAAATGGTTATGACTTAACATCCTTAACTAGGGAGCAAGAATATTATGATGGTTTTTTTCAGAAACATTCCTAGTAATACATCACTTCGCGAACTTAAAGGTTTTATCTCTCCAGTAATCAAAGGCGGACTTTTCACAGCGAAAGGCGAAATGAAAAAAGTCGAGATTCTAGTAATGCGCGATAAAATACTTAATTCTATCGAACACCATGCAGTCGCTACTATCGAGCCGGATACCGTGGCCTTAAGGGTGATAAAAAAACTTCACGGAAAACCTTTAAAAGGTAAGCATATCGCCGTGCGGCAATATTTTATTCGCAGTGCGCGCAATGACAACAGGGTCATGTCCAATGACACAGACTTAGACTTTAATGATAGGCGCACACTGGCTACTCGACGTAGAGATTTAGAAGTTATACGCCATGTTCGACTTTTAAATTATTGACTGACAAGCACGGCTGAATTCCTGTAAGGTTGATTTTCACCAAAAAATTACCCCAAGGAAAACAGCCATGCCAGTAGAAGACTTTATCATTTATGTTTATTGCTGTGTAGA
>SXGU01203198.1_pt1 | contig 11957 bp, 9 predicted proteins | sample 3174531 | NCBI WGS metagenome assembly SXGU01 (sample SAMN11356863, study PRJNA531348) | freshwater metagenome | isolation source: freshwater sample F1-140 | place: China: Fuxian Lake, Yuxi | collected 2017-12-25
GACGCCGCAACTCTCGATCCATTTTATGGCCGAATGATAACCCGCCCGATACGCATGCAGCAGACCGCGCCCACCGATCTCTGGACCGACATCATTCGCCACCTCCGCGCGAACGATAGCTGCGCGGTTCGAGATGATCGCCCGTTCCTCGCCTTCGACCGGCATGTCCTTGGTCGACCAGTCGATCGCGAATTGTCGGTGGGAACGCGCCGACGCCCTGCGTCCCAGCCGGCATTTGACGCAATGATCGACGGAGCCCAAGCCCACGGTCTGATATTGCTTGTCATAGCATTTCTCCAGCGACCCGTTGCAGACGAGTTCGCTAGTTTCCGCGCCATGGTTGCTGGCCAGCGTCAACAGATAGTCGCGCTGGAAGGCGTGGGGGCGCCACGGATAGATCTGGACGACCCCGACATGCCGATATCGTGCCCTGTCCGCGATTATCGTCATCGCCCGCTCTCGCGCGCCGGAGACTCTTTTAGGAACACGAGTTCGAAACCCAGCGCCCGCGCGAAAATCGACGCCCCCGCAACGGCCGATATGGCCATGATCGAAAGGAGAAGCACCGGAAGATTGGCAGGACTGATTAGGACGCACAGCAGCAGCGCCGCGGCGACGTAGCAGAAGGCAATCCGGCCGAAGAACAAACTGCCCGCACGCATCGCCCGCCGAAACAGCCCGAGCATGAAGCCCAGCAAAGCAAATCCGATAGCCATGGCCAGATAACCGAAGTCATAAACGACGCTCGCAGCCGCAGGGATGAAATATCCATCATAGTCGGTCGCTGTGAGCTGATAGCCGAACCGGGTTAGAAACATGTCCTGAAAACCGGAAAAGGCAGTCGAGACGCCCGGATTGACATCGACAATGATGACATTGCCGACCCACGCAACATGGAAAGCGTACAAAAGGACGGCGGTCCCAAAATTCGCGACATCGTCGAGGCCTTCCAGCCCGCTCGAATATGGGATCGAGTAGCATTGCGTCATGATCTCGATCGCGGGCTGCGCGAGGTGAATGCAGAGTTGGCTCAGATAGTCGCCCGCGCTCGCCGCGCCGAAAGCCGTCGCCCGCAACGCGAAGATTGCACCGAACAGGACCACCACCACGAGGCCGCCGACGATGAGACGGGTGCGGGTGAGAAAACTCGGCAGCCGTGGCAGGCCGATCGCGCCCCGCCCCAGCATCGCCGCGGTCGCCACGGCGACGGCGATCAGCAACGCGGTACGCCCGCCGGTGATATAGGTCAGACCGAGCATGTCGGCCGTCACGAGCCCAAGCACGACGAATCGTTCCCGGCCCCATTTTTCCCAGTCGAAGATCATGTTGATGAGCGGAAGATACACTGCCGCCGAGAACATATTACCCGCGACGCTGATCAGGCCGCCGCGTTCGCCGACACGGTTGAACTCGGCGCGCGCAGCGGCGATCCCGAGGTTGACGTAGTCGATACCGCGGATCTCCGTCCGGTCGTAGAACATGGCCCAAAGGCCAAGCAGCGAGATCACCGCCACGATGATATTGAACAATGCCGAGGTGGGCCGCCTGTTGACGGTGTCGAACGACCGCAACGAGGCAAAGGTATAGCCGCCAAGCGCCGCGTAGCTAGCACCGGCCAGCAGAAGAACGAAACCGATCGCCCAGAATTTGAACATCAGCCCGGTGTAAAGGGCCGCAACCAGCGCGAAGCCGATCGTGAACCACACGATCGACAGCATCGGCGACCGCGTCGCCGGGGCTCCCTGAACCGGATTGACGTCGCGCCCAGGGTTCACGTTCTTTGACGTTCGTTTACCAATGACCGGAAATAGTCGATCGTCTTGCCGAGCAGGTGCGCGACGTTCGTCCGTCGCGCGGTGAAATAATTGTCGATACCCAGCGCCTCGTACCCCGGATCGACCAATCGCTCGCACAGATGGCTGCCGAGAAATCCGGCGGCCCCGGTGACCAGAATCCTCTTGGAATCATAAGGGGACGTCATTTCATATTCTCTGTAGTGCCGGCGTTCACCGTCAAAGCTCGCGCCGAACCGCGCGCATCCAGGCGGAGGTGCCAACATATAATGCCCAGTGAACCGGACGCAGCATCCTGAATAGCGCGCCCTTCCCGCGTCGCGCATAATCGTCGCCGATCATGTTCAGCGCCTTGTATATCATCATCGTCTTGCTCGCCGAGATCGACGTGGGAATTTTCCGGTAATGTACCAGCGGTACGCCCACCCGCACGGCGCGCCCGCCGGCCTGGGTGATGCGAAGCCACATGTCGAAATCTTCGACCGCGATGTGCGACCGTGCCGGGTTGAACGGACCGGCGGCTTCCAGCGCCGAGCGGCGCGCAACGACGCTGGACAGCGCGATCCAGTTTTTCAGCAACAAGCGCGTGTGCGAGACTTCCGAACGCGGTACGGTGCCGGAAGGCGGCGCAACGGACTCGCGTTCCTCGCCATCGTGAAAATCGCGGACGACCGCCGACACGACGTCGGCCCCCGTCTCTTCGGCGACGGCCAACTGGATTTCCAGCTTGTGGGGGACCCACAGGTCGTCGGCATCGCAGAAAGCGACATATTCGCCGGACGACTTCTCGATCCCCAAGTTTCGCGGCCCTGCGGGGCCGCCGAAGTTGCTGGGCGAGCGATGATAGAAAAACCGGTCGTCCCCAGCGCAAAAAGCCTGAACGATCGCAGCGGAGCCGTCGGTCGAACAATCGTCGACGACGTGGACATCGAAATCGCCGAACGTCTGGCTGCCGATCGACTGCAGCGTTTCGCCGATATATTTGTCGGCATTATACACTGGGACCACAACCGAAACGCGAGGCATTTGCCATTCCATCAAGATACGGCCAACGGCCAACAAAAACCCAAAAAATCAGAAGCGATCAGCGCGACAGCCCGATATCGGACAGGACGACCCGCGTTGGATCTCGACGCATTGCTCCGTCAACGATCATCTCGATCTGCACCGCTCCGCAGCCGGCAGGAAACGGAACGCGCAGGACGGTTCCATTCGGCGCCTCGAGCAGATTACGACTTTGGGTCGACGACTTCGCCGCGCGGCCGAGAACACAGGTAATGCGCCAGAACGCCGCCGTCCCGTCGCCCGCCGCGCCTTCCTTTTTCCGGAACCGCAGGGCCTGACCGTCGGACTTCAGGAACACCGCCTTACTCGCCGCAACGCCGCGAACGGCGGTCATTGCGAAGAACTCGGCTTCGTCGGAGCCGAGCATCGCTGCTCCCCGGTCCGATCGCGAACCGAAATCCCAGATCACCGGCCGATACCCGTCGGGGTCGACAGCCGAACGCAAACTGACATCATAAAGATCATCGGCGCGCGCATCCGGCAACTTCAAATAAACCCTGCGCATCAGGTCATATTGTTGCTCACCGGCGAGCCGATAGACGAGCGAAGCATAACTACCCTCGAGCCGCTGAACGCGCGGTGCTTCGCGTAACGAAGCCACTAGTTCGCCCAGTGGCGCCATACTGGGCGAGCGCTCCACCGCGATCGCGAAGAAACGTTCGATCCACGGCGTGTCTGCGACGATCATCGGCTTGATGAGCGCGCGCGCATCGGGAAACGCCAGCGCCCCGGCCAGCCGTTCAAGCAACGGCGCGCTTGCCTCGGGGTTGGTCCGCAATAACACGTCGATGTGACGCAAGGCGTCGCCGACCCTGTTCTGCCGCACACGACGTTCGGCAAGCCATAATTGGGTTGCGCCGTCTCGCCGCGACAGGCGGTCTGCCATCACCATCTTCACTTCCGCGAGATCAATCCTGCCGTTCTGAACGTCGACAAATGCAAGCATCCGCAGCGCGCGAGGATTCATCGGCGATTGTCGTAATGCCTCCTTCGCGAGGCCGACCGCCGCGGCATGGTCCTTGAAGCCAGGAGCGACCTGCCGCACTTGGAGCGCCGAGAGACGCAAGCGCATCGGATCGAAGCCCGCGCCCATGGCCGTAGCCGGCATCAGCCGAAGTCCGACACCGACCCGGGCGTTCATGAAGGCGAGCCAGGCAAGACCGATCGCGATGATCGCCACCACTACGGCTGCAGGAGACAAACCCTTGCCCATGACGACAAGGAACGGGCTGACTCCCGCTCGCTTAGCCGCCCCCCCCCGGAAGGAAGATCCTTTGCGCACCGATCAATTCTCCTCGGTGTCGGCTTTGTCCCGAGCATCGGAGCCATAGTCATAGCCGTAGCCATAGCCATAGCCCGCCTGATTGACGCGATATTTGGTTAGCACGACGCCGAACACGCGGGCGTGCGCTTCCGCGAGGCGGCGCAACGCCAGCGCCGCCCCCCGCGCGGGGGTCCGCTGCGATTCAACGACATACACCACACCTTCAACCGCGTTGGCGACCAATGGGGCGTCTGCGAAGCCGAGCATCGGGGGGCTGTCGACGATGACATGGTCGAAACGCTTGCGGAGTTCGGCAATCAGCTGTTGCAAGCGACGCCCGCCAAGCAGTTCGGCCGGGTTCGGCGGCTGCGGCCCAGACGCCATGAAGCTCAGATTGGTATGATTGGTCGGCTGAATAAGATCGTCCAGATTGTCGTCGCCAGCGAGGAAGTTGCTTGTACCGAACTTGTTCTCCGAGTCGAAATATTTGTTGATCGTCGGCTTGCGCAAATCGGCGTCGATCAAGATAACCTTTCGGCCAATACGCCCCAAGATCGCTGCGAGCGCGAAGCTCGTAGTTGATTTACCTTCCGAAGGCAAAGTACTCGTTGTCATCAGCGACTGCGGCACGCCATGATCGGTCGAGAAGCCAAGGTTGGTCTGTACCGTAAAATAGGCATCCGATTGGGACGATTTGGGATCGGCCAGCAGGTCGCGGTAATTGCCGTCTTCGAAGATCGGCACCGCGCCGAGCAGGGGGAGGCCGAGGCGCTGGCGAACCTGGTCGGGTTCGCGTAGCCCTTCATCGAGATTTTCGAGGACAAACACGACGGCGGCGGCGAGCCCAATACCGGTGGCCAACGCGATGAGCAGGTTGATCACCAGACGGGGCGAGGATGGGCGCTCGGGAGCTGTCGCGGCATCGACGACCGAGATATTGTTCGCGCCTACGCCCGCGACCCCGATTTCCTTGTAACGCTGCAGTAGGCCGTCATACAATTGTCGGTTGGTGTCCGCCTCGCGTTGATAAATATTGTACTGGATGCTGTCGCGTTGCTCCTGGTTGAGCTGACCGAGCAGCCTGGCGAGGCGAGCCTTCAGTGAATCTTCGCGCTTGGCGGTCGCCTCATAATTGCTGACATAGCTCTCGACCGCCCGCCCTTCCTGGGCCGCAATGCTGCGCTTCAGCGAATCCGCCTTTTCGCGTAGGGCTTTGGCCGCAGGATATTCAGGCTCGAACTGCACAAGTGCGCGCGAATATTCGCTTTCGACTTCCGCAAGCTGCTTCTGCAATTCGTTGAGCGCCGGGTTCTGTAGAGACGCTTCGTTGGCACGCCTTGCGCGCGCCGCGTCAAGCTTTCCCTCAGCATCGACCCGAGCGACCGTCGCCTGCGCGAGCGCATTGCTGATCTGCCGGACGTTGCTACCCGCCAGCGTATCCATGTTGCGGTTCGGCTGGTCGGACTCTTGCGGCAAGCGCACTATCCCGCGACGCGACGCATAATTCACCAAGTCTCGTTCGGACTGCTCGACTCGCTCCCGAAGGCCGTCCAGCCGCGTTTCGAGGAACTGGCGGGCGTCTGCGGTCGATTCGAACCGTCGGTCCATGCTCTGCGCGATGAACTGCTGGACCCACGTATTGGCAATTTGGGCCGAAAGCGAAGGCGACGCGCTCGAATAGCTGACGTCGACGAGCGCCGAGCTGCGGATCGGGTTGACGGCGACATGCTGAAGCAGCGTTTCCACGACGAGGTTCTGCCGGTCCGCCAGCGCGGAACTGTCGAGCGGACGATCGCCGCCGATATTCAGCAAAGCACCGCCTTCGGGCTCGACCCCGTGCGCCGCGAAAAAGGCTTCATTACGCGGCAGGTTGAGCTGGCGCGACACGCGCTCGGCCAAGGAGCGCGCCTCGAGCAAAGAATATTGCGTGAAGTAAAACTCGAGATCTCGACCAGTTTCTTCCGATTCCACGCCCTGCACATTGGTGATACGCTGTTGCTGGCGCGAAATCTCGATACGCGAAGTCGCCGAATATTGCGGCGTCGCAAGCAGCGTAGCGAGAATCCCGACAACAATCGAACCGATGAGGATGCCTATTACAACCCAGCGATGGCGCAGTGCCATGCTCCAATATTGGAGCACCAGCGGCGGCGCGGTCGTTTCCGCGGCGGAATTCGGTCCCGGGGTCTCGTGACCTGGCAATTCGAACGGGATCCGATTCATTGAGCTGCTCGTTCAGACGGGACCAAGGTGCGGTGTGAAGCAAAATTACAGGGCATTGCTGCTAACCAGCGCGATAATAGGCGCGGTGATCAGCGACGACGCCTCGATGACCCGTGTGAAGAGCCTGCGCCCCGGCGAATCGCCGACAACGACGACATCCTTTGCGTACAGCTGCGGATCGCTGTAGTAACCGCGACGGATCGCGGGCAGGTTATAGAGTGCGACCATCCGTTTTTCGTTTACCGTGCGGAAGACGACGACATCGTCCAGCTTGGCGAATTCGGAAGGCCCCTTCGCGGCGGCGAGCGCGCGCATAAGCGTCATGTCGCCGACCAGCGGATAGTTTCCAGGATCCCTCACCTGCCCTTCAACCGTGACATATTGGCTCGTCGACTGGAACAGGTTGACCGAAACCTGAGGATTCCGAATATGACCTGCCTGCATCCTTGCCGTGATGGTTTGAGCGACCTGGTCGGGCGTGCGACCGGCGGCGCGGACCAATCCAGCAATCGGGAAAGCGATATTACCGGCCGCATCGACCTGTACCTCACGCTTGGCCAGTTCCTCAAAGCCGAGAACATCAATCAGCAAGCGATCAAACACGCCGATCTCGTACCCACTTTTCATACCGGCTGCGCTCGGCGGCGGAAGTTCCGAGGCGTTCACGACCTGAATGGATTCATTCGACTGAAGCGGCGGAAGCGAGGCGCAGCCGCTCGCTGTGGCGAGAATAACGGCCGTGAAAATAGCGCGCATCATATTCAAATTTCTCCGATATCACGATGCCAGTCCGACCCGGCTCTGCGGTCGCGCGAAGAATCGTCCGTGTCTATTTTGCGGACACCGGTCAAGATGGCCGCACACAATACTAAAAGCACAGCCAGCGAGGGTGTGCGTGCCGGATACTCGGCAATGCTGCCAACGGCAAGCAACAGCAGAATAACGATCGCGCAACGCGCCGAAATCAGGATACTCCGACGCGACCCACCCCCCTCCTCCCGTTTCAGCACGGTCAGGACGACGACGACAAAGAGAGCGGTCGCGAACAGAGCGAGCAGCACCGCAGGCAGCCCGCCCGTCATCACGAGCTCCAGCCAGTCGTTGTGTGCCCGATTGAAATATTTGGGGGATAGAAGTTGCCTGGGTTCATAGCGCCGATAGACCTCGTCGAAACTCCCCATCCCACTGCCCCAGGGGAAGGTATCGCGCGCGATCTCGACGACGGTCGGCAATGCCTTCAAGCGCAGATCTTGTGAGGCATCGAGATTGACCAGCCGCTGGAAAGCGACGCCCCGGGCGGCAACGATGGTCAGCGACGAAAGGCCCACCAGCGCCGCGACGACGGCAACTGGCGCCCACCGACGCCAACGCATCGCCTCTGGCTTGACGGCGAGCTTCTCTGCCCCTTTACCATAGACCCATACCGCCAAGACTAGGCCTATCGCACCGAGGATGAGGCCGTTGCGCGACCCTGTGACAAGGATCATCGGAGTGATGAAGACCGCTGCGGCGACCGCGATAGCACGGTGCAATTGCAACCGTCCGCGCGAATTGTCGGCCAACGATGCGTACATCGCCAGAAGCGGGAATAGGCTGGCCATCAGCACCGCCTGATGGTTGCGATTGGCAAAAAAACCGACCGCCGCGCCAGCATTGGTCACCTTGTAGAAATAGAGCGGTCCGCGTGGCGGCCCCAAAATCTGGAGCAGCCCAATAAATCCGCTGAGGAGCCCGACCACCATTACCCATTTGAGCGCATGAATCCGATCATCGGGACTCGCCACCAAGGCTAGTATTAATGCAGCCACTGGCAACATCAGGCTGAACAGAGCATTCCATGCGCCGACCGGAGACATTGACAGCGGCAGCCAAGGCAGCGGCATGCCTGCAACCTCATAGGTCTGTACGATCACCTCGCGCCCCGGAAGCGCCGACCAGATGGCTGGCGGCAGCGGAAACACATGCACGACGGCGAGCAAGGCAACGCTCCCCGCCAACGCCATCAATACTGGTGACCGGCGCCTAGCCTTTGCGCCATAACGGTAGACAGCGTAGACCAACAGCAATGCCGAAAGCGGCCGCAGGATAAGCAGCGACAAAGTATCTGCTCGCGAAGACCCTCCTAGCAGCATGGCGAGCAAGATCGTCGCCGGCAAAAGCCATCGCAACACATCGTGCTCCGTCGGCCTAGATTCCGACATCGTCTTCGCAGTTGGCATGGAAATCCGTGAAACGCTTTCTTGGATTGTTTGTTGTGGATGACCGGCGGGGGATCGGGGGGAGGAGCCCTTAGGAGATCGTATGGAAGCGCGCCAGCGTGTTTTTGAACCACTTCAAGGAGGGTGAACAGCCTCTTCGCAATCTTACCCGCGCCATCGCCTGTATCGCCGAAGATCCGGTTAGCGGCACATATTCTCGAACCAGTGCGCAGAGGATGTCGAGCGCCTCGCCCGAATTGCCGCGCTCCGGATGGCCGGACAGGGCGACGAGCGCGCGTTCGAGATCGTCCCAATCAAACATCGTTTCGCTGGCGCGTATGATGCGCTCGTGGATCTTCGGCTGCAGATTTTCACTGATCAGCAGCTCTTCATACAATCTCTCGCCAGGCCTCGTCCGATTTCGCGAAATTTCCGTGTCGCCCTCGGGATGGCTGTCGTCGCGCACCGAAAGGCCGGACATGCGCCGAGCACGTTTCTCGACAATCCGCACTTAGACAGCGCCGACTACTGGCAACAGCTTCTTGCGGCATGTGCGGGTGATGAGAAATTGTTCCGTGCATGGACTGAAGGCATCGGGCTGTGGCGCGCGCCAAGTTCTTCATTGGGTTCCTCTTTCCAGAGCGGTGCGCGCCAGCGATGAATCGCAGAGGGTACCGCACCGCCGGACGATACTCTTTGCCCACGAGGTTGGTTCTTCTTCGCCTACCGCCACATACCTGTTTGCCGGTCCCCCAGCGCCGGAACCGGCCATAGACCGAATTCGGCTTGCCGTATCACTCGTGCAGCCCGCGCCAGGGGCAACCCACCCGAACCACGGGAGCATTCTGTTGAGGAAGCGGCGGTTATCGCCCGCAGGACGCGCCTAGCGACTCCGCTCGGGCGGCAAGAGCAGCACGATCAACTCCCATTTCGCCTCCGACAAATCCTCGCAACTCATGACTGCTCCTCAAAAACAGTCTTGAATCAGACCAAGCGGGTTGGGGAATTCTCTTCGTCAAGACGGCCTGGGCTCAGGACTCATTGCGGCAGCCAGAAGATGACTGTTGCGGTGGCTGCGATTGGTCCGACCTCAGGCATCCGGTTGGCGCAATGCATGGGCTCGCCTGGGTAGTTCCCGGTCCGTCGGCTGGTATTCTGGAACCAGCGCGGCAAGGGCGCACAGCGCAGTGTCCCGGTTTCCGGCAACGACCCCTTCCTCCATGGCAGCTATTTGCTGCCGCAGTTCTGACATCGGGATCATTCGTTCCCGCCCGCGCATGACACGGGGGTGATTAGTCCGCTCTGCGTCACAATCGATAAGCAACTCCTCGAAGAGCTTCTCGCCCGGTCGAAGCCCGACTTCGAGGATCTCGATATCACCGTCCGGGTTACTGGCGTCTTTAACCTCCAGACCTGACAAACGAATCATTGTCGCGGCGAGATCATAAATTCGAACGGGTTGACCCATATCGAGCAGATAGACCTCGCCCCCCTCGGCCATGCCGCCGGCCTGGATGACGAGTTGCGCGGCTTCGGGGATGGTCATGAAAAATCGAGTGATGTCGCGATGCGTCAGTGTCACCGGCCCGCCGCGCCGGATCTGCTCAAGGAAATGCGGCACGACCGATCCACTTGACCCCAGCACATTTCCGAACCGAACCGATGCGAAACGCGTCTTTCCAGTCGTGGCGCTGAGTCCCTGAAGAATAAGCTCGCACACGCGTTTGGAGGCACCCATGACATTGGTCGGCCGAACTGCTTTATCTGTGCTGACCAGGATCAGATGGGACGTGCCATGGGCAAGTGCAGCCTCAGCGCACGCCATCGTCCCAACAATATTGTTGTGCAACCCACTCAGCACGTTGGCTTCCACAAGCGGGACGTGCTTATAGGCCGCGGCGTGGAATACGGTGTCCGGACGATAGTTGGCGAACAATCGGTTGACTGCATCACGGTTCGAGACGTTCACCAGTTCGGGGATGATGTCGAATTGCCTGCCCATCGAGTCGCGGCAGTTCCGTAGCTCTGTGTCGATCGCGAACAATGCGCTTTCCGTCATTTCCGCAAGCACAAGGCGCCGGGGATTGCGCTTGACGATCTGGCGGCAAAGCTCGCTGCCAATCGAGCCCCCGGCACCCGTGACCAACACCGTTTTGTCCAGCAGAGTACGAGCCATAAGAAGTTCGTTCGGCGCTACGGAATCGCGACCGAGCAAGTCTTCGAGCTCGATGGGGCGAATTTCGTCGAAGGAAACCTTGCCGCCCACCATCTCGCCCATGCTCGGCATAGCCCGAACTTCCACCGAAGAGCGGCTCAACCGTTCGATGATCTCCCGGCGGCGCGCGCGCGCGAGGCCCGGAACCGCCAAAAGGACGACATTGGCGCCGGTTTTGGCCAGCACGTCGTCCAGCCGGGCGGCACTGTATATCCGCTTGCCGTCGAGCTTTTGGCCATCGAGCCTTGAGTCGTCGTCCAGATAGCCCGCAATCTGCACCGTGCGATCGGTATGAAGCGCGCGAACCAGCTGTTGGCCCGTATGTCCAGCGCCATAAATGAGCGCGGTCTGCGTGGGGCTGAGGGAAATCTTGTTGCCTAGCACCTCAAGCAAGACGAAACCCAACACTGTCCTGAAACCGACGACCAAGGCAAAGAACACCAGCGGTTGGATGAAGCTGACGGTTCGAGGCACACCGGGTACCCCGATAAACCCGAAAACCACCAGCATTATCGCGGTGTAAATCAGCAACGCTCGAAACAGAATGGACATCATGCCCGCGCCCACGAACCGGAAGATCGCCTTGTAGACGCCGCAAAGCCACAAGGTCGCTGCGCCAATGATGAAGGCGAAAACGGAAAATCTGACCATGGGTTCGGTGGCGAGATCCCACGTGCCCAGTCTCAGGTAGAAAGCAAGCCAGATCGAGGCGACGAGCAGAACCGCATCCACGGTCGCCATGATCGCACGCTTCGCGCCTCGCGACTGTTCGGCGAGAAACTCGAAAAAGTATCTGACCTGTGCTGTTGACCGGCCCACTGGGATGCTCCGCTAATTCCGGGGGCCAATCGATCCCCGCTACACCGCCCTTCGGCGAGACTAAAATTCAATTGCCGACATCTTCTCACCCCAACGCAATATCCGGCGCGTCTTCCTGCTTCATGCCGACGGTATGATAGCCCGCATCCACGTGATGCACCTCGCCCGTTACCCCTGAGGACAGGTCGGACAGCAGATACAATGCCGCTCCGCCCACGTCTTCGATCGTCACATTGCGCCGCAGCGGAGAATTGAGCTCATTCCATTTGAGGATATAGCGAAAGTCACCGATCCCGCTGGCAGCCAGCGTCTTGATCGGGCCGGCGCTGATGGCGTTGACGCGGATGTTATCCGGGCCGAGATCGTTTGCAAGATAGCGC